>SDBS01004514.1_pt1 | contig 13601 bp, 12 predicted proteins | sample 2277091 | NCBI WGS metagenome assembly SDBS01 (sample SAMN10404972, study PRJNA504765) | marine sediment metagenome | isolation source: marine sediment core GS10_PC15, 163 cmbsf | place: Arctic Ocean: Southern Knipovich Ridge | collected 2010
TAACCGGCAGCGCCGACAAGCAAGACTCGGCTTCCTGTCACCGGGAACCTATGAACAAAGATTCTATGCAGGACTGCTGGCAGCATGAAAGGTTTGGTGTCCACTATTGACATCCGACCTCAACCACACTGCACCCCGAATCTCACATAGATAAAGTGTTCCATATCGGCGTGAGGCCTTGGAGTATAGATATCTTCAAAGACTGACTTGTTGTACAACCGACATTTGTCGTCCCTGTGAGAAAAGTGATTGCGGATTGGGTATCTAGCTGTCGTCATTGAACGAAACGATGTTTTGTTTACTACTAAGTCTAAATAGAATACCGATTTCGCTCAATTGTAATACAAGCTGGACTTTCTTACTGCACCTTAAAAGGTACGCTCAATACTTCCTTATCATCAAGATAAAAAACTAGCTTGTAGTCTCCCAGTGGCCATCCATTCTCGGGGCGCATTATCGATAGGGGAATATAGTGTGTACCCTCAGTTGTCGTACTCCAATCGGCAATGAGTAGGCCTGTTTCGTCGCCAGTCCCCTGTCGAAGATATAGCCATTCCGCACTTATCCTGGTATCAGGTGTAGCATTCGAAATCTTGACCGAGCAGAAAATCAGCGGGGTTTCTGAAGTGAAGGTGTCAGTTGGTTCGATGGGTTCTCCCGTTTCCACATCCACCGATGCACACATTGTGGCTTTGCTCAGAGAGGCTTTACCGCTAGAGGTGGGGAAGCCGATTCCATCACTCTGACAAGCAGACAAAGGAAGTACCAGCATTACCATAAGAGCACAAATAATAGTCGTCTTCATAACGAATCTCTTCCCTTTCATTAGTTATTACCCCCTATTCTTTAATCCTACTGTATAAGTTTACCGTATTGAAGCACTATTTTCACTGGGCGTCAAGGAGGTCTTTCTCGGGTTTGTGTCTAGTTTATTAATAACGTGGAACAACATTCTGGTTAGTTCAAATTAACGAGTTTGATTTTTGACATGATGTGATATAATAATGGGACTAGAAAACTCACCGCTCAAAGAGGAGGTGTCAACTTGAGAAAGATATTATTGATTCCCAGTTTAGTGATGATGGTCGCCTTGGTTGCAGTAATCATTCCCTCCAGTGCAGTAACTGCCGACTTAATCTCTTCAACACCTTCGTCAGCACCTGAGCCAGCTCAGACGGAAGAGGAGGAGGCACTACGGGAAGACATTCTCATCGAGCTTAACCAAGCCAAGCAGTACACTAATGATCTAGAAATTCTAGAGTTTCTGGATGCAATTATCAATCGGGTAAGAAACCTGGAATGGGTCGAGTTTACTGCCTCGGCAGAAGATGCTCTCGAAGCAAAGTATGCTATTGCCAAACTGATCGAAGAACTGATCAATGAGCTGCCGATAGCTTCGGCTGGGGCAACTGCTGCGGTCACTGCGGTGCCATCGGCTAATCCGCTGTACGAAGAATTGGTGAGGATAAGAGCCAAGATAGAAAGATTGATTATCCTGGAAACCCCTCCTGAGGAGTTACCAAGGCCGATACCGGAGATTGAGCGACCTCCGGATATGGAGCGGTTGATTGTATATTCGGCAAAATTCCTCTGTGGTCCGGCTTTTGGTAAGGAAGGTGTCCAGCGCGGTTCCTATTCCACAGCAATCAATGTCCACAACCCGCATAACGGAACTGTGATCCTACATAAGAAAGCGGTAATTGCGAATCGTGAAGACGACCCACGGGGTAGAATATCTCCATTCCGGAGAGTGAAGCTGGGTCCGGATGAAGCCATTGAGATTGACTGCATCGATATTGTCGACCTTCTCGGCTCTCAGCGGACCCCGATTCGGTTAACTGCACCATCTCTGGAGATAGCCACCCCGGGCCAGGAAGAAGAGCCCGGACCGACCACTGCCTCACTTGATACGAGTGCCATCAGACCGGTAACCTCGCTGATCGGATTCATCAAGGGCTTTGTCGTGATTTACTCGACAGCACCATTGGATGTGGTGGCAGTCTATACCGCCAGCACCCGGGTTGGTTTCAGTCTTGATGTTGAGTATCTCTCACCAAGCACGGTGACTACCCTTCGTGTTCCTCCGCCAACTACTGAATCTGAGTGTCCGCTTGCTTGTCTCTGCTTAACCAGAGAAGAAGCAGTTGAAAAGGGCTACACAGCCTGGTGCCAGGGAGAGATAAAGATATGTGGCTATGACGAACAGCAGAGAGAAAGGTATTGCTTTTCAAGGCCAATCGAAGGGGAATGTCCCGACGGGTGCGTTTGCCTGAGCCAAGAAAAAGCAAGGGAACTCGGTTATCCCCTGTGCCCCGGAGAAACGAAGATATGTGGCTATGACGAACAGCAGAATGCCATGTATTGTTATCAGGTGGTAACGGAAGAAGAGTGTCCTCAGGGTTGTGAGTGTTTGGCTCTGACGCCGGCGGAGGCGAAGGAGCGTGGCTTAGTTCAGTGCATTGATGCAAGCTGTGGCACTGATGCTTCAGGTAAGGCGATGTATTGCTACAGGAAGACAACGCAGGTAGAGTGTCCTCAGGGTTGTGAGTGTTTGGCTCTGACGCCGGCGGAAGCGAAGGAGCGTGGCTTAGTTCAGTGCATTGATGCAAGCTGTGGCACTGATGCGGCTGGTAAGGTAATGTATTGCTATAGAGAGATAACCCAAGAAGAAGAGGATTGCCCGCCAGGATGTGTCTGTCTAACTGAATTAGAAGCAAAACGAGGCAACTATTCATTTTGTGGTGGGAAGCAGATACCGTGTGATTATGAGCCTGGTACATCTCAGAAGTGGTGTTACGAGAGAGCTGTGCCAACCAGAATCACAATTGAGCCGACTCAAGATGCCAATCCCATAGGCGCTACTCATACCGTTACGGTCAGGGTGTATGATGCTTACGGGGATCCGCTGGCAAATGCTAACGTAAGCATCAATGTTAACGGTGCCAACAGTTATGCTTCGGGTACAGTTACAACCAACTCCAGTGGTAAAGCTGAGTTCGATTATTCAGGGAAAAACATTGGCAGTGACACTATAGTGGCTACGATAGGTAATCTGACAGCAACAGCTTTTAAGGAGTGGTATCGGCGATAAATAGGCTATTTATGATTTAGATATAAGTAGTATTATAAGTCCAGTAAATTAGACACAATAACCTGTCAGATAATTTAAGGGAGTCCCCGAGAGGTCTCGGGGACTCCCTTTTAGGGAGGTATTGCCTTTGAACAATAACAGCCTGTATGGGGACTCTAATTGCACGAAATGACGTTTTGTGCAATGGACCTGAGACGTTAAATGACCGGTAGCTATAATCGAAATACTTCACACTGTCGACACAACTCCATCTTCTTATGCCAGCCTTCCTGCACATTACCCTTGCAATAGGTCCCATTGATAAACCAGCAAAACTGCCCAGCCTTAAATTCCCATGCGCTGCACTTTTCTCTCCATTCATTAGGGCAGTCGCATATCTCCCAACAGGGCTTCTCATTCTCAGATGAGGCTCTTTTCAAGGACAGAAGGAATAACATTTGTCTTTCAACATATGCTGGTATGTTCCTCCAACCTTGTTCAAAGCTTGCGATAGCTTTCTGTGAAACAGATAATAGTCGGGCTAGTTGGCTTTGAGTTTTGCCCAAGTATTGCCTAACCTGAGAAAATTCACTTTTATCCATTCAAGACTCACTATTGTTTTTACTTAATGTTATCACAACGTGGTACAAAGTAGAAAATTCCATCTTGGAAGTCTCACCTACCAGTGTTTAAGTAGAATATCTTGCATTTTTTATATGAATGGGATTTAGAGTATTTAGGTATTGACAATGATACCACAATGTAGTACAGTTAGACCCTATAATGTAGTACAATTAGACCCTATAATGTAGTACAATTAGACCCTATAATGTAGTACAATTAGACCCTATAAACTGCTGAGTAAAGGAGCTTTGCTTATGGATATTTCTCGGCGAGATATGTTTAAGCAGGTTTTGAGTAAGGATTCCCTCCAGAGGTTAAGCATTTTGCTTCCTGGAGGGTTGGAACGCCTTCTAGGCATTGACGACGTTGGTTCGTGCGGCTCCGCAGAGGAAGCGGGGTTGGCACTTAGAAAAAGAAGACGAAATAAATCGATAAAATTGACGTGGAATACGAGTTCTGCGAAGGGTGGTGAGAGCAAGGCCGCAGCTTCGGAGGACTCTATCTCAGAGAAAGGAGTCGATGCATGGAGAAAACAAGATTATTACAGCAAGTACCCTTATTTCAAGACTTACGTAGCGGCGATTTGAAAAGCATCGCAGAAATTGCTGTCGAAGTCGGGTGCAAGGCGCACCACCAAGTTTTTGCGGAGGGGGATGTCGGAGACTCACTGTTTGTAATAGAATCCGGGGGGGTTCGGGTGTTAAAGAAAGGGCGTGAAGGGAATGAGGAAGTGGCCCGTCTGAGTTCTGGACTGCATTTTGGTGAAATGGCACTTATTGATGAAGAGCATCGATCCGCTACTGTAGAGGCCACCGAGGATACCAAATTGATTCAGATCAAACGTGGAGATTGGGAGAGCCTTCTTGGGCAAAATTTTCCCCTTGCCTACCAAGTTTACAAGGCTTTCACTAAACACCTCTGCCGTCGACTGCGCCAGACTACAAAAGACTTGACTTCTATGATGGACCTAACTAAAGAGCTGAGGAAATTCAACTATTTTCCGGAGAATTGGTAGAGACAGATTTTCATCGTAGTGTTCTAACGTGAGTCAACAGGGGATTCAAAGGATTGAAAACAATCCTTTGAATGAGTTCTGGTTTATTTTAGTTCATAGAAGGTCTGTTGATATAGTGAAGGTTTTTACCCGCTTTGCCACAGTAATACTGATTCTCATCATTGCTGGCTTCGCTTTTACCCATTTTTCACCTGACTACAACATATACCTGGTAAGAAGCGAGAGCATGACACCAGCCATTAACATGGGTGATATGGTAATCACCGGTCCGCTAAATGGCCCATTCAATGGAGAGGTGAAACCAAGTAGCATCATAACCTACCAGCGCGGAGAGGAACTAGTTACCCATAGGGTAATATCGATTGAAGGTGCCACCTTGGTTACCAAGGGTGACGCCGTGGAAGACCCTGACCCGTGGTCAGTTACCATATCCGAAGTCAGAGGCATTTATTTGTTCAGAATTCCCTCCATGGGTTATTTTTCCAATTTCATCCGGACCAAGCTCGGTTGGTTGCTGGTAATTGTTATTCCAGCTTCGGTTCTGGTAGCCCTTCTTTTCAGGAGCATACGCAAAGAGCTGCGAAATGGTTCGAAAAAAACTAGCTTAAAGGGAGGTGATGCCGGGGGAACAGCATAACTAGATGGAGTCACAAAACGGAACAAAACATAGACAAAAAGGAGATAGAAATGAAAAAGAAGATACTTGGTTTAGGGATAGTTGCCGCGGTTGTCATCTCACTGGTTGCTACCGGCACCTGGGCTCTATTCAGTGATACCGAGGACACTGGGGACAACGTTTTCCAGGCGGGGACGATTGACCTTACCCTTGGCGGGACCGGTAATGCAGGCGTCGATTTTACAAATATGAAGCCCGGGGATACCGTTTCAGCAACTATCACGGCGGAGAATGTTGGCACCCTGCCCGGCTCTCTCTATGCGTCTTCCTGGTATGTGGAGAACGACCTCGATACTTACGACCCGAATATGTCGGCTGACAACGTTGCCAAGATGCTGCTGATAACCGCTTTCACTGCGGATACCGTTGACATACTGTCCCAGATTCCGGACACTGACGGTGATAGCAGGATAACGGTATTTGACATGGTGAACGACACCAGTGGAGTATCGCTGCTGACTGACTATAACGACCCAACAAGCGGCGGACACGGTTGGTTCTCCTACGATATCGACATGACAACGAGCGAGGTCCACACGTACGTTCTGGACCTAGAGTTCGACACCGCTGCCGGGAACGATTATCAGGGCGATGGCATCAGCTGGACCTTCGAGTTCCTGCTTACTCAACAGCCGTAAGCCAAACCTAGTTGGGAACTTTAATAGCCGGAGTGATGGGATTACGCCCACCGAACCATAGGTAAAGGGGCTCAGAGCCGGCTGGCTGCTGGCATCATAGGTTGCCAGTAGTGAGTTAGCATATGTGGTTTAGCCTTGAAGGAAAACGGTGTATGGCAGGCAAAATACGAGGCGGTGGCTTGGCATTGGCTTTGCTTTCGCTTTGGAGTAGGCATAGTGGATAGAATGCTGAAAGAAAGGAGGTGCCATAGGTGAAGAAAGTCTTGATTCTCTCACTAGCTCTTATCCTTCTTCTGGGTATGACTAGCTATGGCACCTTCGCCTATTTCAGCGACACCGAGACCTCGGCGGGCAACACCTTTAAGGGGTGGGCTTCCCTGCTGTGGACACAGACTACCCAGGAGGACTTCGAGGCAGGCATCACGGAGAACGTGATCATTTACGAGCCGGGAAACGTTAAGCTGATGGACTCCGATGCGGGCAGCGTAACCGATGATTATTATGACTACAGTATGATCGACTACATAGACAACTTGGTGATCATAGGCGGGCAGGTTCAACTCGATTCTACCGGCGAAGATAGTATTATGACCAGCAGACCTGACGGTGACTCATCCACTCAATTAACTCGCAATACTGATGACAAAAATTATAAGTGTGTGGATGATGGGGTTTCCGATGGTGATAGCACCTATGTTTATGCTGAAACGCCTGGGAATTACCTGAGAGACCTATACAGGTTAGGGTTCACCCCCAACGGCAATATGACAAGGGTTACCATCTGGATCAAAGCTAAGGCTACGTCCGAGAGTGAAACTGAAATAGCTTATGTACGGCCGGTAATGGAAAGTCATGGTATTATACTGGGTGAGGAGAAAGCCCTTACTACAGATTATACCCTGTATTCCGAGTCATACTATGTTAATCCGAATACAGGTAGCCCATGGACTCAAGGTGATGTGCAGTCATTGTTGGTTGGCGTTGACCTGAAGTCGACAGGTGATAACCAAGCGCGCTGCACGCAGGTATATGTAGAAGTTGCCTACGGTGTGGGAGGTTTCCTATCACCCGGAACGCTAATATCAACAAACCTTCTAGATAGTATAAGCAATACCAGCATTGATAGTTTTACATACTACGCCCCCTCTATTCCCACCGGAACGTCCATGACAATTCAATTCTCGACAAATGGTTCAACCTGGTACAATTCGTCAGGTGCTCTAGGCGGTTGGGATATGATGTCTGAGGGGACTCAGACTATTGATCTGATAGGTCTGGGATGGTCTGGTCCCAATTTTTATTACAAGATGGTATTCACTACTACGAACAATTCTTATACTCCTGTCCTTGAATATATCACGGTTAACTACTCCACATCGTATCTATCAGGTAAGATAGCCTCGCAGGTATTTGATACCGGCACTCCTGGGGCGTCATGGGACGGGCTTTCCTGGGACGAAACACTGCCAGCAGGTACCGATATAGAATTTGAGGTGAGGGCAGCAGATACTTTAGCTGGTGGTTTGCCCGACACCTCTTGGATTGATGTCGGGGGAACCTCCCCTGTAACTTCAGGATTACCTTCAGGGCAATATATGCAGTGGCGGGTAATTTTGACCACGGGCAACCCGAGCGAGACACCGATTTTACACGAGGTAAGAGTTTGGTATAACCCCTAAAAAGATAACTAAAGATAGGACTTGAATGTGAGAAGATTATTTAGATACAAATTTACACCGGCTCAACATTTAGCGATGATGAGACAGGTGCTGGCTACTATCCTGGTCATGGGGATAGCTTACGCGGGCTTTTCACCAGCACTAGTCCAGGCACAAGAGTACGACCCGTCTGTGATCGACCTAGTACTTGGTGGTGAAGGAGCTACAGGCTGGGCCATAGAGAACATTATGCCCTGCGACAGCGGCACTCAGACGGTCACCCTGCATAATGCTGGTAGTGCTGACGGTTTTGTCATCATCTGGATAAGTAATATCGTTAGTGGTGAATGTGTAAATCCAGAATCTGAGACTGATACTACAGAGCCTGGTGAACTTGATGACCACTTGCTGTTCGATCTATCTGCAACAGGGCTAAGTACCAACTTAAGCTTACCGACGACAATTAATAACCTTCCACAGAGTATCGACGACCCCAACTATATCAGAATAAGCCCACTTAATGATGGCGACACTATCACTCTGAACTATGACTGGGAGCTACCCTGTGAAACAGGTAATGAGGCTCAAGGAGACTGCCTATCTTTTACCATAAACTATCTTCTTGAAGAATTTCCGCCACCGCCATCAAGTCCACCACGACGTCCTACTGAAAGAGCCCCATTCGTACCACCTAAACCACCACCACCTCGTCCTCCCCTTCCTGAACCAGTAGGAAGGGTTGCTGAGGTTCGTTTCTGCCCGGACGATGTATCGGTTAGTACTGACCCAGGGCTATGCTTTGCCAGTAATGTTGATCTAGGCACTCTAGCACTTGATAACCTGCAGGACGTTGTGGCCGTGACCAACGACGCTCCTTTAATCTTTCCAGTGGGAGACACAATCGTGACCTGGACAACAACTGACATTAAAGGCAATAGGGTGACTTGCACCCAGCTGGTGACCGTCATTGAAGATGCACGCTACCTCGAGATAGACATGCTGGGTAAGATAAGTAGAGTAAGGCTCGAGTGCCCTGGCTGTACTGTTGCTGAAACTAATGTTGTCTCTGATCCCAACGACATGCATTTCTTCACGATTGAAAGGGGTACGCATGTGCTTTGCCAATATGGAGACACAAATATTTCTTGTCCGGAAATTATTGTAATGAGTCTAGCTGAGGAAACAATGTCAGCACCATATGGTATGGCAATAATCAGTCCAGTCTATGAGTTCAAAGGGTATGAAGATAGAGATTTACGCTATCCAATATGTTCCAGAGTTGATTTCGACCTCCCAGTAACGATGCTATTAAGCTATGATCTAGATAAGCTACCGGAGGGTGCTTCCTCACCGTTTATCGCCTACAAGGATACTGAGCATACCGATTGGGTTAAATTGGAATCTGCTGCAACAGGTGGAATAGCTGAGGTTGGTAAGGCAAACGGACTAACCCAGCATTTATCATTTTTCGCCATAATGGTAGAGAAGCCGACTTACTTCCCTTACTTCCCTATCTCACCAACAGTGTCGGGTGTTGACTGGCGGCTTATTGTTGCGATTGTGGGTGGTTCTATGCTACTGTTTTGGCTGATCAGGGCGTATGTTCACCGCCGACGACATAAAAGATCAACAGAGAACTGACTTAAAGTTACAATATCAGGACCATGCTAGATAGTAAGAAAACATGATGGACGCGGAGTTACACCTGAGTATCGGAAAATAAACTATGGAGGGATATAGATGACTAAGAAGAAGCTAGTAACTCTGACTATTGCTCTGTCTGTGATGGTCACTACTCTAAGTATGTCACTACTGGTTGGCTGTACCGGTGCAAAGCAATCAGATCAACAGGCTGTGCTCTCTATGAAGGATGGAGATGTCTTCGTAATGGAAACGGATGCTGATAACTGGGTTGAGGCACAGGTTAATCTGGTCTTAGAACCGGGTGACACCATAAAGGTTGGTGATGATTCTCGAGCTGAAATTGCTTTCTTTGAAGGAAGCATTATTGAATTGGAGGCGGGCACTATAATTAGCATTTCTGAACTCAGTGTTGCTGCGGATACCGGTTCCACGACTATTTCGCTTAATGAAGAGATTGGTAAAACAATTAGCCGAGTAACGAAACTATCTGATCAAGCCTCCAGCTACGAGGTTATAACACCGGCCTGTGCGGCCGTGGTTAGAGGCTCCATCATGGAGGTATATGTTGACCAGGAAGGTATCACCGAAGTAATTAACCAAGAAGGATTTATCGCAGCTACCAGTCAGGGTTCAGAAGTCCAGATTCCAGAAGGCATGAAAAGCATAGTAATACCAGGTCAACCACCATCCTTGCCTACTCCGATTGGTGGTGAAGGCGCTGGGTCGATACATATTACGAAAAGTATCATGGATGACAACGGTGATACTATTACCTATCTTTATGAAGTAACCAATTTAGGCGATACACCGCAGTCTAACGTTTATGTGATCGATGATGAGGTTGATGTTATTACCTACGTGAGTGGCGATACCAATAACAATGATATACTTGATCCTGGTGAGACATGGTTATACACTGGTACTTAAGAACATTTCGACGGTTGTGTAAGCTATTAGAGAGAATCAAGTCAGAAGGGGAATCACCGGGTATACAACATGGTATCCCTGCCCTCCCAGCCAAACACGTATGTAGTATGATGGGACCTTTTCCAAGAGCGAGTCCGTATCTAACTGCTAAATAGAGAACGTAATTTAAGAAGTATAGGGCCCTTACCATTATTGACTGTTTTCATTGCGTTCTCTGCTAGGGAGAAATAAAGAGTACTGCCTTCGTATACAAGCTAAATTGTACTAGAAAGATCAGGATTCCTACATATGGCCGCTTCACAACCGCAAGATAGAAAGAAGAGTCGACGTGAGACCAAGCGTATCTACCACACGCTGGTATTGGTTGGGGCAGGTATTGTATTCATCCTGATTGCGACTCTGGTGCAACCGTTTGCCGGTACCAATTTGGCATTAACAGACCGACTCTTTACGACCGTGTCTCCTTCGCCGAATATCGTCATCGTCGGTATTGATGACAATACACTTGATACCTATGGCAGGTTAGCCGATTGGCCACGAAGTCTGCATGCTCAAGCCATCACCAGACTAAGCGAAGCAGAAGCCGAAGTAATCGGCTTCGATGTCCTATTTGTCGATAGCTCGCCAGAGGACGACTTGGTAGCTGATGCCATAAGCAACGCAGGTAATGTTGTGTTGCCGGTTGTAGGTATTGAGCCCCTACCAGCCGAGCCAATGGTTACCTATGGACAGGTTCTGAGACCAGTTAACACTTTAGAACAAGCGGCAACCGCGGTTGGGCACGCCAACATTACCCCTGACCCAGATGGTACTGTGCGGCGTTCACCGTTGGTGGTACAAGAGGGTAACGGTAAGATTTACCCATCCCTGGGATTGGCTACACTTCATGTTCTATTCTCAATGCCTCTTCCTGACAATTACGAGGTACAGGATAGGGCATTGCATCTATTGATGCGTGACATTCCGGTTGACCACTCCTCTCGCCTTCGATTGAGCTTTTCTGGGGAAAATGAAAGCAGGCCTTATCTTTCTTACGGCGACGCTATCAGAGGCGATTTTGATCCCTCAGTGGTAAAGAATAAAATTGTTCTAATTGGTATGATTGCTACTGGTGAGATTGACACCTGGGCAATCCCTACCTCGATCGGAAAAGTACCGGGGGTATTTATTCATGCCGCGGCTATGGAAACCATCCTTAAGGAGTGGTTCCTAGTGGAAGCGGACCTGGGCATACTGGTATTAACTTTAGCATTAGCAGTGGGCATTACCGCTTATGCTCTACCTCGCTTAAAACTGCGGTGGGGTGCAACACTTATAGGCAGTTTGTTTGCTGGCTACCTGATTGCCAGTTTCATTACCTTTGACAATGGTTTCATCCTTAATATGCTATATCCGCTAGTTATACTACCGGTACTCTACATAAGCAGTGTGTTCACCGTGATAGTAAATGAACAATCTGATAAACGTTTTGTGAATGATCTTTTCGGTCGTTATGTTTCTCCACAGGTAGCTAAGGAAATCCTTAGCCTCGCCGATACCGGGCGACTCAAACTTGGCGGCGAACAAAGGGAAGTTACCGTACTCTTTGCTGATATTCGGGGTTTTACCAAGATTAGCGAACAAATGTCTCCCGAAGCTGTCGTAAATATGCTCAATACTTATCTATCCGTCATATCTGACAAGGTTCTACAGAATGGCGGGATGGTTAATAAGTTCATTGGGGACAACATAATGGCGATATGGAATGCACCAAATTATGAATCGGATCATGTGCGGCTGGCAGTAAAAGCAGCTTGGGAAGCCCAGCAAAAAATTGCTGAATTACAGCAGCGTGATCCGGCACTATCAAAAGCGCAATTTGGCATTGGTATTAATACTGGCGTGGCTTTAGCTGGTAATGTCGGCTCCTCAGGGCGATCTGAGTATACTGTAATTGGTGATACGGTCAACGTGGCCTCTCGTATTTGCGATGTCACCCCCGGTGCTGAAGTTTGGATTGGTCCTGAGACCTATCAACAAGCTAAGGACTATTTGGAAGTAGAAGAGCTTCAACCTCGCACATTTAAAGGGAAAGCTAAGCCAGTGGTAGTCTACAAGGTCATAGGATTGCGCAGTGCTTGATCTGAGATCGGTCGACTCAAATCTTAGTGACTGAAGGCTTTTACCATCATTCCCCTTTCACAAGCCCCACGTGTGGACCGCTTGGCTCGCATGCAGTAAACCGTCTTCTAAGATATAACTTGTCGTACACAATTACAATCGAATCTCCATTCCTTCACAAACGGCAAAGCATTCTAAACTTGTGCCGTTATTCCCAATTATCTGCTTGCAATGTCGAATAATCCCATCTAAAGCGGCATCTGTCCTTTCTTGATTATGATGAAATAACCCAAAACTCCTTACCCCAGCTTCTAAGGCTAATTGCAATGCATCCGTATAAACAGTATGCCCCCATGTTTTCGTGGTTTTGTATTCTTCCTCTGTGAACTCGGAATCATGGATAAGGAGGTCAGCATTGTATGCAAAATCCAAGTAATCCTGATAATCAAGTCCGCCTGGATGTTTGAAAGTCAATTCATTGTCTGTAAGAAAAACGAAACACTTCTCATCTTCGACAAATTTGTATCCCATACCCTGGCCCGGATGACTTAGATATATGGGTGTAACCGTTACCGACTTCAGTCGAAAACTCCCTTCACACGCCCCATGAAATGAGATTTTAGACTTAACGTTTGTAAAGTCAACAGGAAAATTAGGGTGAACCATTGTCCGAGAAACCATTTCTCTTACTGACTCCTGTAAATACGGACAGCCAAACATATCCAAATGAGTTCCCGCGACATATATTGGCTTGAAAAAGGGAAATCCTAGAATATGATCCCAATGAGAATGTGTGAATATCATACTATATTCATGCCGATTTTCGCTAAGTAGTTTGTTCCCAAGCTTTCTTATACCTGAGCCTGCGTCAATTATGATTATCTCGTCACCTTTGGTTCTTACCTCTATGCAAGTAGTACTCCCTCCATACTTTAGATATTCTTGTCCTGAAACCGGTATTGAACCTCTACTTCCCCAACATTTAATAATCATTTCTACCCCTCACACTTCGTTCACTGGTTTTATTATAAGCCCGCCGTTCCTCCAAGACAACGACCATTGGGTGGTTTAGTCCAATAATCTGTAGTAACAACATACGAATTGCACAAAATAGCGAATTGTTACCTTGAGGTAGGATGGGAAAAATGGACACCAAAGTCAGGTAAAATAGAAAGACGGAGGTGTCAGAATGAAAGGGGTTCCGCAAGGAAGGTACACGAAGGAGTTTCGAGAGGAAGCGGTGAAAATG
>SDBS01004515.1_pt1 | contig 13599 bp, 11 predicted proteins | sample 2277091 | NCBI WGS metagenome assembly SDBS01 (sample SAMN10404972, study PRJNA504765) | marine sediment metagenome | isolation source: marine sediment core GS10_PC15, 163 cmbsf | place: Arctic Ocean: Southern Knipovich Ridge | collected 2010
GTAAAAGAGGTCAAAGGACTCAATGCCTATGCCTGCCTTGGGCTCAATCGAGGCAAGAAGGGTTTTGTCAGTGGAATCTCCGTGGAACAAAAAGATGTTTGCGGGAGGAGATAGAAGGCCCTCCTTTTCGAGAGTGTTTTCAAGTTCGCCCCGCAAAGGGTCGTACTCTTCAAGGGTCCACTCGTCAAGCTCTATGCCGACCGAGAGCCTAACAAGATAACTGAAAAAAAGATTTACCCTCCCATCAGCACACCCCAGGTCCAGAAAGGCGGTCTCATCTGGTTTTATTATCTCTTCACCAATCAGACGATCTGCACAGGCAAGTAATGTCATCAGGTCAGTAGATCTCCTGAATCCCAACGGACCCACAGCACCCACTTTTCTCTGGTCATAGAACTCGGCAACCTTAGCGAGGCTTTTCTTTAGGCGTTGGTCCATTTCCTCAAAACCGTCTTAATCCTTTCATGGAGCACAAAAAGTGTGTTCACCTCTTCACTCTCCTTTTCCCTCATTTTCATTATTGTGCGGGGCTCGAATAGATTGGTTATTTTCTTGCAGAGATAATTGATGCAGATTACATGGCGGGCCATAAGGAGGCATCCGCTTTTTCCTGAAAGGAAGCAACTGTCGGTCTGCTGCCTTGTTTTGGGGAGTTTGACGCCCAAGAGAAGATTGATGAGGAGGAGCCAGCCGTCGTACCTGTTTTCAAGCCCGGCCCCGCAGCAGGAGCCACCCTCCTCCTGGTCACATCGCCTGCATACCTCCACGATCCCTGTCAGGGCCAGCTCCCTGCGGGAGACAACAACGGCGGCCTTCAGATGTGCCAAGAGATCAACGAGCTTCTTTTCTTTGAGGAGATCGTCTCCAAACTCTTTATAACAGTGCTGGGCCCAGGCAATCTTTTCCTCAATAGGGCTTGAAAGGGATGTCTGTTTCAGGATCATTGGCTCTTTTTTTTCTTGGCCTTAGTCCTTTTCTCTTTTTTCTCCTCCTTTTCGTTATTACCGAAATTCTTCAGCCCTTCGGCCAACTCCTTCAGCTTCTGGTCGACCAGGTAGTTAATGCTCCCCTTAGGATATGCGCCTTTCGCATTCCTTTCCCCCGCCTTCTTCCCGGTCAGGATCTCAATCCCCTCATCAATGGTTTTGACGGGATATACGTGGAACCGGCCCTTTTTTACAGCCTCGACCACATCCTTGCGAAGCATCAGGTCTTTGACATTGCTCTGGGGGATCATAACACCCTGGTTATTTGCAGCTCCCATTTTACTGCAACAATCAAAGAACCCCTCTATCTTTTCATTGACGCCCCCTATGGCCTGGACCTCTCCGTTCTGGTTGACCGAACCTGTGATACCTATATACTGCTTAACAGGGACTTCGGTTAAGCTTGAAAGGAGTGCATAGATCTCCGTGGAAGAGGCGCTGTCACCGTCCACACCGCCGTAGGATTGCTCAAAGGCGATGCTGGCGCTTATGGTCATCGGCTTGTCCTGGGCATATTTTTTTCTGAGATATCCGCCTAAGATCAGTACACCCTTGTTATGGGTGTTACCCGACATATCCGCTTCCCGGTCAATATTGATGATCCCTGCGCGGCCCATGGAGGTAGAAGCGGTGATGCGGGAAGGTTTGCCGAACATGTAGTCTCCCATAGAGTAGACGGCCAGCCCGTTGATCTGGCCCACTACTTCTCCCTCCACATCGATCATCAGGGTTCCCCGGTCGATCATCTCCTGGATATGGTCTTCCACCATGCTTGACCTGAATTTCCTGGCCTCTATGGCCTCTTCCACATGGGCCTCTTCCACCAGCGCTTTGTTTTCCTGTCCCGCAAAGAAATCGGCCTCTCGGATATAATCGGTAATTTCCGGGAAACTGGTGGAGATCTTCTCCTGCCTGCCTGACATGCGGACTGCCTGTTCCACCAGGGCCGCTACTCCAGTCCTGTCAAAAGGCTTAAGACTCTCTTGCTCGGTTTTCATCTTAATGAAGCTCGAGATTTGCTGGATAGAATCTTCATCCTTATCCATGGAGGTATCAAAATCAGCCCTGACCTTGAATATTTTTTTGACGTCTTCGTCAAAGTTCAGGAGGAGGTGGTACAGATAGGCATCGGAAATAACCACAACCTTGAGATCAATATCGATCGGTTCCGGTTTCAGGCCGCTGGTGGTGAACAGGTAGAAGGGATCGTAGGTCTGAATCTCAAGTTTTTCGCTTTTCAGCGCTCTCTTAAGCGCCTGCCACACGCCAGGCTCTAAAACGGCGTCCAAGAGGTTGATCACGAGATAACCTCCCATGGCCTTTATGAGGGATCCTGCCTTGATCTTGCTGAAATCGGTGCGCCACACTCCTGACCTGTCAACGATCTTCTCGATGCTCCCAAAGACATTTCTATAGGTAGGGTAGCTCTCTATGATGACCGGCGGTCCTTTCTGCTCGCTGTTATCCACCAAGAGATTAACTTTGTAGGGCTGAAAGCGATCACCTTCTGGCGCCATAACAGGCATCCCCGGTATCTGAGCCTGTGGTTGGGGCATGAAAATCTGGAGATTATTGGTCATCTCTTCCAGCATGTTTTCTACATATTTTTTTATCGCCTTGGCTTTGTATTTTTTTAATATGGGGGCTGCCAGGTCTGATGCATTTTTCATGAACATGACCTGGTCCATCTCCTCTACCTTTTCCTGGATCTCTTTCTGAAGGTCTCTGAGTTCAAGGAAGATCTGTTCGACCTGACCCCGCAAACCGTCATACTTCTCCTTCATTGCCTCAAATTCATCTTTAGGGAATCTCCCCTTTTCAACCATCGCCTCAATCTGATCGATGTGTGTGGGTTTCTCATCAACCAAAGGCATTACCTCAGGTCTCTTGATCTGTCCCACCTGAATATCCACAAGGGCAAAACCTTCCTCTTTTACCTTCGCGTCGAGATTTTTAAAAAAGCCTTTTCCCTTTTGTTCATAGGCCTCCATAATCTCCTTTTTTATGCTCACGTATTCCTGGCTTTCGAAGAGCTGCGGGATCTGCTTTTTTAATGCTGCCACAAAGCTGTTGATAGCCTTTTTGAAGGAAAGCCCGGTCCCTCCCTTGAGGCGGAGAAGGATGGGGGCTTCGGGGTTCTTAAAGTTGTTCACATAGCAGAGATCGTCAGGGACCTTATCCTTTTTTGATATCTCTTGGAGCAGTTTTCTGACCGTGGACATCCTGCCGGTTCCTGCCCTCCCGGTGACAAAGACATTGTATCCCTGTCTGTCAATGCCCATCCCGAATTTAAACGCTTCAACCGCTCTTTTCTGTCCAATGATCTCTTTCAAAGGGTTGAGATCGTCTGTGGTTTTAAAAGGGAGGGTGGCAGGGTCAAGTCTCCATCTGAGATTTTCAAGAGGAACTTCCGGATAAGAACTTTTCTTGGGCATTATTGATCTCCTTGTTTGTGATAAAATTTGAAACTTGAAACTTGTCGAAGATCCCGACTGTACCGGGGAAACTCGAAGGCCCTGTGAAAAGCCATCGTTGCAGGGTTCAAGCCCCTGTTAAATCGAAGGCAAAGAGGCATATCAGATTGAGGAGTAAGCGATCTCAAAGTCTTCCACGATTCCAGGTTTCAAATTTCAAGTTTCCAATTTCCAGTTTCAAATCGTCTCAATCTTTATATAGCGTACCTTTTGAGGCTTCCATTTAGGCACCACGATGTTTAATATTCCCTTATTGAGGGTAGCCTTGATTTCCCTTATTCTCGCATGGAAGGGGAGGGGGATGGTGCGGGAAAAAGAACTGAGTTTTCTCTCAATCCTTTGATAATACCCGCTTCCTTTAACAGACTCCTCCCTTTTGCTCCCTTTGATGATCAGTTTGTCGTCGGTTACTGAGATATCCAGGCTCTTGGGGTCAATCCCCGGGAGTACCGCCCTAATCATAAAGGTGTCTTCTGTCAGGAGCGTCTCTAATGAAATACCCCCTGACACATCTTCCATGAACAGTTCTGCCCCTATGTCGGCCCAACACCGGTTAAAGAGACGTTCCATGTCCCTTCGCATTTTATTTATCTCTTTATCCATCCAGGGGATCAATTCTGACATGGCAGGATCTCCTTATTTGTTAGATGGTTATGGGTATAAAGGCTCCCGACAGTACGTTCAAAAGCTCATAATCTTAATCATAATCTTAATCATACTCTTTTTCAGTCAGTTTGGGAGGTGTTCGATTATGAGTAAGATTATGATTATGATTAAGAAAAAAATCAAAAAACAGGTTCCCCGCCCAGCGGGATCTTCGACAGGGTTACTCTTGTTCTTTATAACCGCCCGGGACGGGACGGCCGTCCACGTGCACCCGGTCTTTATCATCAAGGGCGAACCGGCCCCTTGCTATCATTTCTATGGTCCGGGGAAAGATCTTCCAGTCCCCTGCCTCTTTCAGGCGTTCCTGATGCTCGCCCGCCACCATTGCAAATCTTTCTCTGTTTTTGATTAGCGTTTCCAGCGATTCAGGGAGTGTTACCGGGATAGGGCCTGATACCATTAATAAAGGGCCCGAGTCAACGCCTTCATCTGTCCAGAGCGTGGAGGACCGCAACACCTTTTCCCCGGCATAAATGGCATCTTCAACCGCATGGTCGCCAACAAATTTTCTCAAGCCGTCAGGGAGAGATATGGAAAGATCCGCAGGGTGAACGTTTACGCACCTGTTTAACGTAATATAGCTCATATACCCGCCTAAGGCAATCAGATCGATCTCAAAGGCCTCTACCAGCCTCTTGGCCGTCCGGTCATACTCTCTCCTGGCGGCCATCCCCTCAGGGGTACTTACACTCCTCTTAATGGATCTTGTGGAATGGAAGGCCCTGATGTCATAGCTGAAATAGGCAAGACCGTTTTCCAATGCGATCCTTTCTCCAGCAGACTGGCCGTCCGAGCGGTCGCTGAATATAAAGATAGTTTCAAAGGGCGACCTCCCTTCCCGGGCCTTCAACCTTTTTTCGTGTTCTAAAAGCCTCATGATATTTGTGCCGGAACCTGACATAAAGGCGGCTACTCGCATGGGCCTGCCCTCTTTTTCAGGGTCAAAAATGGGTGTCATTTTCAATCCTCCTCCATCAGCATCTCAACCGGCTTCAGGTGATAGGGGGTCCCCTGTTCGATTGCCGCAAGGACGCTTCCTCCGCCGGTAAAGTAATAGGCGCGGGGGTCATCCAGCCCGGCCATGTAGATCCCGGGACAGAGATTTCTGAGTTCCTGCAGCGTGTCTCCACCGGCAAAGAGCTTGGAGGCAGAGCCATTATCGGCAATCAATCGGTACAGGGCCTTGGAGCCCTCAAAAAAGAGGGGCATAAGCCCCATGACGGCATTCACAAAAATCGTCTTAGCAGTAGTGATTACATCCACAACCCTTTTGTCCTGAAAAGATTTAGGGTCTATATCGAGGATGTATTTGATAGCCTCGCTCTGTTTCAGGTTATCGACTCGGATGGATCGATATTGCCCTTCAATCCTCTCCTCTGTGCTCTCCGATTCCACGAGATATGGCATTTCCAGGATCTTGTTTTCCTTTCTGTCTAATTCAACAAGTTCCATTGCAAGGGCCCTGTCTTCATCTGACACACCGGCAATATCCACCCCATATTTGGCAGAAAGAAAGGTGTTATACATCAGTCCTCCAAGAATAAGATGGTCCACCCTCTTGTAAAGGGCCTTGAGGGGGCCGATCTTCGTATCGTATTTGGCCCCGGCAACTATCGCCACAAATGGCCTTTCAGGTTCAAGCACCCTGTGAAGATTCATCAGCTCCTTCTGGAGCAGAATGCCCGCAAAGGAGGGTAGCTTAGTTGCAACATCATAGGTTGACGCATGGGCACGCCACGAACCGAATGCATCATTAACATAAAGGTCTGCAATGGATAAAAGCTCCTCTGCTAAGATTTCCCTCTCCGGGCCTTTTGACTGCTCACCCTGAAACCAGCGTGAATTGGGGAGATAAATCATCCCGATCTTCCCCTCTTTCAGATCTTCGATGGCCGGTCCTATCGATTTGTCGATATGGGTAATACCCCTGTCAGGATCTATTGGGAACTCCTGGATATGAATTTTAACAGGAAGCTTCTGTTCCAGGTACTTGACGATGGGTTCGACAGATTCCCCCTCTCTGCATGCTATGTTGCCGGTTTTTTTGTCTTTGGGTCTCCCCACATGGGTCATCAGGATTGGTCTTCCCCCTCCTGCGGCGATGGCATAAAGGGTGCCAATGGTGGCATCGATACGGTAAGGGTCTTTGATTTGACCCTTTTTAACCACATTATGATCCACCCTTAACAGGACAGTCTTTCCTTTCATGGGAGCTTGTTGTATAAGCCTCAAATGGGGATCCAGCTTGCCCTTTTCCATTTGGAATCCTCCATAGTTTGGATTATAAGCCAAAGTCAGTTGGGAAATTCTTACTGAACGGGGCTAAAAAGTCAAGTTACGAATTCCAATTTTCACCTTAAGGAGCCATAACCATGATCGTACGAAATGTAAATGACAAGGAAGTGATGGATACTACATACCTCGCCCATGGCGGGGCCATCGCTCAGATGATTTTAGACCGCCGAACCTTGAAGGAGATCGGTTTTTTAGCCATTGCCAGCCTGAAACCGGGCAAGGAAATAGAAGCCCATGTGGACCCGATGGAAGAGATTTATTTCGTTCTGAGCGGGTCGGGCGAAATGAGAGTGGATGAGGAGGCAAGGGAGGTAAAGCCGGGGGATGCTGTTTGGGTTCCCACGGGCTCCAGTCACGCGCTCTTGAACAACGGTGAGGAAGATTGCGTCGTTTTAGTTGTTGCATCCCCAGCGTGGTAGGAGAGTCCCTTGAACGTCCTTATTATCAGACCCGGTGCCTTAGGGGATACCCTCATGTTGTTGCCGGCCTTAATAGACCTCTCGGATAGGGAAACCATCACCTTTGTAGGCAGGGAGCCTGGTCTCGATTTTATCCGGCCCTGGGTCTATTGTGCAATGGATATGGAGAGATCCGGCTGGCACAGACTTTTCACAAACGGACAGGATGGGGAGAGTCTACCTGTCTCGAAAGCAGAAATTGCAGCGGCGTTTTTCAGGGATCAAGATGGCGTCATCCGCAGTAACCTGAGATCTTTTCTGCCCGATGCCACTGTCCATCTCTTCCGATCCCTTCCACCCGAAGGGGAGAATGTCCATGTGGCCAGGTACTTGGCTGAATGCCTGAAATCAGCGGGGCTCCCCGTTGACCCTGTTAGATCGATCGAGGCCATACAGAGCGGCATCCTGCGCAAAAAATATGGTTTATCCGGAAGGCGGAACAAGATTGTATTGCACCCGGGCTCCGGCTCTTTAGAGAAGAACCACCCTCCTGAGTTCTGGTCAAATCTCTTCAAAAGACTTTGCAGTGAAACCGACCTCGGCAGTCTCAAGCCTGTTTTTCTTTTAGGGCCTGCAGAGGAATCTCTCCATTCTTACTTTAAGGATAGGCTTCAAACGAATGATATCAAAATGCTTTTTTGTCCTGGCAAAGAACGACTCCTCAAGACACTCAGTGAAGCGGCCATATGCTTGGGGCACGACAGCGGTATCACACATCTTTCTGCCATGCTCGGCACACCCACGGTTGCGCTCTTCAAAAAAAACAATGCCGTACAATGGGGTCCTTTAGGGCCTAATGTGACGGTGATTCAAAATAAAGAACCCGGTCGGGAACTTATTGAGAGCATACTTAAGGCTTTAAGAGGCTTTCTTGGAATGCCTGGCTCCTCTCTCCCAAACGAATTGCATTTTTAGACAGGATAACAGGATAGAGAAGATTCTTTGTTTTGAAATCAAGTCAATCCTGTAATCCTGTCTGAAGCTTTTATCATTATTTGACAGTGGGGAGCATCTCCTGCGGTTGCGTGAGAAGGAATTCGCCCTTTTCTATCCACTCTTTCAGAATGTTTGCAATCTCGAGGGATCTAACATAGGAGGTTAGGGGGACGGAGTGGATCTCATGACCGTTAAAATTGATTGCCCCACTTTTTAACTCCGCATAGCTTACCTGGCCCAAACTGGTCGCGGTGCCGTTTGGATAGTCGTTCCCGTAGTCGATAATCTGGGTGTGGATTTCTTCATCAGAAACAGCCGTGAACCGTGCCATTTCCGCGTTGAGGATCGGAATAGGGATCCCTAAGCCCACAGCAAGAGAGCAGCCATAGCCAAGCAGGCTCACACCAACTACCCACCTGGGATCCATCTCTTTCAGGTCGCCCATGACCATAATGGTGCCCGCCGGGGTCAGGGGAATACCATTCTTATCCCTCTTGGCGTTGGGATTGTGCTGCGTCCCGGGACCTATGATATGACCCTTCGCGCCTCCGAGAAAAATGCTCGTGCCCAGGCCTATTGTACGATAATAAGGGTCATTGAAGAGCGGACTCAACTGGCCTGAAGTGGCATAGTTTGCGTTTCCGGCATTTGGTTTAAGGACGCCCATATATGTATATATAGTCTTGTTGGTCAGATTAATGGCACAATTATAGTTCTGATAGCCGTTCCTGGGATTAAGCAACACAGCATAAGGGAGATCCTTAAGCGCAACTTTTTTTCTGACGTCCCGTTTTGGATAGCAGTCGGTTCCATAGGCGGTAGCCCTGAGTTCTACCTTCTTTCCCGCCACTAAATCCTGGATAACATGGCCGCCGCCATATTTGAATTGTCCGGGATGCACCCCGTTTAAAGGATCGTCTTCAGTGGGTTCAGTGGCCCCGATATAGACGTCAACAGCAGCTACGCCGGCATAAGCGGGAACCTCATTCATCCACACCCTGGATGCCTTGATGCCGGGCTTGGTATGCCCGAAATTGATAAAGGCCCCGGATGAACACATGGTAGAAAAAGTCCCGGTTGTGACCACGTCAATTTCACGGGCCGCCTTTTCAGCGCCTTTCTTCTTGACAATATCAACCATTTCGTCGGCCGTAACCACGACGACCTTGCCTTTTTTTATCCTCCGGTTGATTTCGTCTATCGTCTTTGAAACTCTTTTTTTCGGCATTTTCGGTTAGCCTCCAATAGATCTTCTGCCCTACAAAACCATTCTTTAGAGAAAAATTGTGGCAGTTTTCAATTCAGTTTCTAAGCGACTAAAATTTTTATTATAAGGTTTATAAACCTCCCTGACAAGAAAAAGTTTGAAACGCCATTAAATTTTGAAGGATTCGCCGAAACTCATTCTGATTGGAGCGTGGGCAGATGCCTCATGGGGAATTTCCTTCTATCGGAAGAATGGCTACCGACTTGTGACTTAGGAGGAAAGGAACGTTCTGTTAAGGAAGTATTGGTCTATACCGGAAAGACAGGCTGAGATCTTTGAAAATGGAATGAGAGAGACGCTCTATAAAACCGCTCTGATGTTGTATCCCGTTCTGGCCCTTGCCCATTCCATTTTCCCAAGTGATATCTCCAAATATCGAGAGGATCTTCATCTCCCCATATGCTCATCCATGTGCCTATTTGCCCTTTTCGGCTTTGGTTAAGGGCTCGCGCAAAAATAACATTTTCGCATCCCATCTTCAGGTCATCTTTGGCCGCGCCTCAATCGCAGGTAAGCGAGTTTGCGAGCTTGCGAGACTCCGAATATAACCTAAATCTGGGCGCCAATTCTGGGAACTTATTTTTGCGCGAACCCTAAGGCTTTCTTTTGTATCTGACAGCACATTTTTTTAACCCGGCTTTAGCCCAAAAAGTGACCATTTTTAGAGCCGATTAACATCGAGTGCCAGTGAATTCAACATCGCTTCACGGAGTATGGCCACACAACCCCCCTTTCGGCAGTATGACTGGAAATCAAGGCAAGATGGATAGCAGGTCAAAATGGAACCCCTTTTATGGAACCAACTAAGCGAACGGAAGACTCCACCCCCTTCATCGACCGAATAAGGGATTCCTTGTTTCGCCGGGGGGCGATGGGCACTAATTCCCGCAGCTCGGCCAGTCTGGATGGGTTAGAACCTTGCCTCCCCTGTCGCCCTATGGTCCCAGGGGAAGGATAATAAGGCTGCCGACCCGATAAATCCTGCTGGACATACAAATACCTGAGGAATTGGACAGGAGGAACCTTCATCCAAGATTTCACCTGCACGTGGTTCCCGAAGCATGGCAAAGGGGAGGAAAAGAAATTGTGGCCCCAGAAAGACCCGGATGAGGGGTGTAAGTTTTGGGAGAAGAGGGGGAATAACAATGTCGATTCTAAGACTCGCTGTGAGGGATCTTTGAAGACAGGAAATAGCGAAAATATTAGACTTGCCGCGCCATTTTCATGGACTATTCATGGACAAAACGACATCAAAAATGAAAAATGGCTTCAGTAGTACGACCTAAACCCGTGAAATCATTGGTGGGCCGTGCGAGAGTCGAACTCGCGACCAACGGATTAAAAGTCCGCTGCTCTACCAAACTGAGCTAACGGCCCAACCTAAGAGAGAACTTTAACACCTATTGCTTACGTTGTCAAAACGTTTTTGCGCTGAGTGCGCCAGGATTAATACTCAAAAGATAAATTTATGGTCTCAGCGGCGAGCGGGATGTCTCTTTGATCCTGATGAACAGGACTAAGGATATGAGGGCTACGAGGATAAAATAGTAGCTTGGAGACATCTTGTCCCCGGTCTGTTCTATTAAGAAGGTGCAGAGCAGGGGGGCCGTTCCACCGAATAGGGCAAAGCCTGTGTTGTATGACAAGGCCACTGCCGTACACCTGATACGGGCCGGAAAAAGCTCCACAAAGGTGGTAGGGAGGGTCCCCTGAATCGCAGCAACCACAAATGCGAACACCACTTGTGCTGCAAGATCGTACATGTAATTACCGTACGAAAGGATCAAAAAAAGCGGATATGTCAGAATAATGATCCCTAATGATCCGCCGATGAGTAGGGGTTTCCTCCCTATCCGGTCGGAAAGTAAACCCATCAGGAGGAGCAGGATAATAAATATGCACATACTGACTGTATTGACATCGAGGGCTGTTGAAAGCGGTATCCCGGTTTCGCTGGAGAGATAGGTGGTCATGTATACAAAAACCATGTAGAATGACAGGGCAGATAGCCATGTGAGCCCTGTGGCAAAGAGCATATCCTTCCAGTGATGGGCGAAGGCTTCCTTAGCGGGATATTTGACAATAGCTCTGGAATCTTTCAGGCTTTTGAAAGTCTCGGGCTCTTCCATATTACCCCTCATATAAAACCCGACTCTGCCCCCACGAGAGACCCAAACAGAAACGGGATGCGCCAACCCCACGTGTTGATCCATTCCGGTGAGGCCGTACTTGTAATCAGCGCTCCGATCCCAGAGCCTAAGAGCATGCCCATAACCGCGCCTCCATTGCTCCAACTACCCACAAGCCCTCTCCGCCCCGGAGGGGCATTCTCCACAAGAATTGTCAGGGAGCTCCCTAATTGGCCGCCTACTGAGAAACCCTGCAGAATTCGAATCAGGGTCAGGGCAATGGGGGCTGCCATTCCTGTTTGGGCATATGTAGGCAAAAGGCCCAATAAAGTGGTAGGGACGGCCATTAACATAATAGAGGTTGAGAGTGCACGGTTACGGCTGAAGGATCATTCACTATGTTGGGTTTTGGGGAACAAGTGCGAAGTGAAAAAAGTGACTAAAGTGAGTTCCGCCCAAAAGGGAGGTGGTTGAGGTCTAAGACAGTTCGAAAATGTTGTCGTTAATAAGGTTAATCTCTTCCGGGTTGGGTCGATAGGGGTAGTTCCACTGCCTTACGTCCGGCAGGCAGTTGCCGAAGGGGCGATTACAGGCCACCTCCCCATCCGAGCCCAAGCATCCTGTAGTCATAAAGGGGAGCCCTGAATTGACAGCATTTTTCAATATATTGGGGGCGACGCCAAAGTCCACGATTCTCCCTGCTGAATCAAACCCCATATCTCTGCATCGGCTCTTCTCTTCTTCAATCAGGTGGCGGGCCAATTGAACCCTGAGATAGGCGGACCATGGGGGCTGCGGTATGTGGCTTAGTTTGGAGCCATCTTCGGCAAAAAAGGAAAAAAGGTGGTTTACCACCCCCATATGCCACAGCCTATCCATCAACGATACCATCTCCTTCTCTGTCTCTCCCATCCCTACCATGAGGTGTGCGCCCACATTCCCATCTCCAAAGATCTCAAGCCCGGCTTCCATAACCTCCCAGTATTTGTTCCATTTATGGGGCCCTGCAACCCCTTTCCCCCTGAATTTATCAAAGAGTTCTGGAGTGGCCAGATCGATGGCCACACCGATTTTGTTGGCCCCTTTCTCCTTCAGGGCATCCAGGTCTTGCCGTTCGAGGATCGTGGGGCTGATGAGGACAGATACGGGAATGGTGGTCTCGCTCTTGAGGCGGGCTGTCATCTCTAAGGTGTGCTGGCTGCATTTGCCATTGGTTATCATGGAGATGCAGGTCCGCTTAACGTAGGAAGGGGCATGATTGATTGCATCTATGATCTCTTCCATGGAAAAGAGAGGCCAGTCAACATGAATAAAGCTCTTTTCCTGAAATGCCCCCGGGCGTTTCAGGGCAAGCCCGCAATAAGCGCAGTTTGCCGTACACCCCTCTGGATAATGAACCAGAAGATTTACGCACCGGTTGACCGCGCCCCGGTACATCCTGCCACCCATTAGACCGAGAGAGATGGCCGTGGCATGGCTCATTTTTGCGTATTTGGGGCTTTGCTGTTTCAGCATGGCTGGTTACTGGATACCGCGTTGGATTGTCGATTGATGATTGTTGATTGATGATTGAAAGACCAAAATGCTTGCAATCTGGATACTGGCCTCTTGATACTGGATCAGAGCTCGATATTTGATCTAAGAAATAACTCTTTTTTTGGACACTATCCTCATCATAATGGCTATATCGAGCCAAATTGAGGAATTGCGAATTTGGGCACTGGTTAAATAAATGCAAAAACAGATTTAACGGGGTAAAGATTGAGGGATTAAGATAAGGAAATGATTCAGATTTCAATTCCTAAATTCCTGAATTTACCGAGTGTCCAATTTCTGCGTAAACGACATAAAAGTTCATAATAATAACGACTTAGCTACTCAACTACTCAACCACTTAACGAGGTCTGCTGTTTACGGGTTGTTTTCCTTGCGCCTTCGGCCTAACGCCTTATGCCTCGGAACTGGATATTGGTTACTGGATGGCGGCGCTGAACATCATCGATTTCCAATCGACAATCATCAATCAACAATCATCAATCCTAAAGCCTTACCTGATTTTCCTTTGCCAATAAAATGGCCTTCGTTAGAGTAGGCACATCGACCCCGTAGATCATATTGTCATGCCATACGGACGCGATATTGTTTTCAATGCTCTCTCTTCGGGCAGAGGTCCATTTGAGGGCATTTTCGATCCTGTGCAGATCCTGAGTGGTGGAGAAGAAATCCCCTGTAACCAGGACACTCTCTATGGAAGCGCCGGAGAGAGCGAGGTAGATCTCCAATAGACCGCCCTTTGTTTTTAGCTGTCCAACCCCCATCCGGGCCCTTGGATGTCTGTGGGAAAATATCCATTCATCTTTGGTGTATCTTTCCTCAATAAAACCCTGG
>SDBS01004517.1_pt1 | contig 13596 bp, 11 predicted proteins | sample 2277091 | NCBI WGS metagenome assembly SDBS01 (sample SAMN10404972, study PRJNA504765) | marine sediment metagenome | isolation source: marine sediment core GS10_PC15, 163 cmbsf | place: Arctic Ocean: Southern Knipovich Ridge | collected 2010
GAATAATAGCAAAAGAGGGTTCCCATATCATAGCCAGGACAAAGGAGACAAACGATCCGTTCATAGTTACAGGAAACTTCGGCAAAGGCAGGTCCATGGCATTTGCTTCGGATATTTCCCCCCACTGGGCCGTGGCTTTTCAGAAATGGGAGCACTATGGTGAGATCTTTCGACGGATAGTTAGGTGGCTTGCAGGGGAAATTTGATCTTTGTAATATGCGGCCGCGTAAGAATGGCAGGTGAAGAGGATTAAAAGGAGGTGATCCATGAAAGAGAGGATAGGTATAGGAATTATCGGCGCGGGTTTTATGGGAATGCTTCACGCACGAGTGTTTTCACAGCTGCCTGACGCCTTTATTGCCGGTGTCAGTGATCCGGTGCTGAAAGAGGCGCCGGAAATCCCCGGGCTTTCAAAGCCGGTCGCATTTTATAGCGACCATAATAAACTGCTTGAAAGCGAGAAGGTGGATGCTGTTGTTGTAGCTACACCTGAGGATCTTCACCGCGATATCTGCCTGGAGCTTATCGGGGATAAAGGGTCAATTTATCTTGATTACCGCCCAATGAGCCTCACAGGTGTTGACGATGAAGGCTGGAAATTTCCGGACACCCTGCACTGGCCTGTTCTTCACGGGGAGGTCGTGGGGGATATACTGGAGGAAGACCGGTATTTCCTGAAAGTGGTGCAGGGGGGGAGAGATATAATAAGCACCGGACAGGACGGTAAAAATGCGCTGGAAATCGTACTCGCGGCAAAGCGGTCTTATAAAGAAGGTAGACAGGTGAAACTATAAATAAAAATATTCCTTTATCGGACAATGTATACGATACAGAGGATTGTAGTATTAAACGTTAAGAGGATATGATCCATATTTATTATAGGCATTGTAAAAGGCCTTTATGTTGTCTAAAGGTGTCGTCGGCTGAACATTGTGGGAAGAGCACAGGATATAGCTTCCCCCTGGTGCAAGCTGACTGATCCTCAAACGCACTTCCTCCTTCACTTCCTGGGGGTTGCCGAAAGGGAGGACCTTTTGATCGTCCACTCCTCCCCAGAAAGATATGTTTTTTCCGAATCTCCGCTTGAGTTTCCCCGGATCCATAGCCAGCGGCTGTACGGGATTCAGGACATCAACACCCACATCTATGAGGTCGGAGATTATCGGCTCGACAAAACCGCATATGTGCGTGGCAATTTTGATCTTCGGATTTGCATTTTTGTATTCCTGAAAAAGAGAAGCGTAGCGGGGTTTTACGAACTCTTTCCACATCGCCGGGGAAATGAGCATCCTGTCCTGTGTTCCGACGTCATCCCCCGCAAGGAGCATGTCGCACCCCATGTCGATCATCTTCAGCCCGGCCTTGAGGTGGAAATCCATTACGAGGTCCATCAGCTGGTTTGCGTAATCTTTGTTCAAAAGAAGGTCCTGTAAAAACTGCTCCATGCCGCGCAGGTACCAGGGCCCTTCAAAGACCGAGCCGAGAATTCCTCCCACAATGTAGTGGGATTTACCATGCCTTTCAATTAAGTCTTTCAGCCCGTCGTACTGCCCCGGTTCTTCGGGGTCCGGGGTTCTATAGGACAGGAGTTTCTTGTCCTTACCCCCGAGCGGATGGGAGGCAATTTCAGTGTAATGGCCGTTTCCGTCGGCAAACGGGACACGCCTCCATGTTATCCCCCAGGGGTCGGTGTATTCAGGTTCTTCAGACATGTAAAAAGAAGCGACTATCCCGGCAATTGACATCAGGCAGTCATGGCCCAGATTGACCCGCATATCAAAGGGGTCGCCGGCTCCTGTTTCACGCATTAATAATTTTTCTATCTCAGGGGTGATCCACAGGTCTAAAGGTACACGGTCCGGCTCCCGGTGGGATAAGGCGGCTGCTACTCTTTCTTTTGCAGTCATGTTTAAACCCCTTCACACAAGATAGAACTGCGCGCACTGCATGCCCGATATCTATCACTCTTTTCGTCATGTGAAAATTATGTTTTAATGTGTCTTAAGAAAGGGCGCAGCTAAAATCAATGTTAGAACATCGATAAAATCATTTATTTTTTACGCGTTTGTACAGATCGGGAAAATATATTTTGACCTGCTCCTCGAGCTCCTTGTCGGATATTGCCGTAAGCCGTCCCTCTTTTTCATACTGGTCCAATACCCAGCGTTGTACCTTTGCTACTTTCATCAATGTCAACCGCTCCTTACCTTTTAACCCCAGAAAGTCGTTTACCCATATTGCAACCCCGTCCGTCCCTGATTTGTCTGTGATGGCGACTTTCGGGGGGCGGCCCAACAGCCCCGTTGTGTCGAAAATGTTATAAATTTCCTCGTTCCTGCGAAGCCCTCCGGCGTGTATGCCCGCCCTGGTTGTGTTGAAATCCCTGCCCGCAAAGGGGTAATTAGAAGGTATGACTGCACCGATATCTTTCAGGAAATATTCTGCAATTTCTGTGATGACAGATAGATCGATGCCCGAAAGGTCCCCTTTGAGGGATATGTACTCGATAAGGGCGCCTTCAAGCGGGGGGTTTCCGGTGCGCTCACCAAACCCGAAAAGGGTAGTGTTCAAAGCGTTCACACCGTATATCCATGCGCTTGTGCCGTTGATGTGCACTTTGTGGAAATCATTGTGGCCATGCCATTCCAGCCTGTCTTCCGATATTCCGCATTCCTCTTTCATACGCCAGATCAGTTTGGGGATCGACCTTGGTTCGGATACATTCGGAAAAGAAATACCGAAACCCATGGTGTCGCACAGACGGATCTTGACTTTCATGTGCTTCGGCTGATTTTCCGTGAGTTTTTCCAGCCTTTGCACGAAAGGGATTACAAATCCTTTGATGTCGGCCCGGGTCACGTCTTCCAGATGGCAGCGCGGCCGGACCCCTGCTTCCAGAGCGGCTTCCACGACTTCCAAATACTGGTCCATTGCTTCCTGACGTGTTTGCTTCTGTTTGTGAAAAATGTGGTAGTCTGAGATCGAGGTCAGCATTCCCGATTCTTTCAGCCCCATCTCCTTTACCAGGCGAAAGTCGCCTATGTTCGCTCTGATCCACCCTGTAATTTCAGGAAATTTCAATCCCAGGTCCCTGCACGAGTCGATGGCTTCCCGGTCCTTTTTTGTGTAAAGGAAAAATTCCGTTTGCCTTATTACACCTTCACTGCCGCCGAGACGGGAGAGCATTTTATAGATTTTTGTTATCTGCTCTGTTGAGTAAGGGGGGCGGGACTGCTGGCCGTCTCTAAAGGTCGTATCGGTAATATGGATGTCCCTGATTAGTACTGACCCGGGATCGAATTCGATCTCTTTTCCGTCTATTGTTTCTTTTATAGTATCTTCAAACTTGATAAGAGGGGGAAGAGAGTACACAAAAGTGTCTTTTAGGAGGTTCGGTTCGGGTACATCAACCAAAGGATACAGGTTCATTTTATCTCCATTTCAATATTAGTTCAGTTATTATTAATGTGGAGTACCGCGGTGAGACAAACACTCAAGAATGCTCTCAATCCGGTAAAAGACCAGCAAAAAAATCAACTGCTGCGCCCACAGTCTGCACTTTAAGCGCTTCCTCCTCATTAACGTCAAGGTCAAACTCTTCTTCGTAAGCAGCTACCAGCTCTATCGACTTGAGTGAATCCGCCCCGAGATCATGGGCGAAGTGATGTTCATCCTTTATCTCCTGTATACTTTTCTTCAGCTCACGGGCTGTTACGGCAATGACTCTTTTTGCAACTTCGTCTCTTTCCATATTTGGTCCTCGGCTTTTGTATTATATATAATTTTTACGCAGCTAATATAATAATTAATATTTTAAAAAAACAAATAATTCGGCCGGATTTCAGAAAAATAGGTCCGGGCCTGGGACATGGCCTCAAACCCCGGTGCTGTTTATTCAGGGTAGTTTTCTATAAGAGCAGTAAATTGCTGCAGGCGCAGCCCGATCTGCTCTTTTTTTTGTATTAATTTTGCCACAACCGGGTTGGTGTCAAAGGTCCCGCGCACCGATTTGAAGTCTCTCGACCTGTTTTCCGGGTCAAGGTCTACACCGTAGCTGATTTTCGACGCTTCAGCAAATTCGCTTTTTGTGTTTTCCAGGACGAGCGAATTCAGGGAGGATGCGGCGTTTTCCCATTTTTCGCCAAGCGAGATCATATTTTCACGGCTCAGACTGCGTGGGGATAACCCGTACTCCTGTTCGGCAGTGAAGCAGACGTAATCCCATTCGTCGTTGCGGTATGTGTCATGGATCTCCTTTATGCGTGCGAGAAGCTTTTCGATCGTTGAAATGCGCTCGTCTACTACATCTTTCATCAAGATTTCGATCCTGTCTGTCATAACTAAAAGCCCGCCAGTATCGGTCCACCGCGTTACATTTAAATGATGTTTACCGGTGTGAAACAGCTTGCCGAGATCTGACAACGATGCCGATTGAGAAGAAAAGTCTTCTATTTTGGAAATGATGCTGCCTATCAAATACCTGTCGATAGCCATTGAATAATATTTAGCGCCTTTTTTTAACAGCAGCCTCCTGATTTGGACCCCTCCGTAAAAGACCGTTTTTACTTCTCTTGGTGTTTTTTCATACAGGTCTTTCAAGATTGCCCTTCCCCGTCTCATTTTTTCAACCGTGTAGGGAGAAAATACATCGAAAACGATGCAGTCCCTCTTCAGTGCGGATTTTCTCCGGTCTCTTGACGGCCATTTTTCCTCATCACGTACCGTGCCTATTGAGAACAGGTTTATACCGGGCATAAGGTTCGATTTGCCGTTTTCCTCTATCAGGAATGAGAACGGGAAGTCGGGTGTATCGATGTTTGTCATATGCTTGCCTATGACGACACTGAATGCCCCGACCATGCTTTCGAGCAATATGTAGCTGAAGGACCCTGTCTTGCAGCCTCTCTCCATGATGCCCTGGTGCACAGGACCCAGCTTATACATGTGGTTGCTCTGGTTGGTCCCGCTGCCCCCGTTGAAAAAAGAGAGCATGCACGCTATCAGAAGAGTTGACTTGTGATGGGTCACCGAATAGGGGCCGGCAAAAACAGAGCAGACCTCTGTCTGGAAACCCTCGCTGTTGGCAAAAAACAGAGAATTCTCTGCGGTTAAAAGTTTTCCGATCTGACAGCCCTGCCCCACAAAGATGTTTTCCAGGTTGGCCCCTCCATCCACAACAGCCCCCTCGGATATTATAAAATCCCGGGCTACAACATTTGCTCCGATAATTGTCGGGTCCTCGGGACAGCTGAGGATCGTGCCGTTTTTTATTTCAGTTGCCCCCAGGATCGATGCGCAAGGCCCTATGTTTACGTCTTGTACAACACCGCAGGACCGAATTCGCACGTCTTTGCCGATTTTTCCTTTATCGTTGTCATTTTGGTTGATATGGGTATTGATCAAACTTCCCAGCTTTTCCTGGAATGCATCGTTGTTTTTGTAAATGGCCTGCAAGTAGGCTGTCTGTGCGCTCAGCTCTTTGAAAATGGTGACATTACGCCCCCCGGTTTCGTTCAGCACGCTGATCTGTACACCTTCCCCGAACCGGGAACTCATGGTTGTTACGAGTACGGACACATCTTCAATAATTACATTGTCCTCTATAATATAACGCTGTATCGAAGAGCCGATGTTCGAAATAAGAACATTGCCGCCTATAATACAGTCGGCGACAGTTGCATTGTACATCCCGCAGGGCTTTTTTATTCCATCGATTTCCACCGACCCGTTGTTGCTCCCGATCTGGACCCGGCCGAAGAATTTTGTAAAAACGACCCTGCCAGCGTCAAAATCAGGAGCGACCCGGATCCAGTCCCAGTTTTCAGCGGAACATCCCTGTCTCACAAGCTTGCCGATCTCATCCTGTGATAGTCTTCTGAGGGTACTCATGTCAGCATTCTCTCGATTTTAATTTGCTTTAAAGCAATATAAACACAATGGAGGATAATTCAAGAATTAAATGGGCGGTAACATCAAAAGAAAAAGTTTTTTGCCCTTTTTTGTTATCGGTGTAATATAATTCTAAGGAAATTTACGGAGGATGTGCGCCGGATAACTAAAAATATTGTCAGTATTTAACAGCCCCGAGAATGATCCCCTCGACAACAAATTTCCACACCAGGATAGCAAGGATCAACGACGGTATCAACGAGATGAAGATACCCGCCATCAGCATGCCCCAGGCCACGTCGGTGTTTGTCGAGAGAGCTGCCATAGCTACGGAAAGTGTCCTGGTTTTATTAGTGCCGGAAAGGATAAGGCTGTACAAAAATTCTGAATAAGAAAGCATAAAGGCAAACAGCCCTGTTGCCACGATACTGGCAGCTGACAGCGGCAAGGTTATTTTTATAAAGATCTGCGGACGTGAGGCCCCGTCGACGGTGGCGGCTTCATCAATATCGACAGGTATCCTCCTGAAAAAGACCGACAGGATCAGCACCGTAAACGGCAGAGTGAGGATGCTGTGGACCATGATGATGGCAATTTTTGTGTCCAGCAGGCCAAGGGATTGGACGATCAGGTAAAAAGGAACAACAAAGGCCGCCGCGGGGAGGAGACGGCACATCACGATCCCCATAAATGTGGCTGATTTACCTTTGAACCTGATCCTGGCAAAAGCGAACGATGCCATTCCCCCGAAAAGGATATTTATACCCATGACAGAAAATGCTATGATAGCGCTGTTCATCATCGAGTGGGGGATCTGTCTCGCTTCCTCTGTGATCATGCTGCGCATAGCCCCCCGCTCTTCATAGGCTGACGGGACAACACCGAAAAAGATATACTTGTAATAGGCGAATGACGGCTTCATTGAAAACCATTTCGGCGGGTATGAAAGCAGAGCGGCGTCCGGTATAATGCCGCCAAAGAGAGTCAAAAGAAGGGGCCCGGCACAGAAGAGGAATACGATTAACGCTAAAAAATGGATCAGGATTTTTTTTGCCATGTTACTACTCCTTTACGAGTATATCAGCCGGAATAGCCTTGAGAATAGCCATGATAAGAGCAAAAGTGATAACCGCCATTATCACCCCGAGGGCCGCGGCCCTTCCGAAACTGAGCAGCTTGAAAGCTTCCGCCCATATAAAATATGACAGCAGCGTTGTTGCCCCACCGGGCCCTCCCGCTGTCAGTGAATATACCACGTCGTAGCTCGTGAGCCCGATTATGCACTCGTAGATAAGCGTAATGATGAGCATGGCCTTGATCTGCGGAATGGTGATCGAGATCAGCCTGCGGAAGTTGCCGGCCCCGTCGACCTCGCAAGCGTCGTAAATCTCCTTTGAGATAGTAGTGAGAGCAGCCATAAGCAGAATGCTCGCGAAGGGGACCTGGGTCCAGATATGTGCGACGCTTACCGAAAACTTCGCGAGACGGGCGTTCATGAGCCACGGTATATAATTTTTAATGATGCCCAGCTTGAGTAAAACCCCGTTGAGCAGACCCCACTGACCGTGAAAGATCCAGAGCCAGAGTATCCCGGCAACAGATCCGGGGATCGCCCAGGGAAGCAGCACAACGGGCCGGAGTATGGCCCTGCCGACAAATTTGGTGAGCAGAAGTCTTGCGACACCCAGGGATATTATCACAGTGACCGGAGCGGTTGTTATAGTAAAAATCAGGGTGTTCAGTAAGGCTTCTTTAAAATAAATGCTTGTTAACACATCAATATAGTTTTTGATGCCCACGAACGGTGTATCAGGCAGTACAAGCAGGATCCGATGAAGACTGTTGTATATGGCGTAACCGACAGGAAAGACAGTAAAAATAATGACAAGGATCAAAACCGGAAACAGCCATTCTATCGGATATCTCGAGTATTTTAATGTTTTCAAGACAGCCCCCTTCCTGTTTCCGAGTTCCTGTTTCAAAAAGGGACATGACCGGGCAGGTTAAGGCCCGGGCATGTCCCTGAAGCACAGCTAACTTGCAGGGATCTTTAACCCGTGAGCAGCTGCTTGTATTCATTCCACTTTTCAGCGCCCTGGTCAAACACTTCCGCTACGGAAGCATCGCCGTTGATACCTTTTGCCAACAGCGGGCGGAAGAACTCACTCCACATACCCATCCATTCTGTCTGGGTGCCGTTTCTTGCCAGCTTGGCCTGCTCTTTGAACTTATCCATGTCTATCCAGGTTTTCCACGCGCTGATCACATCCGGGTCATCGAAAAGAGGCAGAGCGGCAAACCCGAGGCCGTTCTCGACAGCCCATCGTTTCGCTACGCGGTAATCCCCTCCACCGAAGGCTTCGATAAATGTCCATACTGCTTCCCTTCTGGTCTCGTCCTCGGCCGCCTGCTGGGTCATGCAGTAAAACTTTGCAAACCCCAGGCATCCATGTGCACTTCCGGGCATGAGGGTCATGTCGAACTGGCCTGAAAGGGCGCTTGCCGGGTTGTTCATGGCAGCGACCATGTAGTTGTACATGACTGTCAGTGCGTGCTGGCCGGTGTTCATTGCGATGTTCACCTTGGACTCGTGATCGGAGTAGGACATCAAGCGGTACTTGACATTAAGGTCCTGCAGGAACTGCAGATGCTTGCCGGCCTCGGAACCTGAATCCGCGAATATGGGGGCCAGATCATCGTCAAAGAAATCTCCTCCCCGTCCGTATACCTGGGACATGAAAGCCTGGAGGAAATTCGGGAGGGTCTGGTTGTACTCGTAAACAAAAGGCTTGTTCATCCCGGCGTCTTTTTTGAGTTTCTGACAGGCCTCGAGCACTCCATCCCAGGTGGCGGGAGGATCGATCCCGTTGTCGCCGAGTATTTTCTTGTTGAACTGGAAGGTGATCAGGTCGGCATAATAGGAGAGCCCGTACAGCTTTCCCTTGTAGGTCATATCTGCCAGTGCATATTTCGCGGTTTTTGCCTTGTACTTTTTGATTTCCGGGAAATAATCCTCGATAGGGGCAACCCACCCGGCTGCAGCCCATTCGGGCAGCCAGTCCTCGCCGTTGTATATCAAGTCTGTCCTTGTTTTTCCCTTGAACCTTAGCACAAGGGTGTCGTGATAGGTCGGCCAGGTATAATCGGTCAGGTTCACTTTGATATTCGGGTGTTCAGCCTCGAACTTGCTGATGTTGTCCTGGATGGTGTCGAGCGCGTAATTCCACACGACGAATTCAAGCTCAATCGGGCCTCCCGAGGGTTTTTTCCCGCCTTTTTCACCAAATGCGCGAAGACCGGGCATCATTAGAAGTGAAGCGCCTGCAGCGGTACCAAGAGAACGTTTCAAAAAATTTCTTCTTGAAATTTGTTCTTCAAGGATGCTCTTTTTTTCCTTGCTCATTGTGTAATACCTCCTTTAAAATAAATTATTTAAAAAATCAGGTCTCTGTACATCGTACGGATAAGGCCTGATATTCCAAAACAAATTTTAACCGTCCTCCATTTCATCAAACTCTTCAACCAGGATCGGCGGCATAAATTCCCTGGGCGCCCTGTCATCGGTGTCCTCTATAACGTTTATGTAAAGCGGGTTTGAAAGCTGTTTGTAAATCCGCTCCAGGTACTCATGGGTCTTGTCGTCTCTTTCAAAGCGTAGAGGGACAAAGGCCATTTTCTCATAATAAACGTTACCGGCCGGGACGTTTATCATCTTTCCGGGATTGCTGGAGATGTATGTGTAGACCAGGGGCCGGGCATAGTATACCCATGGGCCCCAGTGAAGGTAGGAGTAAGGCTGGAAGGTCCTGGAAAATCCGCCGTCCTTTCTAAAATTTGCGAGATCAACAGTGACCAATCCCAGACCGCTCTTGAGATCCCTGTTAAAAAAACAAACCCAGGGTGTGTCGTGGGGGAGCACCATTGCCCTTCTTGGATGCCTTGGCAGGTCTGTGATCAAGGTCGAACCGGTTTTTCCTCCGGGTTCACGCCACGCGAACTCCTTTACCACTTTTCTGTTGAAAACCACCTCCCCGTTGCGAAGGGCCTTGACATCTATGTCCCCGGTGATCTCAATGGTCGATGACATCAGTATCCAGGGCACCCTGTCGTAAAAGGTGTAGGTTATCGATATTTCGGCTTCAGGGTAGTGCTCCATCGTGCCGTTCCGCCGGGTCATGGTAAAGATATTTCCGACGGTGGAGGATTGTCTTTCCGGCGGGTCCCAGTCCGAAGCGTGAAGCCAGGGCCGGGGCGGGGCGTATATCCCCGGGTTCCAGTGCAGAGCGCCGTTTGTTTCGAGGTGGTGGTCAAAAGTGACGTCGACACCCATTTTTACATTTATTTCATCGATAGCCCCGCTTGTTTCCGCAAGGCGCACATTGTAGAACTGGTTCTCGAGAGTCAACCCGAGCCCTTGGCCTGAAACCGTCAGACCTTTTTTGTAATTCGGGGCATCAGCCCCCGGATTACCGTAAAAAGCAAGATACACACGTGATGAGTTTGCGGGCACATCCGCCAGAAATGCCACTTCACAGATCGTGGTAGGTTGATAACGCTCGTCAGGTCTTTCACAATCGTAATTGCTTTTTTCGTACACCTGTGACGGGGTTTCTGCTGTAATGCCCGATTCAGGGTCTATGGCGACTATCCTCAACTCTTTTGCGGGATCTGTAACTCTGTCGCTGTACAGGGCCAGCGTAACGTGAACAGGCTCGTTTATCCTTGAAAGACCGGCAGTCTCTTTGCAGACTATGCCGGCATAATATTTCCATGAAGGGTCCCAGTACCCTCCGTATGGGGGTGCGGTTATCTGATCTGCCCGGGAATAAGGCTGTTTTTTATCGGATGTTGTTCCTTTTATTTCAACATTTATGTCCTCATTGCGTTTCCAGTCGAAACGGATTATGATTTCGTTGAGACCCCCGCTTTTTACCTGCCGGGTTTTTTGAAATATATTATTATGATAAACATAGAAGTCCCTGACCGGTTTTCCATTTATCAGGGCTTTGTTGATGCGGCAGGGTTGCTTTTCATCAGAGATGAAATAAAGTTTTAAGTGATAGAAAGGATGCTCCGGTGTAGGAAAAAGGCAGTTTACTCCTCTGATGTGATTGTTTTCCCCTGTTGAACCCATGCTTTCCCCCTTTCAGGGTATATTATAAATAAAGCAAACCACATGTCAAGCAAAAACATTGCACTAAATTTTTTACCATGATAAATTTTAGTATTTATGAGCTCGGGAAATTATGGCAAAATTCCGGGTGCGATGTTAGAATATCGTATCTTTTTAATTATCGATCGAGATGTATGACCAAATCAAAGGTCCGGAGGCATTCTATGACAGCTAAAGGTTTTTCTGATGATCGGGATGAAATAGTCATGCAGGACATGGCATGGCCGGAGATCTCAAAGGCCATAGAGGGCGGTTTTAAAACCGTCATAATCATGCTGAGCTCGGTCGAGCAGCACGGGCCCCACCTGCCGCTAAACACTGATTCCATAATCGCCGATGAGCTGGCACAAAGGGTGGCACGCAGGCTGGGGCATACCCTGATCGCCCCTACCATCCGCCCGGGGTGCTCCGGCCATCACCTGTGCCTGCCCGGCACGATCTCGCTTCGCCCCCAGGTGCTTCTCGATATTCTGCGCGACTACTGCAGCTCTCTCGCGAGGCACGGGTTCAAAAAGATCATTCTCATTTCAAGCCACGGCGGAAATTTTTCTCCCCTAAAAACCTTTTCCCCCACGCTTGTCCGCGAGTTTTCCCGGCTTCAGATCATCCATTACGGGGACCTGAGCGGGTACATGGACCTGTGGGAAAAGGAGGTCATAAGGCTCGGCATAAAACCGGAGAAGGCAGGAGGGCACGCGTGCCTGGGTGAGACAAGCGAGATCCTTCGACTGAAACCGGAAGCGGTAAGGGAACACAGGATCGAGCCCGGGTTTACAGGTCCGATAAAAGGGTTGCGCTCAAAGGTGTTCAGGGAAGGTGTCCAGGTAATCACTAAAAACGGTGTAATCGGCGACCCGAGGGGGTCAACTCCCGAGATCGGGGAAGCCCTTCTTGAAAAGATGTCAACCCATCTGGCAGAGTGGGTCAAACAGGAGGGGTAAAAGTAAATTGTGGTAAAATATTCAAACCAGGATTTAAAGATGTGAATAAAGCATCGCCAGAGTAATAACTCCCCCAATGTGTTTTTTACCCTGGCTTTCTGCCTGAATTAATACCCGGTCGAGGAGTCCGTCTTTCACTAGGTCCGGTATAGCAATCCGAACGGTCGCTCTGCTTATGTTGAACTGACGGCTAATCTCCATTTCAGGGGGAAGTTTCTGTGATTTTCCCCTGAGTTCATGTTTTATTATATCTATGAGATAATTTTTTACCTGTTTATCGATAGGAACCTTGCTGTTCTTATCGATGGTGCTTTCCATTAAATCAGTTTTCTCCACGGTACGGTTGCTATAAAAATATCTATAATACCACTTTACAGAACATGTTTACTTTGGATATAATTGTACACCATTTTTTTGATCAATGCATCTATTTTGAAAAAAGCATTGACAAGAAAAATTCTACCGGTATAATTGCCTGATAATGTATGTACATTTTTATACAATTCTTCGGAATTTCTGTCAATTTTTTTTTAATGATTGTTGATTTTACAAGTACAGGTGAGTTGAATAGCATTTTATTAAGAATTTTCTTGAATAAAATACCGTTAGGAGTTTAATTAAAACCTGTTTAAAAGAATCTGCACAGCACGGTTTTCACCTGTAATCGATTCTGATAATAAATAAAGCACGCGGTTTACTTTATTTAAGTTTTGTACCTTTGGTACAAATAATTTAAAGGATTAGTATAAAAAACTTGAAGGAGATTGAAAATGAAAAAATGCTTAATGTTTTTTGTTGTATGTCTCAGTATAGCTTCCTTTGCAATGCCGCTCTTCGCAACGGGGCAGAAGGAGGAGGAGGGAAAGCTAAAGTTCGCCTATGTGTCCAAAATGCTCACCCATCCGTGGTTTATTGAAGAGGAGAAGGGAATCAAGGCCCGGGTAGAAAAGCTCGGACTTGATTATGTCGGAGTTGATGCAAACCTCGATGATGAGGCTTTGATGCAGGCTGTGGACAATGTTATCGGACAGGGAGCGGATGCCCTGATGATTGTAGTGACACAGCAGTCGCTCGGTCCGGCTGTCGTGGACAAGGCACGTGAGGTGGGAATTCCTATTATTACAATCGACGATACCATAATGGACAGCGATGGCAACCCGATACCCCATGTCGGACTTCCGACGGTAGAGACGGGAATCATGGGAGGTCATGCCCTGGCAAAGCTGGCAAAAGAGCGCAACTTCTTTGCTCCGGGGAACGTGGTCAAGGTGATGCAGATAGACATGTCATTTCTCTCTGTTGTTCATGACCGGACCGTCGGCTACAAGCAGGCGCTTATGGAGGACCTTCCACTGAAGGATGAGGATTTCATCGTTCAGGACTCCAAAACCGGGATGTTCGAGGAAAATCTCCCCGTTGCGAGCGCGATTCTGAACGCCAATCCGGATGTGACCCACTGGATTGTTACCGGCATCAACGATGATGGCGCCATCGCTCCGTTGAGAATCTTCGAGGAGAACGGTTTTCCTCTCGAGAATGTGCTCGCCGGCGGTCTGGGTGGATACATCATGTCCTATGAAGAGTTTCAGAAAT
>SDBS01004518.1_pt1 | contig 13596 bp, 9 predicted proteins | sample 2277091 | NCBI WGS metagenome assembly SDBS01 (sample SAMN10404972, study PRJNA504765) | marine sediment metagenome | isolation source: marine sediment core GS10_PC15, 163 cmbsf | place: Arctic Ocean: Southern Knipovich Ridge | collected 2010
GAAGCGGAGCGTGCGGGTTTCTTCCTCCTCGCCGGTGGGGACGGTTAAGGTAGTGTACAGCTCGGGACGACGGCTCCTGATCCAGCGGTACCCCGTGCACATGTGAAGACGGCTCGCCTCCAGATCAGCCACCACCAGGGCATCTTCAGCCTTCCAGGTCTCGGCGAGGATCTCCCCGTAGGGATCGAGGATCATAGCGTTTCCCGTTCTTACTTCGTTGTCATCCAGGCCCACTCCATTGGCGAAGACAAGAAACATGCCGTTGTCGTGAGCCCGGGAGGGGAGCCAGCGCATCAGCCACTCCCTCCCCTTGGGACCGCGGAACTCGGCCTCTATGGCCTTGGGATCCTTCTTCCTGTTCCGCCACAGCGCTGGATCTATCAGGCCCATGCAGCGCGGACTCGGTGTCCGGCACCCCCCCGTCTGATGGGGGGCAAGGAGAATCTCTGCGCCCATGAGGGCGTTTATGCGGGTGTTCTCGAAGATGTTGTTGTCGTAGCAGATCAGGATGCCGACCCGGGCCCCCTGGGGGATGTCAAACACGGTATAACTGCTTCCCGACTCCATGTGGGGATTGATGAAACAGTGAAGCTTCCTGTGGAAGGCGAGCTTCCCGTTCGGCATGGCGACCGCATAGGTGTTGTAGAGCTTACCCTCCGGGGAACGCTCGATGAGCCCCGCGCCCAGGCTGATGTTGAGCTCCCTGGACAAACCGGCGAGCTCCCGGACGGAGGGACCTGCAGGAACGCTCTCTGCCAGGGCCTCGATCTCTTCCCGGCCCAGATTGTGGAGATGCCAGTAGCCGGTTATGCACATCTCGGGAAAAACGAGCAGCTCCACACTCCGGCGGGCGGCCTGCTCACAGAAGCTCCTGATGGTCTTCAGATTAGCCGCTTTGTCTCCGGGCGCGTGATTAAACTGCACGGACCCCACTCTAATATTCTTCATCCTTTATCTCATCTCCCGGTGCCGGCGCGGGCACATGTTCATCATTCAAAGTGTTCATTGAAGAAATGTCAAGGCGCCGGGGAACCAAAAGCATCAGTAGAGACTGCCGGCGGCGCAGGAGAAAATCTGCTGGAAGCTCCTGTATACCTGTTCCGCGGATACTCCCCGAGGAGGAAAGGGATTTTCATGGCTGTAGGCGTAAGGCGGATTGGCAACCTATTGCTTTTTTGATATTCAGAAATTACAATAGCAGGATATGAATATTTTTCGAATTGGCGCAGAGCTTCTTGAGCGCGGTATAGATCTGGTGCTGGTTACTGTGCTTAAAGCCTCTCCTGGCACGCCGGGCAAAGAGGGTTTCAAGCTGATCCTCACTGAAGAGGGGGAATTGTCAGGCACAGTGGGCGGCGGCGCTTTGGAAAAGCGGGCTATCGATGAAGCTAAGGAGGTAATGAGGGAGCGGAAAAACCGGCTGCTTGAGCTCGATCTTCAGGATGAAGGAATGCTCTGCGGCGGCAGGGTTACATTAACCCTTGAGTTCCTGCGGGCCGGCAGGGGTTTTGTTATTTTCGGCGGCGGTCACATGGGCCGCGCTCTCACCCCGATCCTGGAGTCATTGGGTTTCCGGGTAACGGTCTTTGATAACCGCCCTGAAGTAAAAGAGATGCTTAGGGAGGGTCCCCGGCGTGAGATTATAATAGGTGATTACCGGAATATCTCGACGGTACTGGAAAAAACAATCCGGGCCGGTTTCTGCTTTGTTGCTACCCATGGACATGGTTATGATTATGATGTAGTTAAACAACTCTTGAGCACGGAGCAGCCCTTTTCTTATATAGGAATGATCGGATCAAATAAAAAAGTAGGTACTCTTTTCAAGCGGTTGAGAAGTGAGGGTATATTTGTTCCGGATTATCTCTATGCCCCGGTTGGCCTGGATCTGGGCGGTGATACTCCTGCTGAGATTGCTGTTTCGATTGCTGCGGAGGTGATTACTATTATCCGTGGAAAATCAGGAACACATCTTCGTCTGGAAAAACGCCTGAAAAACAGTTCCTGAAGCGTGATGGTTGCCAAGCAGGACTTTATAGCGGATATTCTGCCGAAGGATTGCCTCTATGGCCTGACCTTGCGCTCAGGGATAGCCAGAGGACACATTCTTTCTATTAAAGTGCCGGAGCTGCCTCCCGGTTATAAAGCGGTAACCGCGGCTGATATACCAGGGGTCAATTATATCCAGTGCCCCGGGCGGATGCCATGTCTGGCTTACAAAAAGGTTAATTTCATCGGCGAGCCTATTCTGTTAATAGCTGGAGAGGACCAGGCTGTACTCCGTGAGCTCGTGAAGCTCATAAAGGTGGAGTACAGAGAGGAGGAGCCCTTTTACCTTGAGGGTATGAAAGATATAGAAGATCAGCGCTGCCGGGTCTTAAAGCGTTTGAGCTTTTCACGCGGCAAAATAAATGAGTCTATAAAAAATGCTTACCAGATTGTTGAGGCTGATTACCGGACCGCCGCGCAGGAACACTTCCATGCCGATACCCAGGGCGCTGTTGCTCTATGGGACGGCAAATCACTGATAGTACACAGCTCGACCCAGGACCCTTTTGCTTTGCGGGCCAATATTGCCGGATTGCTGGCCCTGAACCCTAGAAGAGTGAGAGTCATCACCCCCTCTCTGGGCTGTTCGCTGGATGGTAAGCTGGAACCTTCTTTTACGCTGGGCGGTCACGCTGCTCTTTTGAGCTATGCTACTGTAAAACCGGTAAAGATGATTTACAGCCGGGAAGAGGATATTGCCTATACCTGTAAAAGTTCGGGCTCCTGGATCAGCCACCGGACAGCCCTGGATCAAGAAGGAAATCCTTTAGGCATGCAGGTGGAAATCACCCTGGATGCCGGGGCTTATCAACTCAATTCCGCCCATGGGCTTCTTAAAGCCGCTCTCTCTGCCTGCGGCGAGTATAATTGCCCCAGTCTGGAAGTGAAGGCACAGCTGATCCAGAGCAACCGGGTTCCGGCAGGCATCTTCCCAGGCTTCGGCGAAGCTCAATCCTTTTTTGCTGTGGAATTGCAGGCAGCCAGACTGGCAGAGATTGCTCATGAGGATCCCGCTCGGTGGAAGCGCAGGAACCTGCTGAAGCGGGGAGATACTTTACCGACCAGGGGTAAGATCAGGGAATATGCAGGCGGTCTTCCGGTTTTAGAGAAGGTTGTGGCTATCGCGGATTTCAGCAGGAAACACGCAGCATATAATGCATTGAAGAACAGGAGAGAGAGTATTGCCAATACCAGGAACCCGCTGCGGGGAATCGGCCTGGCTGTCTGTTCAAAAGGGATCGGCTACCAGGGAGAGGACCATGGTGATAAAGGCTGCACAGTAAAGGTGCGGCTGGAGCTTGACCGCAGATTAACTATACTGACTTCTATTGTTGACAATGAACTGGAAAGCAGCAGAATTTTCAGGCAGATAGCAGCACGTATTCTGGATATTGAGCCGGAAAAAATTACTATTGCTCCGGTGGATACTGCGAATGTTCCCAACTCCGGAGCTACTTCCACAGTCCGTACATTAACAGTTATATACAGATTGCTGGAAAAATGCTGTCTGGCCATTAAAAAAAAGCGTTTGATCAGTTCGTTGCCAATCGAAGTCAGGCAGAGCTACAAAGAGACGAAAGAGCCAGGCTGGGATGCTGAATACCTTAAGGGTTCGCCTTACAGGGAATATTCCTGGGCAGCAACAGTCCTGGAATTGGAGATCGATCCGGTTACTCTGCAGCCGAACTGCCGGGGTATCTGGCTGGCAATTGATTCAGGATCTATTGTGGATCTATTAACAGAGAAGTTGGCTGTCAGGATGGTGAAGGGAATGGTAATCAGGGCTTTAGGGTATGCAGCCTCTGCTGAGCATGAGCCGGTTGATCTTTTACATATCCTGTGCCCGTATGAACAATATACAGTGCCCGGGCTCATGAATCTGCCGCCGATCAGGATAGATTTTATCGGGAGTGGAGAAACCCGAGGAATTGGTGATCTGCCCTTTTCAGGGGTAGCTCCGGCATATGGAGCAGCGGTATCACAGGCAACTGGATATTATATTGATCAGATGCCCCTGTCACCGGAAATAATCCAGAAATATATGGAGCATTGAGCAGTTGAAGATAAACTTTCTTGTAAATAAGAGACCGGTTACTATAAACAGCTCACCAGGCAGGAGGCTGGTTGATATTCTAAGGATCGATCTGGGACTCACCGGCACCAAAGAAGGCTGCGGAGAGGGAAGATGCGGTTCCTGCCTGGTCCTGATGAATGGCAACCTGGTGAACTCCTGTCTGATTTCGGCTTTCAAACTGCCTGATGCTGAGATAGTGACTATTGAGGGTTATGCTCAGAGCAAAGAATATGCTAATTTGAAGCAGGCCCTTGAGGTTACGGGCGCTTTCCCCTGTGGTTTCTGCTCGTCAGGAATAATAATGGCTACCGGGAACCTGCTGGCGGAAAACAGTTCTCCTACTGCGGCAGAGATCAGAGAGGCATTGAGTGGAAATGTATGCCGTTGTGGTGATTATGATAATATAATCGCAGGGATCAGGGGGGGTGCCGCTAAACCACAGAGTAGGCGTTATGGCAAAACCAGGTGATCTATTGCGGGTATTGCGACCCAAGAGCGTAAATGGCTTGCTCCGGCTTTACGCTAAGAATCCGGATGCCCTTCTTTTTGCTGGCGGCACTGAGCGTGCAACCCGGTTAAAACCGGATAGTGTCAGCGCAGAAAGTAAAATAGTGATCTATCTGGGAAAGGTTGAGGAACTATCCAGGATTCGCCGCAGCCAGCGTTATCTGGAAATAGGTTCCTGTCTGCCTATTTCCCGGATTGTGAGCATCGGCAGACATATACTTCCGGAAGCCCTTTCAACTGCCTTAAGATCAATCGCCAATCCGGCTGTCCGTAATCTGGCTACTCTCGGCGGCAATATCTGTGCGGCTATACCCAATAATGATTCGATCGCTCCATTATATGCAATTGACGGCCAGCTTGAGATTCGCAGTCTATCCGGTTCTAGATGGGTGCCCATCTCCCGCTTTTTCCCCGGAGCCGGAGAAACAGTGTTAAAAGAGGGGGAAATACTATTTCGTATACGCATCCCTCTCGAGGAATGGGATTATCAAGTTTTTAGAAAGGTTTCCGGCTCTCATATCTGCAGCCATCCACTATTAAATTTCTGCGGTCTGGCCCGTTTTTCTAAGGGTATACTGGAAACAGTCCGGTTCGCGCTCGGCGGATTAAACAATACGGTCTTCAGGAGCCTCGAACTGGAATCACGCTTAGAGGGAAAAACATTACCTCTCTCTGAAAAAGAGGTTGAATCCCTGCTCGCAGGCGCTGACGAATTGCTGGAGCCGCTGACTGACAGCAGCTTTTCAGCTGCCTATAAAAGAGCCACTGGTTTACGGTTACTGCGCTGGTTTATAGAGAATATTCACCGGGAAAACAGGTAGCAGCGGCTGGTGCTATGAGGAGCAAGGCTTAAAGGCCCCTGGAGTGCTACAGATTCTTACACAAACAGGTTCTTCAGTCTTTACAGAGGCTGATACAAAATTTATAGTATAATAGCCCAGCATAGATTACATCTGCAACCGAGGTTCTTAAAATGAAAAGTACAACACAATATATTCGGGCGCTGGACTTGATTATTTTTTGCGCTGAACACGCAAAATATTAAAGGTAATAACCGATAGGGAGGGGATTGTGCCTGAAATTATTCATCTCCATAATCATTCTGATTTTTCACTTCTCGATGGCGCCGCCGGGATTGGTAGCCTGGTTGGTAAAGCAAAGAGTGAGGGAATGTCAGCCCTGGCCCTGACCGATCACGGAAATATGTTCGGAGTCCAGAAATTTTACCGGGAATGTAAGAAACACTCCATTAAACCTATTATCGGTTCAGAATTCTACCTGGCTCCGGAATCCAGATATAAGAAATCGGGAAGCGAGAAGGGGGCGCGTTATCATCACCTGGTGCTGTTGGCGAGAGATGAACAGGGATACCGTAATCTGATGTTGCTATCCTCCCTGGGATATACAGAGGGTTTCTACTACCGGCCGCGCATAGATGATGAGCTTTTAGAGAAGTATCATGAGGGGCTGATTGCACTTACCGCCTGTCTGGCTGGTGAGATCCCGCGGTTGATAATAGAGAATAGAAGCAAAGAGGCTTTAGAAAAGGCTATCTATTACCGGGATCTATTCGGTCCTGATAATTTTTACCTGGAGCTCCAGGATCACGGCATTCCTGATCAGAAGGTGGTGATTAAAGAGTTGTTGGAAATGTCCCGCAATACGGAAATCCCGGTAGCGGCCACCAATGATATCCACTATATTGACAGGGAGGATGCCAGAGCCCAGGATGTTCTTATCTGCATAGGCACCAATAAGAAGCTGAATGAGGGCAAACGCCTCAAGTTTGAATACCCTGAGTTTTATTTTAAATCCGCAGAGGAAATGGCCCGTCTCTTCACCGGTCATCCGGAGGCTTTAAGCAATACCCTGGAGATCGCTGAAAAGTGCAATCTGGCAATCAGTGTGCAAGGCGCGCAGCTACCCAATTACCAGCCTCCGGACGGCAGCGATTTAAGTGAATATCTCACGGATCTGGCCCACAGGGGCTTGAAAAATCGCTATAATTCCTTGACCGATGAGATGAAAGAGCGCCTGGATTATGAACTTTCGGTGATTAACTCAATGGGCTATGCCGGTTATTTTCTTATTGTCTGGGATTTTATCCATTTTGCCAAAGAAAGAGGTATCCCGGTGGGACCCGGCCGCGGTTCGGGCGCCGGTTCCCTGGTTGCCTACAGTCTGGAGATTACCGATATTGATCCCCTCAAGTATCATCTTATCTTTGAGCGTTTTTTAAATCCTGAAAGGGTGTCCATGCCTGACTTTGATATCGACTTCTGTTATGAGGGCAGGCAGGAGGTTATTGATTATGTTACCGGGAAGTACGGCAAGGAGAAGGTGGGTCAGATCATTACCTTTGCAGCGCTCAAGGCAAAAGCGGTGATCAGGGATGTGGCCAGGGTGCTCGATTTCCCCTATGCAGAGGCCGATGCCATTGCCAAGTTGATCCCTTTCGGCAAAAGCATAAATGAGGCCTTAAAGTTGGAGCCTGAGCTGTCCGGAATGTATAAGCAGGAGAAGCGCTATAAGGATCTAATCGATATCAGCCGCAAACTCGAGGGACTTAACCGTCATGCTTCCACCCATGCCGCGGGCATTGTTATCAGTAAAGAGGAATTGACCCATTATGTTCCCCTATACCGCGACCCCAAGACCGGAGCGATTTCCTCCCAGTACAGCATGAACTACCTGGAGGATGTGGGGCTGGTAAAGATGGATTTCCTGGGTTTAAAAACCCTTACCCTGATCAAGAATACCCTGGAGCTTCTCAAATCCAGGGGCGTAGAGCTGGATTTCAAGGAGAGCCCTGAGAATGAACAGGCAACCTTTCAAATGCTGGGCAGGGGGAAAAGCACCTGCATATTCCAGTTTGAGAGTTCCGGCATGCAGGGAATATTAAAAAAGGCCAAACCGGAAAAGATCGAGGATCTGATAGCCCTGAATGCTCTGTACCGGCCCGGTCCTATGCAGTTTATCGACCAGTTTATCGAGGCTAAAAGGGGAAAAACCCCTGTCAAGTATCCCCTGCCTGAGCTGGAGTCTATTCTGAAAGAGACCTACGGGGTAATCGTCTACCAGGAGCAGGTATTGGAGATTGCCCGGAAAGTAGCGGGCTTTTCCCTGGGTGAGGCTGACATCCTGAGAAGGGCCATGGGCAAAAAGAAACCGGAGGAAATGGACAGGATGAAAGCCAAGTTCCTGGATGGCGCCAGGAAGAATGGCTATTCAACTGCTGACGGTATTAAAATATTTGAATTGCTGATCCCTTTTGCCGGCTATGGTTTCAATAAATCCCATGCAGCCGCCTATTCAGTGCTGGCCTATCAGACAGCTTACCTGAAAGCCAATTACCCGGCTGAGTTCATGGCCGCCAACCTGACTAACGAAATCAGCAATACCGATAAAATGGCCGGCTATATAGGTGAGATCAGGGAAATGGGGCTGGAGATCCTGCCTCCGGATATCAACCTTTCAGAAAAATACTTCAGTGTTGTTCACGGGAAAATATTCTACGGTCTTCTGGGTATGAAAAACCTGGGCACGGCTGCTGCAGAAGAGATCGGGCTTGAGAGAAAACGCAACGGTTCCTTTAAGGATCTGGTCCAGTTCCTGGAGCGTGTAGAGCTGAAAACGGTTAACCGGAAGGTGGTGGAAACCCTTATTTACAGCGGGGCATTTGACTCGTTTAAAGAGAACCGCGCCACACTTTTCAATAATCTTGATAAAGTGCTGGACATGGTAAACAGCGTCAAAGAAAACCGGAAATACGGCCAGGAGAGTCTCTTTGATGAGGAGGAGGGGCTTTCCATTGTGGAGCTGGAGAAATTTGAAGAGTGGCCCAGCCGCGAAAGGCTCAAGCACGAGAAGGAGATACTGGGCTTCTTTTTCTCCGGACATCCCCTTGACCGCTACCGTGATCTGATAAATGAGCATGTTCGTCTGGATCTTTCCCGGTTGGAGAAAGCCAGGGATGGGGGTAAATACACCCTGATAGGGATACTTAAGGAGTTGAAAGAGATCATTACCAGAAGCGGAAAACGAATGGCCTTCGCTGAACTGGAGGATTACCGTGGTTCAATCGAGCTGATCTTCTTTCCCGATATATATGAGGCGCAGCGGCAATTAATTGTGAAAGATACAATTGTTGCAGTAAGCGGAAGGGTGGATAAGAGCCGCGGCGATGCCAAGCTCAAAGTAGAGACAATCGGCAAGCCCGCAGAACTGAAAGCGCCTGAACCGAGGGCGGTGCATGTGCGGCTGTGCACAGAGTTGGCGAGTGAAGAGAATTTGCTGCCCATCAGGGATTATATGATTGAAAGAGTGGGCAAATGTGCTGTATATTTTCACCTGGTTAAGGAGGAAGAGGAAGTGATTATCAAGGCATCAAACCAGATAAGCGTTTCTGCAGATGACCAGGTTTTAAAAGGAGTAATGGAGTATCCATTGGTGGAAGCGGTATGGAAAGAATAAGGATCGGTTTAATTGGCTATGGAACGGTTGGTTCCAGCCTTTACCAGCTGATTGCCAGGAATGGCGACAGCTTTAAAAAACGTCTTGGTGTAGATGTTCAGGTTGCGAGAATCGGCGTAAAGGATCTACCTAAGAAACGTGAAGGCGCTCCCGATAATATCTTCAGCCAGGGCTTTAATGATATTATTGAAGATCCTGAGATCTCGATTATCATTGAATTAATCGGCGGGGTTGAAATTGCCTATAAGCTCGTCAGCCAGGCCCTGAGTAGGGGAAAGCAGGTGATAACGGCCAATAAGTCACTCCTCGCCGAACATGGTGAAGAGCTGTTTGAACTGGCAAGAGAAAACGGCGTCCGTTTGAAATTTGAAGCCGCGGTTGGTGGGGGAATTCCGATTATTAAGGTGATCAGGGAAAGCCTGATGGCCAACAGGATTACCAGGATCAGCGGCATAGTAAATGGAACCACCAATTACATTTTAACCAGAATGACTGAAAGGGAGATTACCTTTCAGGAAGCCCTTGAAGAGGCGCAAGAAGCGGGCTTTGCCGAAAAAGATCCGGCAATGGATGTGGAGGGAGTTGACGCTGCCCAGAAGATCAGTCTGCTGGCTAGTATTTCCTTCGGTACCTGGATAGATTACCGCCGGATCCTGGTTGAAGGAATTACCCATATTACACCTGAAGAAATAGCATTTGCCCGCTTTGCCGGCTTTGTTTTCAAGCTGCTGGCCGAAGCTAAGCTGGTTGACAGTCAACCGGCGGTTACCGTATTTCCCGCACTGGTCGGCCGGGATCATCCCCTGGCTTCAGTTCGCGATGAGTATAACGCCGTGCTCCTGGAGTCGGATTTTCTCGGCAAATCAGTTTACCAGGGGCGGGGTGCGGGCGGGCGGGCAACTGCTTCTTCGGTTGCTTCGGACCTGGGGGATCTGCTCAAGGGTATTGTGGTAAAGTGGAGAACGGATTCCTTCCCCAGTAATCCCTTTGACAGAGCTGACCTTTTCCCTGTTGAGGAGCTGGTTTACCGCTACTTTTTCCATTTTGTCACTGAAAACCACCCGGGAATCTGGGCAACCGTGACCGCCATCCTGGCGGAGAATAATATTAATATTGAATCGGTGCAGCAGAAATGGCTGGATCTGTCCCGCCCATCAAATCTTTTTGTGCTTGTAGATCTTGTAAAAGAGAGACAGGCGCGCCGGGCTTTTGAGATGATTGTCTCTTCTGAGGGGATTTTCAGCGATTCCAATTTATATAGAATAATCTGATCGTAAAAGGAGTAAAATTTTGTTGGTATTAAGAGTTTTAAATGGTTTTTTAATAGTATACTTGTTGATCTTATCGATAAGAATAATATTGACCTGGTTTAAGGGCAGCTTTCAAGGGAAAGCAGGAGAGCTGCTGAAACAGGCCACCGATCCCTATCTGGAGATCTTTTCCCGGATCACTTTTTTAAAACAGGGAATGTTTGATTTTACCCCGCTGGCAGGTATCCTGGTTTTAGTGGTAGCCCTGGACCTGGTCAATGTATTGCTGGTTTACGAGCGGATCACTATTGGTCTGCTGTTTGCTTCAATAATCAGCGCTCTCTGGGGCGGTCTCTCTTTTATCCTGCTTCTATTCCTGGTCCTGGGTGTGGTACAGATTGTCAGCGCTCGCTTCTCCAGGAATAGTGAGTCACCCCTGTTGCGCATGATAAAGCTAATGTTTCAACCCATTATCGATCTGGTGGCGCGGTTTTTGCGACCCGGGCGTGAGCTCAGTTATAATCAATATCTCTATATTTCCCTGGGTCTGATTTTCTTCATCAGATTGCTGGGAGGTATTGTACTAAGAAGGTTAATTGAGCTGCTGTACACTCTGCCAGTGTAATGTAATTACTGTGTTTCTCGGTGAAGATCGCCAGGAAGTCAGGAGCCTTAACGGAGTGGGTCCGGTTCTGGAGAGGGCTCTTGCCCGGCTGGGAATCAAGAGCCTTGGTGATCTTATCAGCCATTTCCCCAAAGATTATCAGGACCGGCGTAGTGCCGAGCCATTAAGCTCGGCACTTAAAAAAGAACGGATCAATGTAAAGATCAGCATAACGCGTAAGGAATGGATCGGCCGCGGCAGGGCCAGGACATTGAGGGTAAAAATCTCAGATCCTTCCGGCAGTGCATACCTGCTCTGTTTCGGGCGGCCTTATTTGGCAAAGGTGTTCATTGCGGGGAAATATTTCTGGGTGTCGGGAAAGTTCCATCTCCGCAATGGTGAAAGAGTGAGCTCTAATTTTGAGATCGAGGAGTATCAGGAAGACGCAGCCAACTTCGGTAAGATAATTCCTTTCTACTCTCTGACAGAGAATCTAACTGCCGCATCTCTGCGCAGGATCATGAAACAGGCCCTGGCCCTTATCACTAAAGATCTGGAGAATGAACTGCCAACGGAATTGAGCCGCCGTTATAATTTTCCTGACAAGGCTGAAATTATAGAGTGGATCCACTTTCCCGAGAGCTTCGAACAGTTGAGAGCGGCTAAAGAGGCTCTGATCTATGAAGATTTTTTTTTCCAGCAGTTGATTCTATTGAAGCGAAGCCGTAAAAGGCGGGACAGTGTTAAGTCAAGAAAGAGAATTGACGGAGAGCTTAAAAAACGGCTGTTACAACGGCTCCCCTTTGTCTTGACCCGGGGGCAGGAGAAAGCTCTTAAGGAGATAGAGGAGGATCTCTTTGCCCCTCACGCCAGCGCCAGGCTGCTCCAGGGAGATGTGGGCTGCGGTAAAACCCTGGTTGCTTTTCTCGCCTCCATCTCGGTAATTGAAGCCGGTGAACAGGTGGCTTTTATGGCGCCAACCGAGCTCCTGGCCCGTCAGCATGCGGAAAATGCAGCCAATCTGCTGGGCCCCCTGGGCATTCGCGTTGCTTTTATCTCGGGCAGCTTATCGCAGAAGCTGCGGGGTACTCTGCTTGAGTCATTGAGCAACGGTGGCATCGATCTTTTAATCGGTACCCAGGCCCTCTTTTCTGACAATGTACACTTTAAAAAACTCGGTCTGGCAATTATTGATGAACAGCATAGATTCGGTGTTCGCCAGCGGGGAGCTATTCTCAGCAAAGGACAAAGTACCGATCTATTGCTGATGACAGCCACCCCTATACCCCGCAGCCTGACCCTGACCCTGTTCGGAGATCTTGATCTTTCAGAGATAAAAGAAAAACCCGAGGGACGGCTGCCGGTAATTACCCATCTGACCCGGCAGGGTAATGAACAGAAGGTTTATGCACGGGTGCTGCAGGAAATAGAGAAAGGCGGGCAGGCCTATTTTGTCTACCCCTTAATTGAGGAATCTGAAAAGCTGGAGCTGAAGAATGCGGAAGCGATGTTCCTGCATCTGAAAAAGAGAGTTTTTCCCGGATTACGTTTGGCTTTGGTTCATTCCCGCATAGCTGAAGAAGTTAAGCAGCATATCATGGAAGATTTTGCAGCAGGTAGAATTGATATATTGGTGGCCACCAGTGTGCTGGAGGTTGGTGTTGATATACCTAACGCGATCTGTATGGTGGTTGAGCATGCGGAACGATTCGGTCTGGCAACTCTGCATCAGCTAAGGGGCCGTGTGGGCCGCGGCTGCGAACAGGCTTACGCCTTTTTGATATACAGCCGCCGGCTGACTGAAGAGGGTATTAAGCGGCTAAAGGTAATTATGACTACTGATGATGGTTTTCAGATTGCTGAAGAGGATCTTAATATCCGGGGCGCGGGTGAGTTCCTGGGTGTAAGGCAATCCGGTTTTTTGAAACCGGGAATTTCCGATCCTGTCCGGGATATTGAGATCTGCCGCCGGGCCAGGCAGGATGCCATGGAAATAGTTGCTGATGATCCTGAGGTCTCCTTAAGGAAGAATAGCAAGATGAAGCGGGTATTGGCAGGAATGGCGGATCATATCGACTTAGTGCTGGCTGGAGGTTGAAATATTGAGGATTACCGGTGGTCTGTATAAAGGAAGAAAGATCATTTGCCCCAGGGGTGTTATCCGGCCGGCCATGGACCGTATGCGGGAATCTCTCTTTGCAATTCTGGGAAACTTATCCGGAATGAGTTTTTTAGACCTTTTCAGCGGCTCAGGAGTTGTGGCCATAGAAGCGGCCTCCCGTGGGGCGGAACCTGTTGTCCTGGTGGAAAAGGATTACCGCAAGTCCGTAACACTCAAGGGAAATACCGCTTTTGTGGAATCGGAGATAAAGATCTTTATAATGCCGGTGGAGAGATTTATCAAACACCGGAAAGAAGGGGAGTTATCTTTTGATATTATCTATCTTGATCCTCCCTTTATCTTTAGGCAGAAGGCTGAGATTATAGGCGGTGTTGTGGATGGCAAGCTGCTGAATCCCGGGGGCGGGCTTATTATTCACCTGCCTGCCGAAGAATCCCTGCCTGATGTCATTGGTGGTATCAGTTTGAAGGATAAGAGAAAATACGGCCGTTCGATCCTTCTTTTTTACCGATAAGGG
>SDBS01004519.1_pt1 | contig 13596 bp, 11 predicted proteins | sample 2277091 | NCBI WGS metagenome assembly SDBS01 (sample SAMN10404972, study PRJNA504765) | marine sediment metagenome | isolation source: marine sediment core GS10_PC15, 163 cmbsf | place: Arctic Ocean: Southern Knipovich Ridge | collected 2010
TGTTCACTGGTACGGCGTTTACGTACATCACACAGATACCTGATTGTCAGAAGGATACCGCTGTCCTTAACTGATGTATAGACAACAGGGGTTAAGTGCATAGAGGTAATCAGGAATTTTTTGGTTGCCTCTTTAATCTCTTTTTCGACTGTCTTTGTAAGATGTTCGACACGCTTGTTAATGATGTTTTCCAGAATGGTCCGGGTACGTTCCCAGTTACTCTCAAAAGTGATCAGGACCGGAATCTCATTCCAGATATATTGGAATCCTTTGCTGTAATTGGCCTGTGCCTGCACGAATACTATGCCATTGGGGATATGGATTATCCTGCCTGTACTCTGATCCCCCTGCACCCAGTTCCCCACCTCCAGTATGGCAAACTGGAACAAGCGGATGTCGATCACGTCCCCGGTATTCTCCCCTATCTGGATCCGGTCACCCACCGAAAAAGGTTTGCGGGTGTTGATGAAAAGCCAGCCTGCAATATTTGTCAGGAGATCCTTCAATGCAATGGCAAGACCTGCAGTAAACAGGCCGAGAAAGGCCCCGAACCTGGCAAATGCGGAGATCCAGACACTGCTTATCAGGATGATGCTGATAAGTGACAGGGCAAGGCCGATTGACCTTTTCCACTGGTATCTTAACCTCGGATCCTCGGTTTGCCTCCAGACCAGTTTCAGGATCAGGAACCGGAGTACCCATACAACCACAATAATGGTAAGGGATATCAAAATTTTTCGTTGATTTGCGGAACTCAAACCAATCTCTTCCTGTATTATTTCAAACATAAGATGATCTATGGCGGAACCAGTATTTGATCCCGGATTAGGTAACTAATTTAATGATTTCCGGCAAAAGATCTTTATCCGGAGGCAAGGTTAGCGCAATCATGTCATTTCTGGCAATCTACTTCTTCACTAGAGCCTGGTATTTACAACATTATTATAGATGGAACCAAAGGTATAACTTATGCCAAAATTAAATTCGAATTCATATTCAGTTGCTATCCTTTTTTGCCTGAGCAGGACTTCCTCCAGTGTGGCCTCCTCCCGGGGCAGGTAAAGCTGGTTGCGCACAATACCATAATTGCCGCCCAGATACACTGAAAGTCCCTTAAAGATCCTCCAGGATAATCGGCCATACATGCCAATATGGAATTTTGAGGGATCATGGAGATACTGTGAAACAGATATCCTGCCACGGGCATATCCCCATGGCTGGTTAACCCTCAATCCCATACGCAGATCATGTATAGGGAGAAGTTCCTGCATTTTAAGAAATACGGTTTCTTCAAAATATTGCTGATAATCCAATCCAACATGATAGGATACCGTGAATTCCCTCCTTGCTACTTCTCTGTAAGGAAAGATGCTATACTCACATGCAAGAGATGCGCCCAGCAACATGTCTATATTTTGATATGTGCTGGTTCGCACATCGACGGCAATTCCTGCAGACCAGTGTGATCCCAGGCTTTTCACCTGGTCAAAGTAAAAAGCCCCTTCCCGATAAATATAATTCCTTTCTTCTTCATCACTGGTGACTATTCTGTTTCTGTATCGGTAATAAAAATCACCAACTGTTTTCCAGTTATCGGTTACCCTTTGTGCTTCTAAACCGGACCGTATTGAATATTCGCTCTGAAGGCTTTCTTTTTCAATCTCTCCCCCGCCATCGATCTCAAATATCCAGTAGTTCCAATTATCATCCCCGGTTTGTTCCGGATCTGGCCTGTGGCCGTTCTCACTGTTCTCAACCGTTATTCTCAGAGAATTCGAATAGGGCGTACGGGCAATGTATGACATCAATCCCATCACGATGGTATTCTTCAGGCCCTCCCTAATTTCATCGTAGGTTTCCGTGGGCAGGCTTGAATAAGTTAGGGAATCATTCTTGCCTTCGAAGTCCATTTTACCGATAAAATTGAGGTTGTATGTCCTGCCACCGCTACCGGTCCGTATATCCGTGACGAATACATGTATCTGTGCCACTTCTTTGTCCCTGACATAGTTTATGAACTGAACTTCCTCCCTCATATAATTGAGATCACACTCCTCACAATCTATGAATACATTCAGTAATTGTGTGTTTGAGTAATCCTGGTTAGATGCCGGGGATCCTGAAAGACTTGTATGGGACAGTAGCAGCACGATTACACTCAGTAAAATCCTGGAAATATGATGCATCTTTTCTTTTGTTAGTTTTGGCTAAATATAAGGAAAGTAAATTTTTATATGCCAATTATTGATTAAATTCAGGCAGCCTTTTACGGTTACTTGTAAGCCAGATCAAGCATGTTTGATTTCCTTGATAAACCCTATCCTTTTGATAATGCACTGAATGCTTTTGTCAGGATAGGTTTTGGGATCGCACTTGGTTTGTTCCTCTTCATCCTGTTTTTTCAACCATTTGAACTTGACAATGCCGATGTCAATAATTACATCCTGACCATTGCCGGGTTCAGCGGCATCACCTTCCTGCTGATCGGTGTCCTTCAAATCATTTTGCCATGGAGTTTCCCGAAACGGCTGAATAAGAAAAACTGGGATCTTAAACGGGAAATTATTGTACAATCCCTTTTATGGGTCCTGAATTCAGTTGCCTGGGTGTTTTATACTGCATATGTTGCTAATGTTATATTATCCATGTATCTCGTGGTAAAGATTGTGATACTGAGCCTGGCACCTCCGGTTATTATCCTGCTTATAAAAGAGGTCCGGTCCTTAAAAATGCAGGTGGATGGTTTAAAAATACAGCACCAGGAGAAAAGGCAGGAGCATATCGAATTGGTCTCCGAGAACCGGTCTGAAAAGCTGGCCCTTTCATCAGGTGAATTGATCCTTGTAAAATCCGCTGAAAACTACGTAGAGATCCAGTACCTGGCCGGAGTTACCTTGACCAAAAAATTATTACGGGCCACCTTTAATAGTATTGAGGACCAGCTCAGGCCATTTTCCCAGATGATCCGTTGTCACCGGACCTATATCATAAATATGGACCATGTCATGAAACTGTACAGGGAATATGGCAGGATCTATCTGAAAATGAATGGGATTGAAGAAGATATCCCGGTATCCCGGCAATATCTTCTCGGAATAAGAAATGCACTCGGAAACGATTGAGTGACCAATGCCATTCATCCCGGATGAAATCCATCCGGCACAATTCCATGCTGCCCGTCCCCGACAGAGTGTTGTTCATCCCTTTTCTTTCCGTGAATCATTTACAGAGAATACTTTTGCCTGGAACACAATTAAATTTCCAGCGTCATGAATATTTTATTGGTCAATCCAAAAACACCCGATACTTACTGGAGCTTTAAACACGCTTTGCGATTCATTGACAAAAAGGCTGCAAATCCTCCCCTGGGACTCTTAACCGTAGCGGCAATGTTGCCGGATGATTGGGGGAAAAAGTTTGTGGATCTAAATGTCGCCGCTCTGCAGGATAAATACATACGCTGGGCAGATTACGTATTTATCAGCGCCATGTCCATACAGCAGGAATCCGTCAGGGAAATCATTGAAAGGTGTAAAATTCATCAAAAGAAGATAGTAGCAGGCGGTCCCCTGTTTACAGGTGAACCGGAGAATTTCACTGACATTGACCACCTGGTACTGAACGAAGCGGAAATTACTTTTCCCAAATTCCTTTCTGACCTGGATATGAACCGGGCCGGGAAGATATACAACACTGAGAAACATGCTTCAATGGATTTTTCGCCAGTTCCTGATTACTCCCTGATAGATCACGGTAAATATGCCCAGTTAAGTATACAATATTCAAGAGGTTGCCCCTTCAATTGTGAGTTTTGTGAAATCACTGCACTGCTGGGGCGAAAGGTCCGGACAAAGTCAACCGGACAGATCCTGCAGGAACTTGAAAACATTTATAATACAGGGTACAGGGGAAATGTGTTTTTCGTGGACGATAACTTTATTGGCAATAAGAAAAAACTGAAAAATGAACTGCTGCCGGCCATTATCCGGTGGAATCAATCCAGGGACTATCCATTTGAATTTACCACGGAAGCTTCTATTAACCTGTCTGATGATCCTGAGCTGATGAGCCAGATGGCAAGTGCCGGATTCGCAAAGGTATTTGTTGGCATAGAAACACCTGATGAACAAAGCCTGGAAGAATGTGACAAGAAATTAAATACGCAACGGGACCTGATTAAATGCGTAAACCAGATCCAGTCCAGTGGCATGGAAGTAATGGCCGGATTTATTGTTGGTTTTGACAATGATTCTCCCGATATATTTCAACGCCAGATCGATTTCATCCAGCAAAGCGGAATTATTACAGCTATGGTCGGCTTGCTGAATGCCCCTAACAATACAAGGCTGTATAAACGCCTGTCGGAAGAGGGCCGTATCATCAGTTATGCCAGCGGTGACAACACCGGCTACTCCATCAATTTTATTCCTAAAATGGATAAGGAGGTATTGCTAAATGGGTACCAGACCATTCTCAATAACATTTATTCCAGCAAAGCCTATTATGAACGGGTGATCCGTTTTATGAAAGATTTCGAGCCCAGGATAAAATCGCGGACAGCCATCACATTCGACAAGATACTGGCATTATTGCGTTCCATAATCATCCTGGGTATCTTGAAAAAAAACCAGCTGTACTACTGGCGCCTGTTTTTCTGGAGTCTTATCTACCGGCCAAAACTCTTTCCCCTGGCAATCACATACAGTATTTATGGTTACCACTTCAAAAAGGTCTTCCGGGATCTGGTCTGAATTATTTTCATGTAAAACTGTAAATCGCAGAAACAATATTGATGGTTTGATCGTATTACATTTTGTGATATCATAAACCTTTAAAATCTGCGCACCAATGAGAATAGCACGACTATTAAATATAGCCGGTCTCCTCAGGACTGTTCTTGGAATAATCATTTTGAATTTATCCTGCATCTATTACGCTCAGGCTCAGACAAGTACGCCTGAAGTCCTGGATACTGCCACCCTTCAGCAACAACTTGACTACATGGAAGAAAGGATGAATATCTACAATGGTTACCGGGCAGTACGTGATGATATCTTCCTCAAAATTAACAAGAATTCCCTGGATTCATTAAGCGCTGCAAAAAGGGAGATCAGCCAGTTGGAGGCATCGCTTGCAACCACCCGGTCTGATATGGCTTCCCTTCAAAGAACCTTGCAGCAAACATCTGAGGATCGTGATCTGGCGATTAAAAACAAGAACAGCCTATCCTTCTTTGGCATCCAGATGAATAAAGCGCTTTATAATTCCATCTTGTGGATTATTATTTTAGCACTGGTGGCATTGCTGGTCATTCTCTTCCTTATGTTTAAAAGAAGTTTTGTCGTTACCCGCCAAACCACAAAGGACCTTGAAGAAACCAGGGAGGAATTTGAATCCTACCGGCAGCAGTCCCGCGAAAGATATGAAAAGCTTGTCGTCCAGCACCACCAGGAGGTCTTGAAGCTCAAGGGGAGAAGACCCAGGAGTATTGAGTAAAGCCTTCCTTAAACAAATCCTATTTTCTGTTATAAAACATCTCTGTTGATGAGTAGTTAGTAATATATTTACTGCTCAACAGACAAGTTATGATTACAAAAACCGTAAACCGGAGAGGATTTGTTAAAAGAATCTCTGGTGGATTGGCAGTTATTGGGGCCATCCCGGTATTAAGCGCTTTCCAGAACGCCGGGAAAGACCCTTTTCAGCAGGCACAGGTATCCATAGATGACCTGAAGATCACCGACCTGAAATCAGTAAAACTTCAATTCCCGGGAGTTACCCCCAGAAAATGGAATTCAATTATTGTCAGCGGAGGGGGACCTCATGAGATGACATACCTTGAATTGCATACTAACCAGGGAATCGTCGGGCGGAGCCTGCCAAAAGGTCCTTCATCACTCCGGAAATCCATGCTTGGAAAGATCAAAGGGGAGAATCCTTTCGATGTGGAGAGGATATGGGACAGGATGTACCGGTATAATCGCAAGCCCGTAGCAAAAGGGGATTATATCAAAGTCATGGGGTCCGTTGACATTGCAATTTGGGATATCATTGGCAAAGCCCTTAACCTGCCCGTGTACAAAGTCCTTGGCGGCTTTCAGAAAAAAATCAGGGTATACGCAGCCGGGGGATATTACGAAGAAGGGAAAACCATTGATGACCTGGTCAGTGAAATGGAAGGTTATGTAGCGGAAGAATTCCAGGCAGTGAAAATGAAAGTTGGGGGAGCCTCCTTCGGGGAGGATGTCGACAGGGTAAAAGCTGTCAGGGAAGCACTAGGTCCGGATATCGACCTGCTGATCGACGCTAATAATAAGTGGAATGCCTATGAGGCTATAAGGTTTGGAAGGGCCATTGAGAAATACAATCCATTCTGGTTTGAAGAACCTGTTGAGCCGGATGATTTTGATGGATGTGCCGAAGTAAAACAGGCATTGGATATACCCATTGTGGCTGGTGAAAATGAGTTTACCCGCTGGGGATGCCGCGACCTGATACAGGCCGGTTCGGCTGACATTCTCAACCTGGATACTGTCAAAGCCGGAGGGATCACGGAATACAGAAAAATTGCAGCCCTTGCCTCCGCTTTCCACATTCCTGTGGCACCCCATGGAAGTCCGCATATGGCCATGCATCTCCTCGCATCCCTTGACAATGCCCTGATCATGGAAACTTACCCGGGCGTCATGAGCCAGTATAATCCTGTACTGCCTTTATATCCCGTGAAAGATGGTCACGTCACGGTGCCTGAAACACCTGGACTGGGCATAGACCCTGATCCTGAACTGCTAGAAAGATATAAAATCGAAAATTGATCCCATGTATAAAAAAATAGGCCTATTCCTTGCTTCCATAGCACCTGGTATTTTCCTGATCGGGTACAATATCGGGACCGGAAGCATTACCACCATGGCTGCTTCAGGAGCTGCCTATGGCATGACCCTGATGTGGCCCCTGCTGCTTTCCTGTATTTTTACCTTCTACCTGGTCATGTTGTTCGGCCGCTACACCTCTATTACAGGCAACACCATACTGCATAGTTTCAGGTCCCATTTCGGTACCCCTGTTTCGTTGCTTGTCCTTGCCTCACTGCTGATCTCTGAATGGATATCCTGTATAGGTGTCATGTCTGTGGTCACACAGGTGGTAGAAGAATGGTCAAAACCACTTACCAGGTCAGGTAATGGTTTTAATCCATTGATCTCTACTCTGATCTTCGGGGCCATCCTGTACTTCCTTTTCTGGAACGGGAAGCACCGGATCTTTGAAAAGATCCTGGCAATTTTTGTTGGATTGATGGGGCTTTGCTTTGTACTCACCATGTTTATGGTTATCCCCGAACCGGCAGAAGTAATCAAAGGTCTTATACCTAAAATCCCCAATGCCCCGGGTGCGCTTCTGATCATGGCCGGAATGGTCGGTACCACAATGGGAGCCATATTATATGTCGTCAGGTCCATCCTGGTACAGGAAAAGGGTTGGAAAAAGGAAAATTTCAAACAGGAACGAAGGGATGCTATTATTTCCGTTAGCTTGATGTTCATCCTGAGCGTTGCGGTAATGGCGGCAGCGGCAGGAACATTGCACCCGCTTGGACTGAAAGTGGACAATGCCATTGATATGGTCAAGCTCCTGGAGCCCCTTGCCGGCCGTTTGGCCATCTCTGTTTTTGTGGCAGGTATTGTTTGTGCCGGGCTCTCTTCCCTGTTCCCAATTATCCTGCTGGCACCATGGTTATTCGCTGATTTTAACAACAAGCCGCGCAATATGAAATCAACCAGCACGCGGCTCCTTGTGTTATTCGGGGTATTACTCGGATTTGTGGTGCCCATTTTTGGCGGAAGACCTGTCCTGGTAATGATAGTATCACAGGCACTTACAGTCATTGCCACCCCCCTTGTGCTGGCACTGATGATCATTCTGTATAACAAGAGGAGTGTGATGGGAGAAGATACAGCGGGATTTCAAACCAATGGATGGCTCGTATTTATCCTTCTTTTTACCATAGCCATGGCCATTGCCGGGGTTGTGGGTATAGTAGAATTGTTGGGTTAAAATAAAAAAAATGAAAACAGAGAGAATACATCCCGATATGGTAGCTTGTTATTTGTATATCATCGGGAAATATGGTTATCCGCCGGCTGCCGGCGATACCCTCGAACACATGGAAGAATTTTCTGCCCTGGGATTCAGCAGTATAGAGCTGGAAGGTATCAGGGAAGAACATCTCGGACAGATCTATGAGATGAGGAAACAGATCAGGGAGAAAGCAGATGCATTAAATCTCAATATCCCGGTCTTTTGTATTGTACTACCTGGACTGAGTTCTCCCGACCCTCGTGAAAGGGAGGAAAATCTTAATCTTTTCGAAAAAGGATGTGAAATTGCATGGATCCTGGGTGCACGCGCAGTCCTCGACAATGCCCCCATACCACCCTGGCAGTTTCCCGGGGGAATACCCATTACCCGGCATTACGATGAAGATATCATTGCCTCTGCTACCCTTCCTCCTGATCTGAACTGGAAAAATTATTGGGATGGACTTACCACAACTTACCGTGAGGCCTGCCAGGTAGCTGCATCCAGGAAGATGGATTTCCACCTGCATCCCTGTCTGGGTGCACTGGTAGCCACCACCGATGCATACCTGAATTTCGCGAGGGCGGTGAAACATGATGCACTGAAATTCAATATGGACACAGCCAACCAGTTTTTCTTAAAGGACAATCTGTTACTATCCCTGCAGCGGCTGGAAGGCCATATCAGTTATATCCACGTTTCCGACAACCGCGGCTTCCGAGTGGAACACCTTGTCCCGGGAGATGGCAATATCCCCTGGGAGTCGTTTTTTGAAACACTCGAGCGGGTCAACTATAAGGGCCTCTGGGGAATTGATATCGGCGGTGCAGAATCTGATGTCACCGATTACAACAGTGCCTACAGGACGACAGCCGGATGGATCCATGAAAACTGGTTCAAAAATAAAAACAGATGATACGTAAAAAATCAATTAATTCACTATTGTTCCTCAGCCTGTTACTTCTCTGTTTCGCCTCGCTCAATTCCTGTCTGAAAACCAGCCCCGGATTCAATGTTACCCGGTTTGGAGCTGTGGGTGACGGTGGAAAACTTGACACTGAAGCCATTCAATCAGCCATCGATGCCTGCACACAAGCAGGTGGTGGGAATGTAATCCTTCCCGCCGGCACTTATCTGTCCGGAACCTTGATGCTAAGGGATAATGTGAACCTGCACCTGCAGGAAGGTGCTACTTTACTTGGGAGTACAAACCTGGAAGACTATCCTGAGATACAGTCAGAAATGCATCATTATTATGAGAAAATAGTCCTGCGGAGCCTGATCTACGGAGAGAACCTGAGCCATGTCAGCATAACCGGCAAAGGAACTATCGACGGACAGGGTGCAGCCTTTGTTGTAACCTCAAAGAAGAAACCGGACAGGTACCTGAACCGTCCACATATCATCCGCTTATACGCCTGCAAAAATGTTCAGGTGAAAGATATAAATATGCGTAATTCGGCCATGTGGATGCAGCATTACCTGGCCTGTGAAAACCTGACCGTTACCGGGATCAAGGTGTATAACCATGCAAATCAGAACAATGACATGATCGATATCGATGGCTGCAGGAATGTAATTATCTCTGATTGTTATGGTGACACCGATGATGATGCGCTGACATTTAAAAGCACCTCGGAACATGCCTGTGAGAATATTACCGTCACAAATTGCATCCTGAGCAGTCACTGCAACGCCATCAAATGCGGTACTGAATCAACGGGGGGATTTAAAAACTTTACGATAAGCAATTGTGTGATTAAACCCTCAGCTGATGAAGATCCTATCTTCGGAAGGCGTAACGGGAACAGCGGCATTTCACTGGAGATAGTTGACGGTGGTGTTATGGACGGGATCACCATCTCCAATATAAGCATGGACGGTCCCGAGGTACCAATATTCATCCGTCTCGGTAACCGGGCCAGAAAACATTTTCCTGAAGCAGAAACTCCGGCAGTAGGACAATTATCAAATGTACTGATCTCTCAGGTGATTGCACGGAACACCGGGAAAACCGGATGCGCAATTACAGGCATACCAGGTTATCCAGTAAAAAATATTAAACTTTCAAATATGATCCTTGAATTCGCAGGGGGTGTTAAAGCACCTGTTCTTCCTGCCGATGTTCCGGAATTGGAGGACCTTTACCCGGAAGCGACCATGTTCGGCGAGCTGCCTGCTTATGCATTTTTTATCCGCCACGCAGAAGATATCAGCTTATCCGATATTACAGCCACTACCCTGGAACCTGATATGCGCAAACCTGTTATTATACAAGATGTAAAGGGAATCACCATAAGGAATGCTCCCAGGCCATGAGAACATTATACCAGTAGTAAAAAGTTGTGTTACCGAGTCGCATCATTGTCCAGTAATAATTCCAGGCAGGACATCCAAAAATCGTTGTAGTATTTCCAATACACAAAATTACATCTCCAGTGGGGTGCCAGATCGCGCATATAGGCCATTACCTTCCCTCAGGCCTGTCCTTCCCCAGCCTCCTTTTCCCATTTCCCCGTTAAAGGATAGCCAGCCACCACAAAATATTGCATGGGTTCCGTTCCGGATGGCTTCAACTGTTAGTCTGACCCTGTCTGGATAGGTTAGCGGTTTCGATCCAAATTTAGCCCGGTCGAAGAAATCAGGGGCCAGCTGGAAGATTTTTGCCATAATTAATTTTTCTTCAAGGTATTAATGCCTGCAAATAATTCCAAATCATTTTTATCTTTACCTTAACAAGATAGATCGATCAATGACCTCTACTGAAAGAATCCGCGCAGCCATGAACCTCTCAACACCTGACAGGGTGCCTTTGATGTGCCAGCCATCCTGGGGATTCGTCCTTACCCAGTTGCCGGAAGTTAATCCAATCGATCTCTGGCATAACCAAGACATGGTCTATTCCAGGTCTTTTGCAGATATCAGCACCAGGTTTCACTTTGATGGTGTACTCATCCCTGCAGTAGGATTGGCAGCACTGGATGAGGACAAGGTAGTACAAAAGGATCCACTGTATCCTGAAGGTCCTGCTGTATATTTTAACAATGGTGATCATTGCATCTATTGCCGGGATGATCTTCCCAGATACCGGTATAAGAATGCGCCGGAGATTACCATCGATGAACTGGATCCTGAGAAAATCCCGGAAATCATTAGCTTTCACACACCGTCCAATCATTTAAGGATGTGGATCAATGAGGATTTGCCGGGAAGGATCATAGAAATATCCCAGACCCGTGATTACCTGGATGCTGAGTTGTCCATACATGGTTCCACCTATGCCCCGGAAGATTATTTAATTGACCAGCTGGGCGTGGAGGAGGCCTTCATGGCCATGATGACCCATCCGGATAAATGCAGGGAATTACTTTTACGTTACGCCCAGGCCACTGCTCGTCATGTCAGTGAGCAAATAGATGCCGGAGCAGATGCAATTAATTTTTCTGCTCCATGGACAGGGCAAAATTTCATCTCCCTGGATATGTATGAAAATGTCATCGCCCCGGCTCAGAAAGTTATTGCCGATCTATGTGTTGAAAAAGATTTACCTTGCTATTGTCATACCTGTGGTTCCATTGATGACCGTCTGGAGTTGATCATTGATCTGGGTTTCAGTGGACTTGAATGTCTTGATCCGCCACCTCTTGGAAATGTAGAACTTGAGGATGCTGTAAGAAGGATAGGACACAGGGCTTTTATCAAGGGGAATATTGATCCGGTCAATGTGTTGATGAACGGTACCCCTGCCCAGGTGAGAGAAAATGCCATAAAGTGTCTGGAAACCGGAATGAAGGCCAGGGGATTCATCCTGAGTACGGCCTGTGCCATCGCTCCGGGGACACCGGCTGAAAACCTGGATATATTATATGAAGTCGTTGAACAATACGGTTACTATTAAATATGGACACTAACAATATTTTATCCGATACCAATTTTACTACACTGGACTGGGTAATTGTTATCATATACCCCTTGATCTCCGTTGGCATTGGACTATACGTCAGGAAATACGTCAAAAACATGCGTGACTTTGTCACTGCCGGCCGTAACCTGGGACTCTGGCTGGGTATTGCTACAATGACAGGGACTGAGATTGGTTTGATAACTGTCATGTACAGTGCTCAGAAAGGATTTACAGGGGGATTTGCGACCTTTCATATTGCTTTGGCTGCATTGATAGTCACATTTGTTGTTGGGTTGACCGGATTTATTGTTTACCGGCTGCGGGAAATGAAAGTTCTGACCATCCCTGAATTTTATGAAAAGAGATTTGACCGGAAAACAAGGATTCTCGGCGGGATCATGATGGTACTGGGAGGTATTCTTAATATGGGACTTTTCCTTAAGGTTGGTTCAATGTTTCTCGTTGGCATTACCGGACTTTCAACAACCAGCTGGGCCCTTCCGGCCGTCATGATTTTCCTCATAACACTGGTGTTGATCTATACGGTACTCGGGGGAATGATATCTGTCGTCATTGCCGATTATGTTCAGTTTGTAGTGCTGTCAATCAGTCTTCTGGTTATCACTTATATTGCCATAACGAAAGTTGGATGGAACAATATCTTTGACACCATTCAAAATACTATGGGAACAGCCGGGTTTGATCCGACAGTAACAGGTGGCGGGTTTGGCTGGGAGTATATCATCTGGATGTTTTTCCTGGGACTGGTCAGCTGTGCCATTTGGCCAACGGCTGTTGCCAGGGCACTGGCTATGGAAACCCCCGGGATAGTAAAACGGCAGTATATGTTTACCTCAGTGTCTTACCTGATAAGGTTCCTGATCCCATATTTCTGGGGTATTTCTGCCTTTGTCTTCATCACGAATGATGCGACTTTCAGCTCACTCTTTTTCCCGGCAGGCTATCCCCCCCCTGATTCCCTGCCAGCTGGAGTCGAAGCGGTTGATAATTTATATGGTATGCCCTTTTTCCTCGGTAAGATTTTACCTGCCGGCCTCATCGGTCTGGTAACTGCGGGCATGTTAGCAGCTTTCATGTCAACCCACGACAGCTATTTATTGTGTTGGAGCACTTCCCTCACACAGGATGTCGTGGCCCCGATTGCAAAATCAGTAGGCAGGCCTTTGAGTTCAAAGAAGAAAGTTGCCCTGTCAAGAATCTTCATTGTAATGATTGGAGGATTTGTGCTTTACTGGGGACTATTCTATCAAGGAAGTGAGGATATCTGGGATTACATGGCAGTTACAGGTGCCATCTACTTTACAGGAGCATTTGCCCTCCTGCTGGGTGGCCTGTACTGGAAACGGGCCAGTTCTACAGGGGCATTTATGGCATTAGTAGGAGGACTCGGAGCTATTGTGGGACTTACCCCCGTGCAGGATCTTCTAGGTATCGAATATTCCAGTGCCCGAATTGGTCTGATATCAATAATAGGAACCATTGTTCTGATGATCATAGGATCTTTATTATTCCCCGATCGAAAGCATCAAAAAGAACCAAAAACCATACCGAATCATGTCCATTGAGAGCTGGAGCATATTCTGGAAAATAGT
>SDBS01004459.1_pt1 | contig 13594 bp, 4 predicted proteins | sample 2277091 | NCBI WGS metagenome assembly SDBS01 (sample SAMN10404972, study PRJNA504765) | marine sediment metagenome | isolation source: marine sediment core GS10_PC15, 163 cmbsf | place: Arctic Ocean: Southern Knipovich Ridge | collected 2010
GGCCCCGATGGTGAGGATACGCAAGCAGTCAAAAAAGAATTAGATGCTTTAGCTACACAGTTATAAAAACCGTTTTGGAGAGTGTCCCGAAATTAGTTGAAACTAGAACTTGAATGAGTTACCGAGAATGAAGACAAAGATCCGAGACGTCCCACTGCATGGCAGCCATTGTTTTTCCATGTCTCTGCATGTCCTGGAAAGGTCTCGAATGCTTGTTGGCAGAAGCGCATCGAACCGAGGGTGTCTTTAGGCGTTGATTCAAAGTTTTTTGGTTAGGGCATCTAATGATTTTTTCACTATTTGAGTGTCAGGATAGTCAGGCCCAACTGTTTCAAGAAGCATCTGGTAAGATTTGGAAAAATAGCCGATCGCCTTGCTCGCCTCTCCTAAGGCGTTCCAAGCCAATCCCAGATTATTTAGAGTTGCCGCAACATCATGATGAGGCTTTTGCCCATAGATTTGCTTAAAGATTGCTAGAGACTGCTCATAATACTCAATAGCCTTGCTTGCCTTTCCTAAGTCTTCCCAAGCCAATCCCAGATGGACTAGAGTTATCGAAACAGAAAGATGAGGCTTTTGCCCGTAGATTTGCTTATATATTGCTAGAGCCTGCTCATGATACTCGATAGCCTTGCTCGCCTCTCCTAAGTTTTGCCAAGCTCTACCCAGCTGGTTTAGAGTTACCGCAACCTCAGGATGAGGCTTTTCCTCGTAGATTTGCTTTTTCATTGCTAGAGACTGCTCATAATACTCGATGGCCTTGCTTGCCTTTCCTAAGTCTTCCCAAGCCCTTCCCAGATTATTTAGATTTACCGCAACATGAAGCTTGGGATTCTCTCCGTAGATTTGCTTTTGCATTGCTAGAGCCTGCTCATGATACTCGGTAGCCTTGCTCGCCTCTCCTAAGCTTCTCCAAGCCGCTCCCAGATCATTTAAAGCTATCGCAACAGAAGAATAGGGGTTTTCCCCGTAGATTTGCTTAAAGATTGCTAGAGACTCCTCAAAATACTCGATAGCCTTGCTCACCTCTCCTAAGTTTTGCCAAGCTCTACCCAGCTGGTTTAGAGTTATCGCGATTGCTTCAGAGGATTGGTTAGGAGAGACTTTTAAAATTCTCAAGCTCTCCTCTAGGAGGATAACAGCGTCTTTAGCGCTTCCTAACTGTATTCGAATGTTCGCTAAGTCTAATAGCGCTTTAATGTTATTGGGATTTAACGATAAAGCTTGCTGGAAAGCTTCTTCTGCCTGGTCATATTGCACAAGCTTGTTAAATGCTTGGCCTTGTGTGGCAAAATCTTCTCCATAAAAAGGATTCTTTACAAACAAGCTTCCCTTGCCTTTATTTTCCACAAAATCTTTCGCTGCTTCATGGAAGGGAAATAGCGATTTATAAATCTCTATGAGGGTGTTTGCCTGATCGTCGGAAATCGGAAAAAGCCCAACAGCTTCTTCATCGGTTAATTGGCCAACTTTGGGATGGTAGAGGATTTCTTTTTCGTCGTGATAGAATAGGTGGGCTTGCAGGCGTAATATAAAAACTTTTCGCATGACATTGCACAGTCTTTGAGCTCCCTCGTGGGAAATAATTCCTTTTGACTCCAGGGCTCTGATCGTTTCCATCGTGCTCGTTGTTTGAAAACCGTGGTAAAGACGCAGTGCTCCTAAAATCGCTTGAAAAGGTCTGTAGAGTTCTCTTTTCACTCCAAAACCTCGTTCTTTTTGTTTTGTACTAGAAAGATCGGGCTTAAAATCGTCGATGTGGTCTTGAAGAAGAAAAAGGGATCGTTCATGACGCACGCGTGGCTTTAAAAAAGCTAAGCTCCCTGTTCTTTTATCCAAAACTTTTTGCACTTGGTTTTGGTATTCTTTGGCAAGCTTTTCATCGCCTAAGAGATGACATCCGTGGACCATAGCGTTAGACATAATAAACGTTGCAAAGAGGTTGCCATCTCGCAACTCTTGAAATCTCGCTAGCTTCTTGGGTGTTCCAATGAGTTCATAAAGTCCGGAAACTCCCAGGGGAGTATTTCCGCCTGAATCTAGAGAAAATCCACTTGAAATAATCCCTGAAATGCGGTCAAACTTGGTTTCTCCCATGTTGATGATTTTGAGCTCGAGGAGCTTGGAGAGCAGACGAAAATATCCAAGCGTTGTGGGATTTTCTTGATTGATCAGGATTGCGTATTCTAAATCGGAGTAGGGACACATTTCTCCTCGAGCCATAGAACCTAGGCCCATAAATGCATAAGAAGTGGGAGGAGTGCCTAATTGGTTAATAGTTTCTTCGATTAAAAGATAGAGCTCGTTTTTAAAAGATTGTGTTAAAAATCCTAAAATTTTTTCAATGGGCTTTTCGTTTTTTAACATCTCAGCATCTTCTCGGATTTTTTTTAGAGATTGACGATGTTTAGTAATGCTTTCAGCAGAGCCAATGGGATGGCTGATAGTACATTCTCTTACAAGGAAAAATGATTCCACCTGTTCTAGCTTTTTAAGTAAGTAACTCGAATAGGGAGTTTTTTGCCCTTGAGACTCTTCTAAAGCAAGCGCGTTGTTATAAAATTTTAAAGCTTGAAAATATTGGTTTTTTGAGAGCTGGATATCACCTAATTTTTCAAGAGAGTGGACCTGAGTTGGAATGTCTTGCTCCGATCGTGCCTCTAAAAAGGTTTTGTAGTAATCGTCTGCCAGTTGATCTATGGAAAGAGCAGGGCTATTGTTGTTTGAAACAGAGATTTTTTCTTCTATCTCAAAAGACAGATCTAAGGGAGTTATTCCATTGGAGTTTGGTTCGAACAAATCTGCTCCATGATCAAGAAGGACTCGAACACCGTCTAAGTAACGCGCCTCTGCAGCGATGTGAAGAGGAGTGTTGCTTTTGCGATCTCTTTCATTGGAAGAGATTTGATGGGTAAGCAAACCTTGGACGACGGTAATATTCCTTCGATGCAGAGCCTGGATTAAGAGAGTGTTTCCTTCTTTATCTCTTAAAGTTCTCACTTCTTTGACAATCGTGTTGAGTTTTCTCCACTCACCTCTTTCTGCTGCTTCAAAAATATGCATGAAGCAATGCTGCTTTGCTTCTTCTTGAGATAAAGATTGTAGGTGAAGACCAAACACTTGAGCAATCTTTTGAAGGTTTTCGGGTTGCTCCAATGAAGAAATTTCGTGATGATTTCCTACTAAAGATCCAGATCCAATCGGTGGAGTATGCATTTGTTGTATCCCTTAATCGAGAAATTAATTTTAAGAAAAAATTTATCAGAAATCCGGAGGCACATATCAGGTGTTATTATTTGGGTTCATTTCAGTACTAGACGTTGACTGCTTAATATTTGTCTGTTTTTCGTAATCGAGAACCATTTCCAGATCTTTGTTTATGACAGCGCTTTCTTTCTTGGCTGCCGTTCCAAGGAGATCATTGAGTTTCAATGCATTTTCATAATTCTTTTTCGCTAGTTTAAAATCTTCTAATTCAACGTAGAGCATTCCTAAATTATGGTAAATGCTAACCGTATGATTTCGAGGTTTTTCCCCGTAAAGCATTAAGGACATTTCTAGAGCGCGTTCAGAAAAACTGCGAGCTTTTTCGTAAAAATCAAAAGATTTTGCCTCTTCTGCACAAACTCTCCAGTTTTCTCCTAAAACTCTTAGGCATGTACATGTATCAGGGTGGGGATTACTTTGGTACACTTCGTCGAAAATAGCAAGCGCCTCTTCTAAATGTTGTACTGTTTCTTTTGGTTTTTTTTGCTGATTCAATAAGATGCCTAGATTTTTAAGAATAACAGCTACATGCAGAGTTTTTTCTCCTTTCAAAGCTTTAAAAATTTTAAGAGATTCTTGATAGGCCTCAATTGCTCTTTGAGGCTCTTCTTGAGCAACTTGGCAAGCCGCAATTCGAGCCAAGGTTCTTGCAATTTCAGGATGAGAATTTGTTTTGTGTTCCGTATTAAGGATTTGTTTTGCTTGATTTAGATACTCAATTGCACTGTCGTACTTTCGTAAACGGAATTCGATATAGGCCAGATTTATGAAGGTGTGGGAACTAGGTTCAATTGCTTGTTCGGCCTCTTCAAACTGAAGAAATTTACTAAGAATTTCTCCTTGAACAGTTGGAGAGTCGTCTCTAAGCTGGTCTTTCGCAAAAACATGATTCTTTCCTTGGGATTCAACAAATTTCTTCGCAGCTCGATAGAAAGGAATGAGAGTCGAGTAGATTTCGCGTAGAGTCTGGACATCTTCATCTTCGATAGTAAAAAGTTCTAAGTCATGCTCAGAAATCATTCGATCAATTTTAGGATGGTGGAGGACTTCCTTTCCCCTTTTATAAAATTCTTGCGATCTGAAGCGTAATGTAAGAATTTTGTGATACGTTTCTTTTAGAGCGGTTGCTGCTTCATTTGAGAAAATCTTTTTTCCCCTTAAAGCTCCAATAGTTGCAAGGGTATTTTCCCCAGTTAGGTTATAATAATGCCCTAAGGACTCGATAATACCGAGAAACGGAAGATAGAGCATCTTTTTAACGTCAAAAGCTGGATCTTGCTCGGCTTCGAAACTTGGTTCAAAATGAGAAACATGGCTCGAAAGCATACGCAAAGCCTGTAGTTTGCAAAGTGGAGTGCTGAAGATACCCAACAAGTGCTTTTTGCCAAGCAGCTTGCTGCTTTCAGTTCGAAGCGTTTTCACAAGAGCTTGACCCATTTTTTCAGTTCCCTTAATCATCGCTACACTGTCCATTGCACATGCATGATACATCGACTCTTCTTTTAAACTAGCTACTTGGCTTTGCGCTAATTGTTGGGGTCCCCCTATGAGTTGGATTCCAGAAGGTTCTTTCAAAGCGCCATTCCACGGGAGATTAATGTGAAATCCATTAGGAGTAATACTCGGATCCTCTCGGAAAATCTGAAAAGGCGTCTCCCCCATGTTGATGACTTTAAGCTCAATTAGCTGAGCTAGAGTTTTAAAATAGGGAAGATGAGTTTCATCCGCTACTACGATTGCAAGCTTGATATTGGAAAAAGGGCACATTTCTCTTCTTGCCATCGAGCCCATCGCAATAACTGCATAATCGGTTGGAGGCGACCCAATACGCTCAATGGCTTCGTTAATTAAGCAAACAAGCTCTCTTTTGGCCCCATCAGTAAAGTTTGCCGAAACTACCTCAATTGGTCGGTTTTGCTTTAAAGAGAAGGCGGCATCCTCGCGCAGTTTGGCCAAAGCACCGCGATGCATTTTTACATAACCTTGGTAGGAAGCAGGACTATATTTACCCGTTTTATCGTAAACAAAAACCCCTTCAATACGTTCTAATTTTTTATCAAGATATTGAGTGTGATCGGAGTATGGAGCTTGTTGCTGAACAAGACAAAGAGCTGAGTTATACAAATTTGCTGCTAGGTGATATTTTTGTTCTTGAAGGAATTCATCTCCTAGTTTTTCTAAGCAAAATACCTGAGAGGGAATGTCTTGAGCAGACCGTGCCTGAAGAAGCAATTGGTGATACTCTGAGACGATACTGCCGCTTGAATTAAGATTAGTCTCTACATTATTTGAAGTAGAAAAAAGCTTATGAACAATTTTGTCTTGACCATAACGGATAGCTAAATCTAGAGGAGTATCTTCATTTTTATTAGAGGCATTAAGATCAGCGCCTGTTTGTAGGAGTAAATCGAAGGCGCGAATATGCCCAAACATCGCTGCCCAGTGCAAAGGAGTGTAATCGTAAAAATTCCGCGCATCTATCGGAGCCTCTGCCTGTACAAGGGTTTGGACAATTTCAAAAGTAGCCTCATCTGCAGGACAAAATCTCAATACCGAATGAAGGGGGGTCTTTCCATCGTTGTCGCCTTCCTGCAGAAAGGTAGAGTCCAACGAACGGATGAAATAGTCGAGCATAGGACGATTTCTGCTTTTCGCGGCGAGATGTAAAACAGTCTCTCCGTCGCCTGTTTTTGCTCGTGTATTTGCACTATGATTAATCAAAAATTCCGTGGCATCCATGTGACCAGCAGCAACCGATAAGTGAAGAGCTGTTTGCCCAGTGCTATTTTCTGCACCGATGTTTGTCCCTTTATCCAATAAGACTTGCAAGTTCTCGGTTCTTCCACTTCTTGCCGCCCAGTGAAGAGCCGTATTCTTTGTGCGATCTCTCACTTCAGTTGAAGTGAGGTTTTCGAGAAGGAAAGCGATGCTTTTAGGTACATTTTCTTCAGCAAGTGCGTGGAGTAGCGGCTTGCCTTTAATTTCTTGTTCTGTATTTGCTTCTAAAAGTAACAAACCCTGGGCAAATTTGAGCTCTTCTTCTAAAAGGACGTAGTATAAGGTAGAGTTTTTTGATTCGCGAGTTACGCTAACATGGCCGTTCCTTAGCTTCAACGAAATAGGATGGTTATTTTTCCAGCAATACTCAATAATTTCTTTTACGTCAGCATCGGAGACTTTGGGGAGGTCCCCAACTACTAGGGAAAGACCAGGCGCTTCGCTGAGCAATCGAATAATACCGGCTTTTGTTAGTTCAGGGCAACGATTTAGAAGAACAGTCTTGACCCGTTTCATCTCTCTAATAATCCTCAATAAATCCGCATCTATAATTTCGCTATCTTGAACTGGTAAAAGGTGGAATGAAGCGTCTTTAGAAAGGCGTTGCAGAAAATCCGGCTTAGTAGGAATTTGTAACAATAGACATCCCATTGCGTCAGAAACATCTTGTTTTTCTTGAGATAGATTTATCGAATAAGCTTGCGCCAATGCTTCACAAGCAGATGTCTCTTGAAGCTCTTCATCCGATAAAAAGGATTCAGCGGCAGGAGGGTCACGATAATCAAATAAAATTTCCTGTGCTTTTAGAGGATCTTGCTCAGACCTGTCGAGAATTTTTTTGTAGCATTTTTCAAGAGTGGGAGAGACAGCTTCTAATAAATCCCAATGTGTAGCGTCAGGATTTTGACGCAACACCTCTTGAATCTTTTTAAAAGAGTTATAAATCAAGGAAACAGTTCCTAGCTTTCCATTATGATCTTTATAAAACTGAATGGGATAAGAGAGATCGTTATATTCTTCTGTAGAAAGGAGCTTTTCTTCTGTTAATTGGCTGCTTTGTTCATTTGCCGATTTGATTTCTTTTAACCAATCAATTAGGACCTCTTCGGGAAACTGAGATAAGATTTTTTTTCTAACTTCCGGATGAACAGGTGCTTGCATTTGAGGAAACAAGAATAAAACACATTTAAGGCCTAGTTGATGTTGTTTGACTCTATCATGCCAAAGAAAATCGGAATAATAGCTCGCGTCATTATCAATACAGACAACAGCCTTATCTTGTCCAACGATGTAATTGTCAGCCCGTCCATCTCCTGGGCGAGTAATAAGAGCTAAAAGCGTTAAAATACTAAATCCTTTTGGGTCGAGCTCATTAACTCTTTTGTCTCTCATGATGTCTAAGAGGTTGGTTCCCTTAACTTTTGATGAAACCTGCAAGATAGCCATATCGCGGGTTTCATCAAAAGGGAAGTCGGTTTTCAGTTCAGGCGATGATTGAAAAACCTGTTCATAGGAAATTTGTCTATCGGCAGCTTCTTGAGCTAAAACTTGTTTTTTCGGATGGCGTGAAGCACTCTCTCCATCCGCATTTTTTATCCAAACATTTTCTATTTTTAGCACACGAGATGATGGGGAGCCGCGGTTCATGATCAGTTGATTTAGGGAATCCGTTGCAAATTCAAACCCAGGATTCAATGGGTTAAGGCGTGCCTTTTTGAATGAAGTCTCTCCGATTAAGCACTGAGCACTGGCTCCATACAAATTAGTAGATGTGGGCTGTCCAAAACGACTTCTCATAATCATTTGTCGGGCTTGTTTTTGATCGACTTCCCAGGAAGCATTTAGCTGATGAAGACGCGCAGGCCCCTTAAGTAACTGCATCCTTTTTTTCCCCGATGCTTTGCAAACATCTTGAATAAAATTATCGTAAACTCTGATGAGATTTTTCAATAGATGGCTATATTCGGTGGAAATAGAAGCTAATGAGCCTTTGATCTGAGAAGACAAGTCTTGAATTTTCGCAAAGAGAGAATTAGAAGGATTCAAAGCTGCGTTTTTCAGCTGGCTTAAAGGTCCTTGGTGATTTAAAAGTTCTTGAGGAGGGCGTACCTCTTTCTCAAAAATAGACAAGGCACTGGTTTTTTTAATTTCGCGCAGGATAGCTGATACATGGTCTTTTCCTTCCGTGAGCGCTTGAATATTCTCATCTAGAATTACTGGTGCCAATAAATAATAATTATCTTGTTGATCAAGCAAATCATTGTTGTTAGGCTGTGTAGGTTGCACTATTCACCTCCCTGCTTTTGACAATTGAGCATAGATTTTAAATATTCAGACAAAAAAGTCAATCAATAACAGATGGCTTCGCAAACGAATTTACTTCTCCTTGTGTTTGTAAAAATACATTTGCGGCTTTGTACAATGAAGTTATTACACAAAAAGTTTCAGTAATTCCAAGTATATGGACATTGGAAAGAGGGAAGAGACGCTCTGTTTCTGGATCCATTTCTTCTTCACTTTTAAACTCATAACCCAGTTCTCTTTTGCATTTAGCGTATACGTGTGCTTCGTATCGGTTACCCAATGCGTCGTTTAAAGCTTTCAGAAGGTTTTTCTCAACCTCTTTAGAGAGCAAGTTTCGAGAGCACAGCTCCCGAATGCAATCAAAAGAATTTGTGCTGTTTAGTGCATAGAACATGCGCAGATCTCCCAACAAGGCTTGAATGGGGCGATAGAGCTCTTTTTTTAATCCTAATACCCGTGAAAGGTCAGCAGTTGCATGTGGGTTCGGAGTATAGTCTTCGACATGCTTTCGAAGAAAATCAATCGCTCGAAAAGAGCGAAATGGCTTTCCAAATACATGAAGTGCACCCATTTTTTTATCTAATATTTTTCTAACCTCTTCTAAATAGTTCTCTACCAGACTTTCTTTGCCCGTTAAAAAGCAAATTGTGCTCAAGCCATTAATCAAAAAGCTATTTTCTTCTGTAAGAGCATCTGCTTGGTATTGGGCCAGCTTTTGAGCAGTTCCAATCAGTTGGTATTTCTCATGCCCCAAGGGAGTCATTCCTCCCGAATCCATCGAAAGCCCGATTGGTGTAATGCTTTCTTCTTGAGCAAATCCTCTAAATTGAGTCTCTCCCAAATTAATGATTTTGATTTCAATCAAACGTGATAGGTCCTGAAAATAGCGAAGATTTTTTTCTGTGTCCTTTTCGATAAGAATTGCAAATTCCAAATCAGAAAAGGGACACATTTCGCCTCTTGCCATTGACCCCATTCCCATAAAGGCAAAGCCAGTTGGAGGAGGGCCAATACATTGAACAGCTTCTTCGACCAACGAGCAGAGTACTTGTTTATAGCCGTTGGTTAAATTGACTAATGTATGATGGGTATCTGTTTTCTTATGGCAATAGTCAATGTCAACTTGATTGCGGATCTTCGCAACTGTTTGACGGTGTTTTTCAACATTTCCGTGGGATCTACCAGAGAGAGAATGGCTTTGCAAAAAGGTGTTTTCAATCTCCTCTAGTTTTTGATAAAAATATTGAGAATTTTCCAGGTGATTGATGACAAGTGCTGCATTAAAAATCTTTACTGCTTTAATGAAATTTTGTTTTGAGAAGGCTAAATCACCCAATTGTTCGAGGAGCCCCCCCTGCAATAAAAGATCATCCTGATCTTTTGCTTGTTGCAACTGCTGCATTAATTCTTCTTCAGAGTCTATTGAATTAACCGAACTTGAAGTTGCGAAACTTAGAGAAATTTGTTGTGTTTCTTGTGATGTTAGGGGGGGAAGTGCCATAGAGATTCTCCTCAGCTAGTTATGCCTCGCCGTAAAGCTTAGGTAAGGTAACAAATAATTCATCAATCTTGTCAATCTAAATTTTTGGATTACAAAAAAAATCTCTCAAGAGGGTGTATGTGAATTGCTTTTGCTGCCAAAAGTCGAGATTTTTCTAGGAGAGCGTTCTGGAGAATAGAGCAAACTTAAATTGAGTTTGTGGAGCTCGAAGAACATCTCGTAGGGGAAAAGAGGGCTTTTTCAGGACCTACTAAAAATGGCAAAAAGGCAATATTCGAAAAAAACATGTCGACGCAAAGTTATATATTTCTTTGAATATAACGTTATATTTCTGTTAAGATTTTCCTGCAAAATAATCTGTATAGCATTTAAGGAGACAGCAAATGCAGGCTCCACCGATTGGATCTGGATCTTTAGTAGGAAATCACCACGAAATTTCTTCATCGGAGCAACCCGAAAACCTTCAAAAGATTGCTCGAGTGTTTGGTCTTCACCTACAATCTTTATCTCAAGAAGGAGCAAATCAACATTGCTTCATGCATATTTTTGAAGCAGTAGAGAGAGGTGAGTGGACAAAACTCAACACGATTGTCGAAGAAGCGGGAACTTTAAGAGATAAAGAAGGAAACACTCTCTTAATCCAGGCCCTGCATCGAAGGAATATTACCGTCGTCCAAGGTTTGCTTACCCATCAAATCTCTTTCAATGAAAGAGATCTCAAAAGCAACACTCCTCTTCACATTGCTGCAGAGGCGCGTTACTTAGACGGTGTTCGAGTCCTTCTTGATCATGGAGCAGATTTGTTTGAAACAAACTCCAAGGGAATAACTCCCTTAGATCTATCTTTTGAAATAGAAGAAAAAATCTCTGTTTCAAACAACAATAGCCCTGCCCTTTCCATAGACCAACTAGCAGACGATTACTACAAAACCTTTTTAGATGCACGATCGCAACAAGACATTCCAACTCAAGTCCACTCTCTTGAAAAATTAGGTGATATTCCACTCTCGAAAAGCCAATATTCCCAAGCATTAAAGTTTTATAACGCTGCCCTTGCTTTAGAGAAATCTGAAAGTTACTCTGCCTATCTGTTCAAAAAGCTCGAGCAGGTGGAAATGCTCTTCCTTACAAGAGAGTGCAATGCCAAACCGCAGTCTTGTACAGGTTATACCAGAAGTCACCGTCAAGCACTGGTGAAAATTCGAGAAAGAGCTTCTGAAATGCTAGAGAGTGATCGTCCTATCGAAGAGATTCTGAAATTTGTCACACAGGCATACAAAAACAGATTTTCTCTTATCGTTTTTGAAGCTGTTGAAGCTTTAGGAGAGCCTCCCACTTCTTATGCACTGATGGGCTTGGGCTCGATGGCTCGAGGAGAAATGTGTCCCTATTCTGACTTAGAATACGCAATTTTGATCAAAGAAGAAAACCTCACAACGCTTGGATATTTTCGTCTGCTTTCCCAACTCCTTGAGCTCAAAATCATCAACATAGGAGAAACAGGCTTTGAGCCGACCTCAGGGATTACTCCAAGTGGGTTTTCTCTAGATTCTGGTGGAAACACTCCTCAGGGAATTCCCAATCTTTATGAATTGATTGCGACTCCGAGTAGGTTAGCGAGATTTCAACAACTACCCTTTGGAAATGATTGCTTCATCATGGCCAATGCCATGAGCCATGGGTGCTATCTGTTGGGAGATCAAAGCCTAATAAAAGAATATCAGATCAAGGTACAAAAAGTTTTGGATGAAAGAACAGAAAGTTTTGGCTTAATAGGATCACGCGTGCGTCATGAACGATCCCTTTTTCTTCTTCAAGATCACATCGACGATTTCAAGCCCGATCTTTCTAATACAAAAGAAAGAGAACGAGGCTTTGGAGTGAAAAGAGAACTTTACAGGCCTTTTCAAGCGATTTTAGGAGCACTGCGTCTTTACTACGGTTTTCAAACAACAAGCACGATGGAAACGATCAAAAGCCTAGAATCAAAAAGAATCATCTCTCACGAAGGGGCTCAAAGACTGTGCAATGTCATGCGAAAAGTTTTTACATTACGCCTGCAAGCTCACCTATTCTATCATGACGAAAAAGAAATCCTCTACCATCCCAAAGTTGGCCAATTAACCGATGAAGAAGCCGTTGGGCTTTTTCCCATTTCCGATGATCAGGCAAACACCCTCATAGAGATTTATAAATCGCTATTTCCCTTCCATGAAGCAGCGAAAGACTTTGTGGAAAATAAAGGCAAGGGAAGCTTGTTTGTAAAAAATCCTTTTTATGGAGAAGATTTTGCCACACAAGGCCAAGCATTTGACAAGCTTGTGCAATATGACCAAGCGGAAGAAGCTTTCCAGCAAGCTTTATCGTTAAATCCCAATAACATTAAAGCACTAGCCGACTTAGCGCACATTCGAAGGACGTTAGGAAACGCTAAAGACGCTATTATCTACCTAGAGGAAAGATTGAGAATTTTAAAAGACTCTCCTAAGCAAAATTCTGAAGACATGGCGATGACTTTAGGGAATCTGGGAGGGGCTTGGGAAGACTTAGGAGAGGCGGACAAGGCTATCGAGTATTATGAGCAGGATCTAGCAATGACAAAGCAAATCTACGGGCAAAAGCCTCATCCTTCTGTTGCGATAACTCTATGTAATCTGGGATGGGATTGGGACGGCTTAGGAGAAGCGAGCAAGGCTATCGAGTATTTTGAGGAGTCTCTAGCAATGAAAAAGCAAATCTACGGAGAAAAGACTCATCCTGACGTTGCGACAACTCTAAATAATCTGGGATTGGCTTGGGAAGGCTTAGGACAGGCGAGCAAGGCCATCGAGTATTGTGAGCAGTCTCTAGCAATCTATAAGCAAATCTACGGGCAAAAGCCTCATCTTTCTGTTGCGACAACTCTAAATAATCTGGCATTGGCTTGGGACGCCTTAGGAGAAGCGAGCAAGGCTATCGAGTATTATGAGCAGTCTCTAGCAATGAACAAGCAAATCTACGGGCAAAAGCCGCATCCTTTTGTTGCGACAACTCTAAATAATCTGGGAGAGGCTTGGAAGGACTTAGGAGAGACGAGCAAAGCTATCGAGTATCTTGAGCAGTCTCTAGCAATGAACAAGCAAATCTACGGGCAAAAGCCTCATCTATCTGTTGCGAGAACTCTAAATAATCTGGGATTGGCTTGGGACGCCTTAGGAGAAGCGAGCAAGGCTATTAAGTATTATGAGCAGTCTCTAGCAATGAACAAGCAAATCTACGGGCAAAAGCCTCATCTATCTGTTGCGACAACTCTAAATAATCTGGGATTAGCTTGGAAAAACTTAGGAGAGGCGAGCAAGGCTATCAAGTATTATGAGCAGTCTCTAGCAGTGAACAAGCAAATCTACGGGCAAAAACCTCATTCTGAGATTGCGACAACTCTAAATAATTTGGGAACGGCTTGGGAAGCCTTAGGAGAGGCGAGCAATGCCATCGAGTATTTTTCCAGATCTTACCAGATGCTTCTTGAAACAGTAGGGCCTGACCATCCTAACACTCAAATAGTGAAAGAATCGCTAGATGCCCTAACCAAAAAACTTTAAATCAACGCCTTTTGAAAGGAGACTCATTGCTGAAATCTTTAACGTCTGATAATGTATCTTATGTTGCGTAAGCCTATGAACGTCAACGATTTGAATCTGACCACAGGATATGATTTATAAGATAAAAAGATCTATCCAAGGCCTGAAATTTTCTGATTCTTTT
>SDBS01004520.1_pt1 | contig 13594 bp, 7 predicted proteins | sample 2277091 | NCBI WGS metagenome assembly SDBS01 (sample SAMN10404972, study PRJNA504765) | marine sediment metagenome | isolation source: marine sediment core GS10_PC15, 163 cmbsf | place: Arctic Ocean: Southern Knipovich Ridge | collected 2010
ACGTGAACGACAAGCACGGGCACGAGGCGGGTGATATTGCGCTCAAACACGTCGCCGGTCTGTTAACCAGAAATTTTCGTTCCGGCGATGTGGTGGCCCGCTACGGCGGCGAAGAATTCGTGATCCTGGCCATCAACCTGGACCGCAAGCAGACGAACAATGTCTTCGACCGCATCCGCGAGCTCATCAAGGCTCAGGAGATTGAAGTCGGCGGAAAAAAGATCGAGCTCACGGTCTCCATCGGCGCGACCACCCGCATCTTCAACACCCTGGAGGAAACCATCAAGCGGGCCGACGAGCTCTTGTATCAGGCCAAGCAGGCCGGCCGTAACCGGGTCGTCTGCGAGTAGGCCCCGGACTGGCCGTTCCTCCCTCCCCCCTTTCTCAGAACCTGAAGCGGCTCAGTTCGTGTGCAGGGAGCACCCGCTCGGAAAAGGGCCGCATCCGGAACCGGTAGGCATATTCGCCCGCGGGGAGTGTATACTGCGGGTGGGGGCGCGCTCCCCAACTGGTATCGCCCCCGACACCCATCTGCCTAAGGTCCACATTGAACGTAACCAGGTCGCGTCTTTTCAAGTCCACGGCATGGCGCTGCTGTTTGGCAGGGCCTGGGTCTAAATCCTCGGGCAGGAAGTGGTGAGCGGAGACCTCCAATAGAGGATCCCCCACCACCAGCAGCCCGACTCCCTCTGCGTTGGTAAGGGCCGCCCAGCGCACATAGGTTTTGTTGCCATTTCCCTGCGGCCGGACATAGGGATGGTACTGCTCCATGACCGTGCCCTGATAAAACCCCACCCGAGCCCCGGTCTTGCGGTCCCTGTAGGTCTCTTGCGGTCCGCGCCCGAACCAACGCATGTTTTCGAACTCCCCCCTCAGCACCATCTGCATCCCGAAACGGGGCAGGTCGGGCAGCTTCATCTTTCCGGTCGTCAGGCGGCAGGAGACGATGATGTCCCCGTTCCCGAAGACATGGTACACGGTCGAATGCCGGGACTCCACGGCCGGGAGCCATGAGGTCACCTCGATTATGACATCCCGGTTGGAGTTCTGCCGGTGCTCCACGCGTTCTATCACGGGATCCTGGCCAGCCAGATTCCACACGCCCTGGCGATGGGGCATGTCATTGCCGAAATCATTGTCTGTGGGCGCCCTCCAGAAATTGGGTTTCGGCCCGGCCTGCAGCAGCAGCTCCACACCGGCGATCTTCAGGGAGGTCCAGGATCCTTTTTCCAGGTCGAAGGTATAGGTGAATCCTTCCCCCGACAGCGCGAGGCGGCCTCCGCGCCGCCTGCGCAGAAGCTTGGCGGACCTCTGTTCCTCGGCTTCTGTCCTCGGCGAATCAAAGGGCAGCCGGAACTGATCCCAGGCGACCTCGTGGCCCTCCGGCAGCATCCCGTTTTCCTCGCGGGCCTTGAAGCTCACATCGAGGAAGTACTCAACACCCGGCCTCGGTTGGATACTCGGAAGAGAAAGCTCGACGGTTCGGGATTCCCGGGACGGCACGCGGAGTCCGGTGATCCGCCCTGCAGCCAGAACCTCCCCATCCGCCCGTACGCTCCACTCGCCCGAGAGGTGGCCCAGGTCCCTGAAATCGTATCGGTTCTCGATCCTGACCAGTCCGCGTGCAAGGTCCACGGGCTCCACCTTGACCGGCTGGTATACTTTTTTCACCTCCCAGATATGGGGATGCAGCGACCGGTCGGGGAAGACCAGGCCGTTGATACAGAAATTACCGGAGGTCGGTGTGCCTGCGGGCCCGAAATCCCCCCCGTAGGCCCAGTACGGCCGTCCGTCCGGCGTTTCGGCCAGGATCCCCTGGTCCACCCAGTCCCAGATGAATCCGCCCTGGAGCTGATCCTTGGCCCAGATCACATCCCAGTACTCCTGGAGGTTGCCCACGCTGTTCCCCATGGCATGGGCGTATTCACACAGGATCAAAGGCCGCTCACGCCGCTGAGACGCGTAGTCGGAGAGGACGTGGATGCGCCGCATACATGGGGCAGAAGATGTCCGTGTGCGGCCTGAGGTCGGCCTGTTCGTACTGCACCGGGCGGCTGGGATCGCGCCGTTTGATCCAGTCATAGGCTGCCTCGAAGTTGACTCCATCACCGGCCTCGTTGCCCAGAGACCAGATGATGACTGAGGGGTGGTTCTTGTCCCGCTCCACCATGCGCTCGATGCGGTCCAGGTGGGCGGCCCGCCAGTCCGGGTCGTTCCCCAAGGTCACGTCCGGATGATAGCCCATCCCGTGGGACTCGATGTTGGCCTCGCCGATCACATACAGGCCGTGCTCATCACACAGCTCATACCAACGGGGCGTGTTGGGATAGTGACTGGTGCGCACGGCGTTGATATTGAAGCGCTTCATGAGCCGGATGTCCTGGAGCATGCTCTCTTCCGTCACATACCGGCCGGTCACCGGGTCGTGTTCATGGCGGTTGACGCCCCTGAGGTGGATGGGCCGGCCATTGATCTTGAGCAGACCCTCCCTGACCTCGACCCTGCGGAAGCCGACCCGGCAGCCCACGGCCTCCAGGGCATTTCCCCTGGAATTCCGGAGAGAGAGCACCAGTGTGTACAGATTGGGCGTCTCGGCCGTCCATGGCCGGGGACGGGGGATCTCCTGCCGGAACCGCACCTCGGCCCGGTCCTCGCCTGCCAAGGAGATACCGTGTGTCCTGCGCCGGAACACGGGATCGTCCCGTCTGTCGAAAAGCTCGAGGTCGAGGCTGTATTCACCATGGACCGAGGGATCGTGGCTTACGACCTCCACGTCGACGGACAGGACCCCGTCCCGGTACTCCGAGTCCAGGTCGGCGATGGCAAAGAAATCCCGGATCCGCACCTGTGGGAAGGACACGAGATACACATCTCGCTCTATCCCGCTTATCTTCCAGTAGTCCTGGTCCTCGAGGTAAGAGCCGTCGCTGAAACGATAGACCTCGACGGCCAGTGTGTTTGCCGCATCGATTCGGACATAGGGCGTGATGTCGAACTCGGCCGGGGTCTTGCTCCCTTGGCTGTACCCCACGGATTCCCCGTTGATCCAGACATACATGGCCGACCGGACACCGGCGAAATGCAGGAAGGCCCTCCGGCCCTGCCACTCACGCGGCAGCTCGAACGTGCGGCGGTAGGAGCCTACCGGGTTGTCCCCATGGGGAACCCGGGGCGGGTTCGCAGGAAAAGGATAATCGGTGTCCGTGTAGATGGGGATGCCGAAACCCTGAAGCTCCCAATTGCCCGGCACCCGGATGTCGTCCCAGCCGCCGTCATCGAAGCCTTGAGCATGGAAGGCTTCCGGACGCTCTGCCGGCCCGGGGGACCAATGGAACTTCCAAGTCCCGTTCAGGCTCAGAAAATAGGGCGATTCTTCCGTGCGCCTGCTGCCCAGGACCTCTCCCGCTTCCCGGAACGGTATAAAGGTGCTGTGAGCAGGTTCCCGGTTGCGCTGGAGGACCTCCAGGTTCTCCCAGTCATGGAGGGAGGAACGGCCCGTGGGTTTATCGGCCGGCGGGCCGCCGCAACTCAAGAACCAGATGGTTGACAGACCGGCCAGCAGCCGAGGTATGAAGGCGGTCATCGGTTTTTTCCTTATCAGTCAGTGTGGAACACTTCCCACATGGAATGCCAGTCGGCACAGGAGCGCTCCAGTCCCGCTTCCAAGTTCGACCGATGCTTCTCCGGTTCAATCTCGGTGGATTCCAGATAGATGTAGAGGCGGTCGTCTTTTGCGTAAAGAGAGAGAGCCTGAATGCCAATATCTATGAGGAAACCTGGGAGCTCTTTCCCGGATAAAGATCCTGAGATCCCTTGAGCGACGTAAGCGAACCGCAAAGCTCCGGCCGATGGTGTGTGTTCAGGACCGTTTCCTTCTTCCCGGTGCAGGAGTTCCGGCATCTTGGCCCATCGTTCCCCTTCCCTTATGGTTTCCAGGGGGACCTGCATGGGATCGGTCAGCTTCCACCAGTCAAGTGTGACAGGGTCGGCGCCGATCTTTTCCATGTCTCCCGCATAGTCGGCCCCGACGTATTCAAAGAAGGAGAACAGCATGCCGTCGCGCAGAAATATGGAGTAGTTGCGGATGTTGGAATCACGGATGCGCTCGAGCACACCGGGGAAGGTGTGTCTGTGTAGGATGATGTAGCGTTCCTCGTACTCGGGCTTAAGCCGGATCAGGCTGCCGTATCTCTGCCGTCCCTGTTCATCCGTCATGAGGGATGCCTCATACCCCGGATGCATCCAGGCAGGTTCCTGGTATCAGTCATCTTCGACCTCCTTTTGGGGTTTTCCCCAGAGTATGATGGTATCGAAACTGCCTGTGTCATCGAAGGAGCCCAAACCTACCCGGCCGTGCCCGAGGGTGGTATCCCTGGCGGTCAGAATAGGAGACCGCATGTCGTCCAGATAGGCCCGGATATCCCCGGAATTCGCATCATACCAGACCTTGAAATCATGATACTCCCGGTCGATCAGGCGGGCGGTCGACTCCCCGGCCGGCTCCAAGTTGATCTTGACGCGGTCACTGCCGTCCACCAGTCCGATGATGTTGTGGAATCCGTCACTCGAGGCCGAGAAGTGCACATAGTAGAAATGTGTGGGGTCCTGGAAGTGGAAGATCACGATCATGTCCCGGCTGGGATTGTCCATTTCCGCGAGACAGCGAAGCCGGCCGCTCAACACGAAGCTTGTCACGTCATGTTCCCTCAACAGAGCCCACGACGTAGGGGCTCGGACCTCACCGGGCGGCCCGGAAGCCAGAAGATGTAATGCCCTGTTTCCGTTTTCCTCCTTGATCTCCCAGTTTTCCGGTGTCTGCAGCTCCCAGCCCAGGGGCCTTTCCTCTTGAAAAGCCTCCACTTCAAGGAAATCCAGGCCGGAATAGGCCTCCCCTCCCTTCTCCCGGAACGCGGTCTCGACCAGTCCCCGGACGGCCGGGACGATGGGGACCACCACTTCATACCTCGGCCTGCGGGGACGGTCCAGTGAGGATGCGATCTTTCTGAGCCATGCCTCGTCCGCCTCCTCGCCCTCATCGTACAGCTCCAGGATGTGCAGCCCGATGCGGGCCAGCTCTGACACTTCCTGAGAGAGCGGCGCGAGTTCCTTCAGCAGGAACGATGAGTCCAGCAGCAGCGGCTCGAGCGCATCGTGGTTGACTCGCCACAGGTTCAGGCTTTCGCGGAGGTGGCCTCTATTCTCGTGTCGTACAGAGGCATTGCCGCGCCACGCGTCCACCCGCTTCCGGAAAGCCCGTGAGACCAAGCTCTCGGGCCGGGCCGCGTCGACCAGGCGGTTGAACGGGGTCTGTTGTGTGTAGTCCCGCGTGCCGGGCCGGGTGTAGTACTTGACCGGTTCCACCAGGTCAGCCAGGACCTCGAGCCTGTCGATGGGACGGTTGCCGGTCAGGCGCCGCAGCATGGGCCGGTAGTTGGAGCGGTGGCGGATGCCCAACCACTCCAGGTTCCGGCTCGTTACCTCGAGGCGCCTGTACATATCCTCCACGTCGGTGGAGGCCTCCCGGGGCGACCAGAAGCGCTCCGCGATGGCGGCCAGCCGGGGCCAGATCCGGGAGTCGATGGTCTCAGGATTCACGAACTCGGACCACATACACGCCTCACCGCCCAGGATGCGGCCCCGTTCCTCCTCAGTGAGGGAGGCGGCCTGTTCGGCCAGGGGATCGATTCCATAATGAAACTCCGCAGACAGCATGTGGTCCAGATAGTACCCATTGGAAAGGATGCCCAGGTAGCCGTCCCTGGAGGTGTTGGCCAGCGATTCCTGTCCACGCCAGCTCTGGACCACGGCATCCTTGGGCAGGTCGGGGTGGAAGATCTCGTCCCACCCCACCATCTTCTTGCCGTATTTTGTCAGCGAAGCGAGGATGCGGCGGTTGAAATAGGCTTGGAGGTCATGATTGTCCCGCATCCCGTGCGTACGTTTAAAGGCGGTGATCTCCGGGTTGGCGTCCCAGTGCCTGCCGTTGACCTCGTCGCCCCCGATGTGGAAATAGGCATCTGGGAAAAGCCCTGCCATCTCCTCGATGAAGCGGTCGAGGAATTCATAGGTCTCCTCCCGCGTGGGATCCATGCAGGGATCCATGATCCCCCAATGCCTCTCGATGCTGTAGGGGCCGGGCCGGCTGGCGAGCTCCGGATACCCGACGAACCAGGCCGTCGTGTGCCCGGGCATGTCGAACTCCGGCATCACCCGGATGCCCCGGTCGCGTGCGTAGGCGATGATCTCCCGGATCTGGTCCTGTGTGTAATACAGGCCGTCGGACCCCATCCCGTGCAGCCTGGGAAAACGCCTGCTTTCCACTCGGAATCCCTGGTCTTCTGAAAGGTGCCAGTGCAGGACATTGAGCTTGACCGCGGCCATCCCGTCCAGGTTACGCTTGATCACTTCCAGCGGCAGCCAGTGACGGCAGGAATCGATGAGCAGCCCCCGCCAGGGGAAGCGTGGCCGATCCTGGATGCTGACGACCGGGACCTGGAAGGCCTCCGGTCCCGGCCCGACCAACTGAAGGAATGTCTCCAGGCCACGCAGGATCCCCAAAGGGTTAGGCGCACTCAACGATGCCCGCTGCTCCGAGATGTCCAGAGCATAGGACTCGTCGGCCCAGGGAGATTGCACGGCTTCACCCGGACTCTCGCATTGAATCGTGAGGACCGCCTGTTCCGGCTGCCGCACCCCGGTCTGCCATAGAGGCAGTCCGGTTCGAAGGCTAAGCTGCGAGATCATCCTCTCGACCGCCCGGGTGAGACGCGGCTCCCAGTACCCCTCACCGGACACGCTGAATCCCGGTTCGATCGACAGAGACCCCTCCCCAAAGGCCGCATACAGGGGAACGGGCATCAGGCTGTGGCGCTCGGGAGAGGATTCATGTGCGGGAGTAGGCGCCGCTGCGCATACGATACAGAACACGGCCAAGGCTGAAAAAATCCTCAAGAAATCGGGCTTCATGATTCCTCCTTATATCATCGCGGCGAAAAATGCGTTGCTAACAGACCGTGACTTCCAATCCAACAGGATTGATGGAATACTCGAAGAAGCGGGCCAGGGGATTCGGCGGGTTTGCCTCCAGCTCCTCCCGAGCGGCGGCCGCATTTTTCGCCGATCCGCACACCACCAGCAGGAATCCCCCGCCTCCCGCACCCAGCAGTTTGGCGCCGATCATGTAGGGGCGGAAGCGGTCGAGGATCTCCTCGACGGCAGGGTTGGAGGAGTCGGGGTCGAGGCGCTTGTTCAGTCTCCAGGCCAGGTCGATCAGCTCCCCGAAGCTGTGCACGTCCTTGCGTGACATGGCGTCAGCGGCCAGAGGTGGATAGGCGTGCAGCTTGCGCAGTGTGTCCATGGATGAACGGTCGCGATCCAGGTAATTGCCGACCACATTCCTCAGGATGTTCTTGGCCAGGCGGCGCATGCCGGTGTAGTACAACAGAGTCCGTCCGCTGTTGGCTTCAGGGTCCAGCACATCCGCCGGCACATAATGGATCCGCGGGTCCGGTACCAGCCCTGGTTCTGTAGTGATCATCTTCACCCCAGGCAGTGACCCGCCGATCTGGTCCTGCCACCCCCCGCCTGTGGTCAGCTCCTGTTCGAGCTGCAGCACCGCATGAAAGAGCTCCCTGTCGGTCAGCGCCCGGCCCGTCAGGCGGGCCAGGACTGCGATCAGGGCCGCTCCCATGATGCTGGAGGTCCCCAACCCGCTGCCGCTGGGGATGGCGGCCAGGGTAGTCAGTTCGATCCCGCCTCCGAACACCCGCAGCAGGCTCGTGAGGTCCCGGACTTCGGCGGGCCACTCCGCCCGGTCGGGTGCCAGCCCCGAGAGGGCCAGAGCGGCCTTGGCCAGCCCAAAGGCGCTGGTGGGCTCCCTGTAGTCCTGGAGCTCTTCGAAGGTTCTTACGGTTATCCGGTTGCCGTGGTCGATGGAAGCGATCCGTATCTCCGGCTCATCGATGATCCGGGCATAGACCTGGATGGGAGGCTGTCCGTTCAGATCCACGGCCGCATTGATGACACAGCCCCCGTTCTCCAGAGCATAGGGCGGAGTGTCAGTCCACCCCCCGCCGATGTCCAGGCGGGCGGGGGCACGGCCCCAGACGATCTCATCCGAGCGCAGCGCATTCCGGGGGGGGGTAGATAAAGGCGGGGTGCTCGTCACGATGGTCTGCCCGAGGCGGGAAAATGCCGTGTCCTGCGCCTGACGGCACCAAGCTTCGGGATCCCGGCCCGCCAGGTCGACGTTCAGTCCAGCATCCCCGAGTTTGAGCCTTTCGGGCTCCGTCAGACTCGAAATCACGCCGTCCCAGACCCGGTCCCAGATGCCCGGGTCCTTGCGCGTCAGGGCCTGACGGACCGCGGATGCGAGAGTGTGGATAACCCTGGAGAAATCGAGGCTGTCGAGCCCTCTTCCCGCCTTGCCTCCGAGGGACTGCAGCGCCTCCCGGAGAAGGCCCGTCATCCAGGCCTGAAGGGATCCCTCGTCTAACCCCTCGAAGATAAAGGCCAACTCCCTTGCAGACAGCCCTCCGCTCGAACGGAGGACTCGGCGCAGGGTACGCAGGATCTCTTCCCCCCGGAACGACCACCGTCTCCGGACGAAGTCTTCCTGGTCGATCAGGGTCAGGATCTCGGCGGCGCTGTAGCGGTCGGCCTCATGCCATGCCTTTTTCTGTTCGTCCGAGGCCTGTTCGGGCTGAAGCATCCAGAGCCAGCGCTCGAACTCCGAGGGTGAGGTGATTGCGGGGAAGAGCCGGGCATCCCACAGGCTTTCCTCCTCCTTACCTTCGTAGGGCGTGCCACTCCAGACAGCCTCCGGTCCCGCCCCAACGACAGACAGCCACCGGTCAATGGGGTTGCCGCACAGGGTAGCCCCGCTCCCCCTGGTCGATTTGAAATTATCCGAGATACCGTATAAGCGGGCGAACCAGGCAGGCCGCCCCTTCCGATCGCGCCCCTTGAGGACATCCAGACAGGCGCCTCGGGGCAGAGCGAGCGGCCTTTGAATGTCTGCGCCGACCACTACGTTTTCCCCCTCCAGGGTCAGGTCGCCATCCAGCCGGCAGCCCTCCACCCAGGCCGGGCTTCCGTAAACGCCGACATTCTCGCCCAGGTGGTTGTTCATGCACAGGCAGGCCTGTCCATGTGTGCTGCCGTGCTGCCTGCGCAGCAGTTCTGTCCCGCTCTGGATGAGCTGGGGCAAGGTCCCGAAATGTAGGAAACCGCAGTCCGGCAGGCGGTGGACGTAGAACGGCAGGTCCGACACCGCCTCGTACAGGGCCTGCAGAACATCCCGGGAAAGGCCTGTGCCGTTTCCCTGGAGGGCCTGGGCATAGTCACGGAAGGTCGTCTCCGTCCCCAACGCGCAGCAGACTTCCCGGTAGAAATCCAGCCCCTTGGCTTCGATCTCCTCGGCTGCCGGACCGACCCACCGCCATGTTCCGTCCGGTCCCGCCTGAGCCCCTGCAAAGCCCAGCAGCCGGACCGCGGCCTCTGGGCCCAGGTTCATGACTCCGATGTCCAGCAGGCTCTGGCCGTACCGGTTCACGGCCCCCAGGCGTTCCTGTTCCGCGGGTGCCGGCTTCTGCGCAAAGCGGCGCACCAGCTCCGATTCTCCGGCACAGAAGACGCCGTGTGCCTGAGCCACTTCGGGTGCGACCCAGGTCCCCAGGCCCGTGATGCCCCGCTCCCGGAAAACCACGCCTTCCGGGTCGAATAAGAGGAGGACATCACCGGTCGTGATGACGGTCTGCCCTTTACCCGGCTCGGGCGGTGGCAGCTCCAGGTACAAGGGCAGCTGCCGATCGAACAGCGTCTCGCCCAGGGCCGAGTCGGATTCCCCGGGCACGGGCATAAAAAGCTTGCCGCACGGGCCGTAGGCCGGGAGCCTCCGCGAATCCCCGCCCGCGTGGATGATCAGTATGCGCAGTCCCTGCAGCGCCTTACCCCAGACCAGAGGATCGTTCCTCTGATCTTCAGCAGCTTCCGCCAACTCGAGCTGCAGCACGGTCATCCAGCATTGGATGGTGCTGCCTCCGCTGCCGATCCGTATTCCTCCCGGATCTGGCACGACCAGGACGTTTTTGATCCCGGAAAGGTATCCCAATGCCCGCCTGGCCTCCAGCTGCGTCCTGTAGGCCTTGGCCTGTTGGTCGTTGGAGGCGGTGACGATGAGATAATCCCAGGGATGGAAAACCGTGTTCATGGGGTTTGTTCGGCCGTGCACGCTGTCTCCGCCTGCGCCTTGATCCAGGGATAGGTGCGGCCGATGCCTTCACGGAGCGAGAAGCGCGACTCCCAACCGATCGCGCTGATGCGGTCGTGCCGGAAGTTGCGGGCCTTGACGCCCACGGGGCCTTCGATGTGTTTTACATGGACCTCTTTCCCGGCCACTTCGGCGATGACGCGTACCAGTTCGTTCACCGACACATACTCCTGGCGGCCGATGTTGACGCCGTCTTCCAGGCCGGAGTGCATCAGGAGGTATATGCCGTTCAGGAGGTCGTCGATGTAGGTGTAGGCCCGCATGGCCGTTCCGTCGCCCCAGATCTCGATGGTCCCTCCGTCCTTGATCTCGGCGATCTTGCGGCAGAGCGCGGCCGGCGCTTTTTCCCTTCCGCCCCGCCAAGTCCCTTCCGGGCCATAGGTGTTCTGGAAGCGGGCCAACCGGACCACCATACCGAACCGCCGGCCGTAGGCCATGGCCATACGCTCCGCGTAAAGCTTCTCCCACCCGTACTCGTTGTCAGGGAGCGCTGGGTACGCCGCCTCCTCCGAAAGCTCCGGCTCTTCAGGCTCCATGTCCCTGTAGACACAGGCGGAGGATGAGAAAAAATACCGTTTGACACCGATCCGGGCGCTGGCATCGGTCATGTGGATGTTGACCAGGCTGCTGTTGCGCATGATCTCACATTCAGCAGCGTGGATGAATCCCATGCCGCCCATGTCCGCCGCCAACTGGTAGACCTCATCGAACGGGCCTCCCTCCCGTGTGATCACGGCCCTCTCGCAGTTGGACTGTTCCCTGAGGTCCTGGATCTGGAACTCGTGGGCCGCGCTGTCTGAGAATTCCGGATACTTGAGGTCGACTCCCCTAACCCAATATCCTTCCTTCTTGAGGCGCTTGACCAGATGGCTCCCGATAAAACCCCCGGCACCGCACACAAGCGCTTTTTTCATGGAAATTCCTTTCTCACTCGAACTTAATTACAGGGAAAGATATACCCCAAAGCCGCCGGGCAAGTCAAACCTCAGCGTGTCACCTTGTAGATCACGGATTCTCCGAATCCCGTGATCACCCGATGGTAGCCGCTCAGGCGGGCATCTAAATCCGAATCGCTGGTGTCCACACGCAGGGGTGCGCCTTGCAGGGAATGGATCTTATGGGGCGTGGCTATGATGTGCAGGTCCGTCTTCCTCAGGGAGGCAAGGACCCGAGGACTGACCTGCTGGTTGCCCCGGCCCAGGATGTTCCCCTGGCCCCCGATGGGCGTCACGATCAGGCGCGTGCGGCCCGGCTCGATCAGGGACAGGAGCTGCGACTCGTTGACATCCTGCGCCACCAGTTTTCCGTCCCGCACCACGTCCACTCCCAGCAGCGTGCCGCCGAGGCTCATGCCTTCGAGGACCGCGCGCGTGGTCGTCCCCGGCCCGATGATGTACAGGATACCGTCGTTCATGAGGCCAGCGACCCCGGCAGCTACGGCCTCCTGGTCATGGCGTTCATGAACCGGAGTCCTGATCTTCTGGGACTGGAGGCGCCGCCGGGCATGGGGCACACATAGGTAACCAAACAACCGGGCGGAGAGCCGGCCCTCTCGGTACTCCTCCTCGTCGATGTCCATGACCTCGCAGGACCGTATCTCCCGGATTCGGTCGCGGAGGAAATCGACGGCCACCTCTCCCCCGGCTTGAGGGTGGATGCTGAAAACAGCGGAGTGGATCTTGACCCCGGCCGGGATCCCGATTGTCACAAGGTCTTCCCCCACGGCGGTGAAGATGTCCCGGGCCGTGCCGTCGCCGCCTGCGAACATCAGCAGGTCTGCCCCGGCCTCCTGCATGGCCCTGGCCGCTTCGATGGTGTCCTGGGCAGAGGTCGACGCGCGGTTCCCGGGGCGATACACCAGGGATGAAGCCAGGCCCAGGGAGCGTGCCGCTTCCTCCCCCATCGCACCGGGACAGGTCAGCAGCTTGAATCGGTCTCTTATCGGGACCAGCGCCTTGAGGGCCTCCATGGTGCGTTCCTGGGCACGGGGCACGGCCCCCAGGGCACGCGCCTGCTCCAGGATTTCCGGCCCGTCGGTGCCCTTGAGCCCCACACGCCCCCCCATCCCGGCAATGGGATTGACGATCAGGCCCAGGGTTTTTTGGGTATTCATGGATCTTTCAGGCTGAATATAATCCATCACACCCTATTTTTCAAACTTGGGGCCTTATTGAGGCTGACACAGATCCGACCGTGATTTACATCCTCGAGGGGCTTGGGATATACTGGAGACGTCATGACCTCCAGAGAACGTGTGCTCCGGGCTTTGAATCACCAAGAGGCTGACCGGGTCCCTGTTGACCTGTCCGGGCACCGGTCCTCGGGCATCGCGGCCCTGGCCTATCCCAAGCTCCGCGCTCACCTGGGCCTCCCGCCCCGGCCGGTGCACGTGTACGACATGGTCCAGCAGCTGGCCGTGGTGGACGAGGACGTGCTCGACAGGTTCGGGATAGACACCATCGAGATGGGGCGGGGATTCATGCTGCGGGACGAGGACTGGAAGGAGTGGGAGCTCCCGGATGGATCGCCCTGCCTGATCCCCGGTTTCATCAACGTTGAGCGGCGGGGACAGGACTGGGTGGTCCTTAACGATAAAGGACAGGAGCTGGGCCTCCAGAAGCCAGGATGCCTGTACTTCGAGCAGACCTATTTCCCCCTGATGGGACGAGGGATAGCAGGGGACGATTTCTCCGACCTGGAGGACATCCTGGGAGACACCATCTGGACCGGGGTGGTCCACCCCGGCGCCCACCTGGATCTGGACGAGGCGGGCCTGGCGGAGATGGCGCAGGCCGCCCGTGATCTGCGTTCCAAAACGGATCGGGCCATAATCGGACTGTTCGGCGGCAACCTGTTCGAGGTTCCCCAGATGCTCTACCGGATGGATAACTACCTGCTCTACCTGGGCATGTATCCCGACGATGTCCTCCGCCTCTCCCATAGCCTGTGTGAGATCTACCTAAAGAATCTCGAGAAGTGGCTGGCTGCCGTCGGCCCCCACATCGACATCGTCCAGTTCGGCGACGACCTGGGTGGGCAGGGCGGCCCCCTGCTCTCCCCCGAGATGTACCGCCGCTTCTACCAGCCCTTCCACGAGCGCCTCTGGAGCCGGGCCAGGGAGCTGGCTGAAGTCAAGGTCATGCTGCACTGCTGCGGAGGGGTGAGGGAGCTCCTGCCGGACCTCATCGTCGCCGGCCTGGATGCCATCAATCCGGTCCAGGTCAATGCAAGAGGCATGGAGACCGCAGGCCTCAAGCGGGATTTCGGCCGAGACATCACCTTCTGGGGCGGCGGCTGCGACACCCGGGATGTCCTCCCCCACGG
>SDBS01004521.1_pt1 | contig 13593 bp, 15 predicted proteins | sample 2277091 | NCBI WGS metagenome assembly SDBS01 (sample SAMN10404972, study PRJNA504765) | marine sediment metagenome | isolation source: marine sediment core GS10_PC15, 163 cmbsf | place: Arctic Ocean: Southern Knipovich Ridge | collected 2010
TTCTGATTATCAGAAATTAAAATATTACGAGAGTGGAGAAGACCATGAGCATTTCCTTGAATTGGATATCCGGTTTGAGGCTCATAACGGGATGCACAAACAGTTTATCGCGGAACAAGAAAAGAAAATGCTGCAACAGCAACTAATGCTGCAGGAAGGAGGAAAAAATGGCAAAGGGAATAAGTGAGGAGGAGTTTGTTAAGTCGTGGAATAGGGTGATCAGGTTTTTGATATCGGCTGAAACCGCTTGGAAAGGACACCGAGATTTAATGGAGAAAAGCGGAGGCACTGAAAACATATCAACGTATAAGGCCCAGATAATGGCGGGATTGATATTTAATCGATCTTCAAGCTTCTTTAACGCCATGGAAGATTTTTTGCCTTATTGCGAAATAAAAGGTGGGTTAAGGGAACATTTGATGCCCCTAATCAAAGCCAAACCAATTGCAAAGGAGAATACAAACGATGAGTGAAGACCCAAAGGTTAGCGGCTCTACAGACGACAATGTTAAACCGGCTGGGAGTAACGCTGTACCGGCGACAAGTATCGATGTGGATATCGATGGGAAACCGAAAAGCTTTACGGTGGATGACGTAAAGAATCTGGTATCCCAACAGGCTTCGGCAACCCAGAAGACCCAGGAAGTGGCTGCAATTGTAGCGCTTGCCGAAAGGCATAAGATACCTGTGGCGGATTTAGCGCAACAGGTTGACGGGTTATTCGGACGGGTTACTGAGCTTATGGATAAAGGGATCTTAGACGAAGAAGGTCAGTTAATTGAGCGAACACCGGGCGCTCCGGCTCCGGTTATTCCTGATACCCCTGGTTTCGGTTTCAGTCCCGACCCTTCTCCTCCACCTATCGCAGGGGGCGGTGCAGAGCAAGCCGCAAACGCGGCACTCGAAAGCCTCAAAAGCGATGTGAAGGAAATGAAAGAGGGATACAAGAAGATGGAAAGCAGTACTGCCATGTTCCTTCAGGACCGAATTAAAGGGAGAATTCTGGAAATCAACCCCGAGTTCTCGGATCGAGATGCCGCTCATGTTTTAAACAAAGCCCAAGGGGATACATCCAAAACCTTGGAACAGCATATCGAGGCGCACAAGACGACCAAGAAAGACTATGAGACCTCTCAACAGGAGAAGTATGCCAAACATTTTGGCATCGATTTATCAACTTTTAACGAAAACCGCCTTCATGAGCAGGATGCCAAGGGTGGTGGTTTTGCAGGTTTTTTCAAGGGGAAGAAGTTCAGTTTTAAAAAGGGGGGGGAGGACACTGTAGATCCCCGAAAGGCTATGGAAGAAACTCTGAAGGCCAATATCGGAGGATAAGAGATAATGGCTTACGACGGTACAAACGCTGCTATCCTGAGCAATTATAGTGAAGTGCTGAAGGTTTATTATTTGCCAGCTATTCAGGAGCAGCTTCAAAATGAAAACATCCTTAGTTCCTTGATCGATGTAAACGAAGAGGATGTAAGCGGCAAAAGTGCTACCATAGAGTGTCATTATGGTAGAAGTAACGGTGGCGGGTCTATCGCTGATGGTGGAGCATTGCCCGACGCGGATTTTCAAAAGCTCAAAACGTGTACCTGTCCTATGAGGTATCATATGGGGCGAGTGACGTTCAGTGGCCCTACCATTGCGGCGACCCGTGATGAAAAGGGTTCTTACGCTCGGGTGATAGACACGGAAATCAAGGGCATCGCAACTGACACAAAGAAAGAAAATAACCGTCAGATGTGGGGCGCTGGTTACGGTGTCTTAGCTCGTTGGGCAACCGGAGCAACAACCACGATTACTGTGAACAAGAAGTATCGCGGCAACGCTATAGGTGGTGACGGTTTTGGTTCCACCTTTGGTGGGAAGTATTTCGATGAGTTCTCGAATATGGTGCTTGTTAACCAGACCGCTATGAGTGGCAGCAGTGCTATTATGACTGTTGGAACCACTAATGGCGTGGTTACTGCTGTTGATAAGACCAGTTCCACGCTTATCGATACCTTAACCCTTACCACAGATAATGGTAGTGGTGTGGAGGGTGATTGGTATGCCCGTAAGGGGTCTGTAAGAAGTGCGACTACCGGTACTGCTGCCGGTTACCCGCGTCTGGAAATGATGGGTATTCGAGGTATTGTCTCTGATGACGACCTTGATGAGATCAACTGTTTTACCGCAGCTGATACCGGTCTGAAAATTAACGATCCGTTGCAGACGCTTGATGTCTCAACCTATCCCTGGTGGAAGGCGATTGTCAATAAACATGACAGTGGCCGTTATGCCGGGCAGAGGGCCTTGACGCTCAAGTTGATGCAGAAACAGTTCGATATGACTGAGCAGGCGGCAGGGAAAGACTACGGACCGGACATTATCATCACTACGCGTTCCCTCCGTAGGGAATACCTGGATCGTATGCAGGCTGATCGCCGGAACGTCAATACCATGACCCTTGACGGTGGTTGGACGGCTCTCGACTATAACGGTATCCCATTTATGGTGGATAACGATGCCATTGATGGCGAGATATACTTCCTAACCACAAAAGACTTGGTTGTCTTCCGTATGAGCGATTGGGATTGGATGACCAAGGACGGTGCGGTTTTGAGTCGGGTTGCCGGTTACGATGCCTATGAAGCGATACTTTTCAGATACGCTGAGTTGGCATGCCGGAGACGGAATACTCAGGGGGTTCTTTGTGACCTGAGCTACGAATCCGACAGGTAATATTAACCTTTAACCCAGTATCCCCTCGTCATTCCTTGGCGAGGGGGGCTTAAATCACTATGAGAAAGGAAAAGGAAAATGATTAAGAAACATAATTTAGATCCTGCTTTGAAGGCATGGATCATGCAACAAACCGGTCTTGGGCCAGGACTTGGTGATGTGCGTTATCTGGTGGACGAGGGCAGTTCCACAAACAAGCATCATGCGTGGTTGAGAGATGATATGGGTTCAGATGAAGCCCATATCCATCACACATTGAAGATCGCATATGATGAGGCCACAGACTATCGTAACGATGTGATTCTCGCAATGCCGGGGGCATATCTTGAAACCGCTGAGTTAGATTGGTCTAAACCCAATACACATCTATTGGGTTGCGCCGGTCCTAATATCATGGGAGATCACAGTGAGCCAGGCGTGAGCATCTACACCACGGGAGTAGGAGTTGTCAATACACTTCACGTTACTGGGCAGTACTCTCAATTTATTAACGTAGGTATTGTAAACAATGGTGCAAATGCTGCTTGTTTAGCGGCTGTGTACTTGGATACCTATGGTACTACTTGGAGGAATTGTGGAATAATGGGGAATATGAACGCTACTCAGAACGCTGTTGCTGCTGCTGCGTCCTTGTATCTCCATACCAGTGCACACTATCCATTATTTGAGCGTTGTCAAATCGGTTCCGATGTCTGGGGACTGAGAGCAGCCGCTAATAGTGGGCAGGTTTACTTCAGCGGTTCACAACCGAATGGTGGATTGTTCAGGCAAACCCATTTCAAATCAATATCGAACGTAGCTACGGTTGCTATGATTACCACTCTTGGTAGTGGTACTCCGATTGGTCGTGGCTGGGTTTGGGATCAGTGTCATTTTGGGAACTTTTCTGCAACCAGTACGAAGATGAACAACGTATTCTATGGCTACGGAGCAGCTGCTTGGTGGGAACTTGCTTTGAGAGATTGTAGTGCTCAGGGGTATGACGAATGGACGGATCTAGACACCGATGGCAAATTGCTGGTTTCCATGCCTGGCGCCGATCTTGATGGTGGCTTGATGCAGCATCCTAATACCACTGTATAGATCTGATGATTTTAATCCTTAAACGAAAGGAGATGAAATGAATCCATATCAGTGTAAAGTTTGTAGCGGAAGGCACATAGAAAAGGAGTGTCCTGTTTGTGCCGATGCAAAGAAACCGAAAAAGAAAGACAAATAACCAACTTGGGCCGGGTTTCCCTTGTTTCCCCTTGCTCGCAAGGACCCTCCTGCAGGGGAGGTTCGGCCCAATACAAATAAAGGAGGGAAGTGCAATGGCAATGTACGAGGAGTTATGCTTAATTGACGTTTTAGCACCGATGGCGCGTGAGCTTACTACAGAACGAGAGATTGTTATAGATGACAACAATCAAGTAAATTTCACTAAAATCAGCACCCCTAACACGCCTTGGATACATGTCAGGGCGCATAAGAGTAGGCAATGCGGGAAGTGGCGGTATTTGTTTCGTCACTGGAATTTTGTACCAAAGGGCTGTCGTCATTGTTGGAAGGTTGTGTGGACTGGAGAAACGCTTGACCAGTTATTTCAGATATTAAAGATACAGAAGGAGGACGATCTTGTCTCTAAGTGCGGCATAGAACTCAGACCGTACACTGGCAAGCTAGGCTATTACCAAGCGTTCTGGTATTCTGATATGGATGGGGGGTTAAGGGGCGGTCGGAAGTTATGGAAGCATGTGGTTGACAGGCTTGCTAAAAACCCCATAGTTGCCGGGCAGGACGTGCTCCTAAAGCGTGGTTGTACCGAGATGGAGAGAATGTTTTACCCTTCGGATTCGTGGGACAAACTTGCAGATACAGGGCGTTGGAATATGCAGGAGATGTCATGTAGCAGGGTTATTCCAGACGTTGTGGCAAAGCATGATGAGGACGGTTACTATCCTAAAGAATGGGAAGCTATTAAAGTTCATGTAACGGTGCAATGGCTTGAATGGGCATGGGAGCATAAAGACCCGTGCGCTACCAGTAAGTATCCTAACAAGTATTTTGAGGAGCCTTTGGTGGCCCCTGCAATCAGGTATAACAAAAGCATACACAGTGAGGTGGATTATGGAGGGTATGAGTCAATCGGTCTCCCCAATAGTGTTGGACACGAAGATGCCAATGCAGGTGGAGCCAAACAAATTATTACCGACCTTTAGGGATTATCGAAGGCGCAATGATCCTGTAATGGTGCCTGACAGGGGATTTACCAAGCAGCTCAAATGCCTGGACCCGGAGTTTGATGTGGTGTGGGACTGGGGAAGTCATAACTGGCAGATATGGAGGTTTCCGAAGGACGATCAAAAGGAAGAGTGCCATATCTTGACGGTGCAAACAGCCGACAAAACGTATAGAGAGCTTGGGGCCGATATCCTGTTAAAGCTACAGGAGGGGAGACAGCTTCTTGATCTATCGCTTAACCGGCTGGTGAATTACTTTGATGAGATGGACAATCAGATCGAGCGGAGAAAGGCACAGGATTTTAAGAACAAGGTTGAATCCATTACCAAAGAGACACAGCAATTCGCAAGGGGCGTTCTTCAGCTTCAAGTGCCGAGGAAATTTAAAATAGCGAGGGTGATTAGCAATGATACCTAAAACAAAAGTTGAGAAGTTCCGGTTTACACCGGAGCAAAAGGCGATAATGAAGGACATTAAAAAGGTGAGCTCCCTCAAGCGCGTATTCGAGCGCGGCGGAGCGCAGCGGGTGGTATCTGCTTTAGAGGAGCAGCATCAAGCTTTACTGGAGATGATGCCGACCGAGCTGAGGGATTCGGAGGGGCAATAAATGAACTCATATTTTCAGCTATCGGATTTAAGAGACAACGTAGGTGAGGGAACAGAAGCGCATTGGGATGATGCCGAGCTTATGAGAAAGTTGAACGCGGCTAATATAGAGGTCGGTTTTCTGATATCCCAGACCACCGGAGATTGGCTGATGAAATCTGACGATTTTACTCCCGTTGATTCGGTTATCACGCTCCCCTCCGACTGTGCCAAGCCTGTTTACATGGAAGAAAAATCAACCGGCAGGGAAATACCCTTTGAGGATACGGTTAGAGAGAGGCGGGTGGACCGGGCGAGCCCCACAGGCCCATATAGCGGCTATGTCAGCGCATATATGGTGGGAGACACTATCGAGGTTAATCAGGACTCTTACACTACAGAGGTTACACTGTGGTACGAACGGAGGCTGATTGATCTTAGCGCCGGGACAATAGCGGCCGGGGCTTCAACTAGCCTCCAATTCATGGCCGCTAACGAGCCTAACGGTTCAGACGATTATTACAACGGCGTGACGGTTGAGACGATGGATGCGACGACCAAAGTTGTTAAGATTGTTTCAACGATCTCTGACTACGTTGGGAGCACATACACAGCTACCGTTACCGGCACTCCAGCAACAAGTGATTTTTATGGGACGGTGCCCCAAATCCCAAGGGAAGGCCACCCGCTGATTGTGCTCAAGGCCACTCTCGCTGCGATAGCGAAGCCGTCAAGTGCGTTTGACCCCAAAGTGTTTGAGAACTTTGAGAAGATCGTCAAGAGGGCGGAGAAAACGTTTGACGAATGGATTTCCACCCGTGTCAAGAATTCTCAGAGGGTTCGCAATACGGAGATTTTAGGTTAATGTCAAACCAAGGATTCAAAGAACCTTTTGTCGGCAAGTACGATGGTGTAACGCCCGCAACCATGCTGGAAGTAGGCCAAATATCCGATGGTCTGAATGTGCGGAAGATATCGCCTCTAGGCGGCTGGAAGCCCCGTAAGGGCTGTTCGATCCATAATCAGACCGCCCTTGAGAGCGGCGCTGCGATTAAGAGCCTTCATCAATATACAAATCCAAAGCAATCGGATTATCATTTTATCGCGCAGGTAAATTCTAAACTTTACAACTCGACCGGAGACCCCCCGACGGCATCAGGGGCAAACTTTGGAACGGATATGGGGTTGTCGGTAGGCGCAACGCCCGGATTTAGCTGTGTTGTCGGGGAGCACTGGATATATGCCGATGGCTCGGGAAGGCCCATTATCTGGGGAGGCGATTCGCCCTATGTTTTTGCCTGTCTTTATTATGACGACAGCGCGGATATATATCGAGACATTTCAAGAGAGGTTACGGATGGGGACAACAACAACACGGCAACCATAACACTTGCGGCATCTGATAAAATCTATGTTGTGATTAATGAAATAGCCGAGAGCATTACCTTGAATTTAGGTTCATCTGTTAACAATAATGTTGAAACCGTCACTCTCAAGTCCTGGCAGGCCGGAGCATGGTCTGATCGAAGCGCAACAGATGGCACGGCATCAGGAGGGGCAAGCCTGGCGGTTGATGGATCGATTACATGGGCGCGCTCCTCTTCGGACACCATGCGCATGATCGGTGGGTCCATTATGGGGTATGTCTATGAACTTTCATTTTCCGGGCTGTTGGATGCGGTTGAAATTGTCAGTATAAAATGCTCCGTAGATCCGACAAATATCACCAACAAATGGAACGGTCAATTTGATTATGTAGCCGGCGCCAGATTCTACGACGATAGCGTAGGAGAGTATGACGAGGGTTTTGGAAAGGTCACGAACGAATCCACAAGTTTATATATTGATATATCAGAGGCAACCGTATCCGATTATCTTTATTTGAAAGCCTATGCGCCTGCCACAGCGTTTTATCTTGGTATTGTAACGGATTATGTCAATGATAATGACGCCCAAATAGATAACATAGAGCATTGGGATGGGGACTCGTGGGTTGCAGGAACGGGGATTGTTGATCGAACACTAGATGACACGCCTGACTCGTCTTTCAATCAGACAGGGATGGTATCATGGGACGGGACGAGAGACAATGCTAAGATGAGTCTGCTAGAAGGCGATCCTATTCCGGGGTACTGGTATCGGATTAGTTGGGACGCTACATTGTCAACCGATGTGAGGATTTATTTTGCTGCGTATGCGACCTACCCAAAGGCTCTGCCAGCTTATAAGGGATGTGTCGAATTTAAGAATAGATTAATACTGTGGGGCGATCCTGAATTTCCGAACAGGTTGAGGTTCAGCGCTGAGAATAGACCTGATTGTTTCAGCGGTGGAGATAGTGGTTATACCACACCTGTAGGCGGTGCGGATGAGATCCTTTGTGCGGTGAAATTCTATAATGAGCTGTTTGTTTTCAAAGAGAACAGTATATTTCTTTTGGAGGGTGAAGATCCCAGAACCCTTGGCGCGTTGCTTGTTAGTAATACTGTGGGATTGGCAAGCCCAAAGACCGTCCAGGTGGCAGAGGTCGGTACGCCAGGGAGTCATGCCGATGAACCGTTATCCGTATGTTTATGGCAGGACACGGACGGGGTTTATTATAGTGACGGCAGAAAGCCTAGAAAAATATCGATGCCCGTAGATCATTTTTTCAATACGGAATATGCAACGGCTATCCCCGCCGCCAGCATAAAAACCAGGCAAGCGTTTGTGGATCAGATAAACAACGAGTATCATTTGTTGCTGCCGACATCGGAACTTGTCTACAACTACGCGACTGATGAATGGTATCCCCCGTGGGAGAGAGAAGTTGATCTTGTGACCGGGTTGTTACTTCGCGGTGCATCCGGTGATAATAGATATCATACTTATGGCGCATCGGCGGGAGGACGGGTTTACAGGCTTGAAAATGACACAACGGATAAAGCTACCAGCAATGCCGATGCAGCAATTTCTCATAAAATCAAGACGAGAGCCATATCGTCAGAGCAAGAGATTTCAACGAGCCCTGACCTGTCGTTTACTCTGCGTAAACTTTGGGCCGAGCTAAAAGCAAGAGGAGCGGGAAGTATTACGACTAAGACGTTCAAAAACATAGCGACAAGTGGGACAACTCAGTCATCACCAAGCACAATGAGTATGGTAAAAAGTGGACACAGCGCAACCATACCTCATTTAAAAATGAATATCGAGGGGTGCAATAGTTTCCAAGTAGAGTTTTCACTTAATGTGGCTGACCAGGAGATGGAAATTCGAAAGATGCAGTACGAGCTGGATATCAGGGGGTTGATTGGAGCGTAATGGTTTGGTCCAAGCGGAAACCATATTATGGCCTGAAACTGTCGGTGAACGAGTTTTTCAGGGCACCTGTAAGGTATCTCAGGGAGTATATAACCAAAGAATCGATTCTGGAGAAACCTTATGTGGATGAGGATAGGGGCGAAATGCACCAAGGTCCTCCCCGTAATCCAGACCCGAGCCCTCCGGATGATCCGCAGGACTATCCTCCTTGGGTGCCTACACCGAGTCCGGGGCCTGATGCTCCGCCGTTACCGGGAGTTAATCCCGGCCCTGATGATGATCCGCCGATCCCAGGGGTTAATCCGGATCCTGATCCTACAGGAGGCCTGTGGGTTCAACCTTTATGTTTTACAAGTAGCGATTGTACTTGCCTGAATATTGGAGAATCATGTCTGATATTTGCGGCTGCTAATACTGTAGATCTTAAAACGCAATGGAAGATTGAAAATTCAGACCCGGATGTGGTGTCAGTTGCAATTGTTAAGCGGTTTTATGATAAGGTAGTATTTAAAGTAACTGCGTTAAAGGAGCAAACACGTCAATCTGCTACTGTGACAATATGGGGGGTGTGGGGTTATAACAGTAACCCTTATGATTCCCGGTGTGGATGGGTTTATGTTTCAGTCCCATGCTGTAATGCGGACGTTCCATTTGAATGGGACGAGTCGGGCATTGACACTATTGCGAGAAATGAGAGCGGACGGGTTGCAGTTTTAGATGGTGTAGCGCCGTTTGATTGGGCGGTTTCTGGAACGGGCTTTACTCTAGCTCATTCTACAACACAAGACCGGAGCAACACCCTTATTGCTGACGAGACTGCTTGCGGAACTGCTACAATAACAGTTACAGACTATTGTGGAGCCCAAGTGACTGGATATGTAAGAGAAGAGGATAATAGCGCGTGGGTTCAAAGGGGCGCTCAAAATGTGTGTGGCATCTCCGGTGCTGCAACTTGGGTACGATATGGAAATATTACCCAGAAAGATGGTACTGTAATACAAGGAAAGTATAAGACTGTTGTTCGTATTGGGAGTGGGGGAGGAGCCAACGGTTGTATTAATTGCGGTAGCTCAGCATTTCCAGGAGCAATAACTTGTCCTGAATGGTGTGCTTCTTCTAATTGCTTGGCGGGTATCCAGTGTGCTGAGTGTGTAACTGGATACAGCATAACAGGATATACCCAAGCTGGAACTTGGAATTGTTGGGGACTGACCTTTGTCTCTCCTTCTTGTGATCCAGGACTTTGGAGAACTATGATTTGTGCTTGTGCTGTCAGAGTACGAAATTATGAGTGGGAGTGCTTATGAAGACTCTGGAAGAAAGTCTTGCTGTTTTCGACCCGAAAGACTTACGAATTGCTGTATCTGTTTACAAATGTTTGACTCGTAATGGGTTTAAGAGCAGTGACTTAGTTGAACATTTTGATGTGGTAAAGAGGAAAGAGGAAAGTCTTCAAAAGATAAGTGCCGCTGACGTGAAGAAAGGGCTTGAAGATTGGAAAGCTATTGCGCTTCCCTGCCCTAACTGTGGTGCTCCTCTCTTCCTTAAACATATTTGTAAAAAGAAAGGACCAGAGAACTTAAAAGGATGGACCTGTCTTTGGTACTGTGAGAACGGAGACTGTACCTACGAAAAATATACTTACGAAAACGCAGCGGAAGAAGTTAAAAAACTAATGAAAGGGAGAAAGAAAAATGGCAACTAACATACCATCAAATCTACAGTTTGGAAGTTACGCGAACTTCAGAGATCCGAATTATCAGCAGATATTGCAAATGCTGGGGTCTTCCCAGGCGGATACTTGGGCAGAGTGGGATATTGAGGAAGCGGAAAGGGCGCAGGAACAAGAAAATTGGGAGGCTGAATTCGCATCATCTGAGGAGACAGCGGGATTGGCGCGAGAAGAAATGCAATTGAATATCGACAATCTTACGGCCATGTATTCTGCGCTGCAGGATGAATACGAAGGACTGTTCAGTGCTTAACCGACTAAGATAGAGAGGTGAAAAAATGGCGAATATAAGTTTAGGCGAACTGATAGCCATGGCCAGCTTTTTACGGCAGAAAAGAGACTCTGAGAAACGACAGCAATCCTCCCAGGTACCCCATAAGGCGAAGTCTGTTCCTGTAAAGGGCTATGGAGGTGGTGGAAAAAGATCTTCGGGTGGTGATACGGGTCCCAGGCGAAGACTACTCGCAAGAATAAGCTCACGCCCAAAAGGTGGCAGTACGAGAGGAGCCAGCAAGCAAATAACAGGGCAACAGAAGATCGAGTATATGAAAAAGGGGCTGGCAGCACAAGAGGAGTCTGCCCAGAGAATTCGTAAAGCGGCGCTTGACGACATGCTGGATTATCAAAGGGTCCGCGATGCACAGGCTGGGTCCGGGGCTATCAGCGAAGGAGAAACGATGATGAACGATCTAATGGCCTTGATGGTAGAGCAGAGGCGGGGACAAGCGGGTGAATTCAACCTTCCTACTTTTGTAGAACCAATGGGGCAAAGCGGTCTTCAAAAAATGGACCTTTTAAAATCGTGATGATGCAAACCGGAGAGTTATAATGGCTAGACAAATAGATCCATGGGGCGGGATGGACTCGATGCTGAGAGTCCTGAACGATATGGAGTACCGAAGGGATAAGGCGAAAGAGACCAAGATGAATCGGATGATGTCCTTTTTGGCCGAGCAGCAGAAAATGCAGGATGCAAGGACGGAAAGGAATGTCTCGGCTTTAGAGACCGCTTGGAGAAACGCGAAATCACCGGCTCAAAGGGGATTACATCAGGCAAAGGCTAAAAACCTAGTCGGTAGAAATCCGCGCCTGAGAAACAGGCTGAGTAATATTACCGGTGGCATCCTTGATCTTAACTTAGAAAAGGCGGAGGGATTCAAAAGGGACAATCAAAAAGAACGGCACAGAGAAAACGAGACACTTGCAGATCAATCCAGAATTGCCTTTAAGAATCAGCATATTGACGATAGATATAAACATATTCGCTTAACGGGCGGTATAGCCGGAACACCCTTGACGAACACCTTGCCTTTAGATGAGTGGGAAAACAAAGAAACAGGCAGAAAGGTTGCCAGATTTCAAACGTACTCCATGCATAATGGACTACCCGTTTATGGAACAATCGATGAAACAGATATGAATGTTATTCAAGCAGCTAAAATATATGGCGGCGGAGACAAGGGAAACACAGCGAGAGAGATAGCCGCGACCGGTGGAGTGAGCTTCACAAGAGATGGCCAAGTTGGCTTGGAAAATGTTAAATTTAAAACCTTCATACCAGTATTTGGGCCTAAAAAGGGAGTTCCGCAGACACAGATTGAAGGCCTCCCGAAAGATCTTGATACAAAGCGTAAATTTATTGCGAATGTATTGGCTTCTCATGGCCGTGGGGGCAGCCCTGATGCAGGCAAAGAAGAAGATGTTTACAGAGAGCAAATGTATACGTTTTTTGATAAGGATGCTTCCCCTGCACAAAAAAATCAAGCATTAACGGCAATGAATGCAAAATTACCTGGATATGTACCAGCAATGATAAACAAGGGTGCAAGGCAGGATTTTTTCCAATGGAGATCATTGATTCACCCTCGAGGTATTGGCGGTTGGGTCAGTGGGGAAAAGGAAGAGCTTGCCTTTGTGAGAGGAAACTTTATTGATGCAAAAGACTCAACTGGAGCAAAGTTCCGCCTTATTTACAATCCGGAAACGAACACAATCCTTGACAGCACCGGAAAGCCGTTCACCATGAGCTACACAGATCCGGATGGCAATCCTAAGCAATACAGTTTTAAATCACCCGATGAAGTCGAAGCATACTTGAGGATAATTTCATATAAAGATGTGAAGAGCGGTAAAGCCGAGGCACCGGCGCCTTGGTCAATATCTGCTCCAGCAAAAGGATATCTCAGAACTATTGCTGAATACCAAGGGGTAGAGGTGGCTGTTGGAGATCAAGGCGGGTATTATTTGCGGAAACCTGGTGGAAACTGGTACACACCTAAAAGCGACAAAGAAAAGGTTTTTGCCGATGAGGTAATAAGAAGATTCAGCGGCAGGCGTGGCGGGGCTATCATACCTAGAGGAATACAATAATGGCAGAACTTTTATTTGATTTAGAACCATCAATAAATACGGGGCTCTCTCTCGGGTTCAATTTGGACTCGTCTTATATAAAGGACGAGAGAACAAGTTTTTGGGAGGGCGCCAAAGAAACCGTTACCGGAATAGCCAAGTTCGGCTCGGAGATTGTACCCGGAGGCCGCTACCTGTGGCAGGAAGAGCGGGAAAGGTTTACCCAAATGTCTTCCGGAGAAAAAGCCATGGCTGTCGGATGGGAGGGGCTTAACGCTCTTATGTGGTGGAAGGGTCCGGCAATTGCCAGGGGTCTCTTTAAGCTTGGCAGCAAGGGGATAGGCAAGGTCACAGGTGGGCGCATAGGCAAGAAAGTAATACAGCCGATTGAAGACCTGATTGATATTCAGTCGAAGAGCTATGCCGAGCTTGCTTCTTCGAGGCTCAAAAAAGCCGGATTTAAACAGGATGAGATACCGGCTGTGATAGATGCTGCGCGGGGTAATAATAATGCCCTGTTGGGAGCGTTTAGAGGACGTGCCTTAGAAGGTAAGGGCATGAGTAGGGGCTGGGAAAAGAATATCGATATGATGACAGACCCATGGCTGCAGTTCGCACCTAATAAGAAGATAATGGCCGATCTTGTGCCGGAAACACTCAGGCGCAAGACTCAAGAG
>SDBS01004522.1_pt1 | contig 13589 bp, 28 predicted proteins | sample 2277091 | NCBI WGS metagenome assembly SDBS01 (sample SAMN10404972, study PRJNA504765) | marine sediment metagenome | isolation source: marine sediment core GS10_PC15, 163 cmbsf | place: Arctic Ocean: Southern Knipovich Ridge | collected 2010
GCCAGTATCGTTAAGCAAGCTGCCGGGGATGAGTTGCCTGAGAAATTCACAGTAGACCTTGCAATGCTAACGGATGAGACTAACCGGCAGATCGAATTAGGTGCCGATGATATTCTGAACGCAGAGGACGTAAGGCAGGAAGGTTTTGATTGTCTCAAAACCGCCGATATGATCCGCTTGCAGTTCACCAGTCCGGCAGAGCAGTACAAAAAGCTGATGATCGCCAAGGTCAGGGACCTGATGAAGCCACTATTTGATGCCAATGTACGACTATTCGACATACTTAAAGCCAAGGAGCAAGCCCGCAGGGACGAAGAAAGACGGGTCCAGGAAGAACACGACCGCAAAGTGAGAGAGGCCGCAGAGGCCGCACGAAAGCAGACAGAGACCAACAAAGCCATTAGCAAAGGCATGATAGGCGGCGACGCCAGCCACATCAAAACAGTTGAGCCGGAAGCGGTCCCGATGCAAATCACTTACCCGACAGCAAAGGTAACGTCTGCATCAAGCAGGGTGGACAAAGACAAGATCGAGGCGGCGATTGAAAAGGGAGTCCGTTCAATCCCCGGTGTGGAAATCAAACAGGTATGGACATTCAGCGTTATGAAAGCCAGTGATGTACCGGAAGAATACAGGACGTTAAAATAGGACCGTAAGGATAAGGCCCGGCACTAAGCATGGAGGATTGCGAAACGGTGCCGGGTATTTGAAAGAGAGGTTTGTAGTGGAAAAACAAAAGATAACAATATCCCAACACTCCGACCGAGACAGCATTGGCTTTCACCATGTTTATATCGTCATCCCCAATGACGGAATCCATGTAAGCAACAACGGTGAAAATATTACTATTGCCGCTAAATGGGATAAAACACGATTTCACGTTCCCGAAGTAGTTAAAACCCGAAATTAGTAGACATTGAAAGTTGAGGTTTGTTATGAAACATACAAAAGGACCGTGGGAAGCAGCAAAAGACGTGCAAGGGTATTTGAAAGGAAAGGTTTTATTATGTATGAAGGTAAATTATGGGTACTGGATGCCGGAGCCGGTTCAATTACTTGTATTAAGCAGGATGATGAGCATATTGCCCAAGTTGCATTCTGTGATTACGATGACGGGCCGAGCCGAAAAGAGTGTTACGACAAACAAATTGGCTATGCCCAGGAACTCGTCCGGCGATGGAATGGCTACCCTAAGCTTGAAAAGGACAATAAGGCCTTGCTGAATGCTTGTGATGTATTGACAGGTGTAATGGAAGGGTTTATCAAAGAATGTCCTACCCTTGCCGATTCTTTCACGTTCATGAGCAGCTTAAATGAATACAAGGAAATCGCTAAAAAAGCTAAAGCCACATGAAAACACCTAACCAGCTTAAAGAGGCGCAATGCGTAAGATAATCAAGAAATGTGATAAATTGTGGAGTGATAAGGTCAAGGCCGGTCCCGTGCGGAAGATACACGCAGACGCATTCAGCCCGGTCGATCCACACCACATATTACCAAAGAGCGTATACCACAATTTCAGACATGACCTGAACAACGGAATAGCCCTCTACCGGAGCGACCATACCTGGGCGGAGAACAACCCGGAAGAATTCCTAAAATGGCTTGAAGTCAACGTGCCCGAAAAATATATGTGGTATCTGAAACACAAAGACGACAAAAAACTAATCGATTTGGATTATGAAAAAATATATGAAGGCTTGATTTAATTATTTACTGAAAGGGAAATGATTGTGAAGAAACAGGTAACAAAAGAAACAAATGTATGTGATTGGTGCGAAAGCGACGAGGGCGTATATGCTGAATGTTTGATTTGTGGCAAACACGCTTGCTTTGACCACAAAAAGGCTCACATGACCACAACGCCCCATGCAGTTCATATCTCTGGTGGTTGTGATGGCTGCTACTGCAACACTTGCTTGGCAGCCAACCCTCAAGATGAGCTCGTGGCAGCATACCGAGTTATTGAAAGCTTGCGCGAGGAAGCAGAGACATTCTACAAAGACTTCAAGGTGCGATCAGACACCGCCGAAAAGGTCGTTAGGAGCCTGTATGATTCGCGGGGTGGCTAATCGCCATAACAGCTCATTAACTTTACTGAAAGGTAACTGATATGACTTTAGATGAAACATGGGCGTTATGCCTTGAAATGTGGAAATGGATTATGGAGAATCATAAAGAATTTGGTGATGTTATGATACTCAAGGAGAAGTGGTTTGCCGACAATGAAGATGCAATCGAAGTAGGTGCAATCGAAGCGGATTGTTTCTTTTGTGAATATAATGTTTCGCAAAGAGGATCGGATGAAGGCTGTGAGTGCTGCCCAGGAAAACTTATTGACGACTATTTTTCATGTTCCGACCCGAACTATAGTTATTTCAAAAAGCCCAAAGAATTCTACGCCCACATATTAGAGCTTCATGCAATCTATCTGAAAGGAAAACAATGAACATGGACGAAATTAAAAAGGCCCGCAAGTTGAACGGGTACTCAAGAATACCACCGCTTACCCGAAAAGTGGCTGAGAGGATATTGAAGGATTTGGGTTTATTAAGCAGTTAAGGAGCAGTTAAAATGGCAAAGTACAAAAATCTTAAAGAATTATCAGAAGCATTCAAGGCGGGAGAATTAGAGCATTGGGTTTTAATGGTTGACAATGATTGCACCAACCTTGATTATCACGGGCCACTTCCAGAAGGCGTCAAAGATGATTCCGACGAAGGCCAGTTATTTGAAGAGAAAAAATACGAGGAAGGACTAAAGTTATATGACGGTTCGGATGATACATACATTCTCGACCAGGCCCTGGAACTTGCAGGTATTCCAAATATGGGCGTATAAGAAATTGAAGCCGTTAAGCAAGATGGAGAGAGCAAAAACAGGAATGTTTATTGAAAGGAGGCTGCGAATGCGATAACCACAATTTGTGAAAACTTCAGGAATTGCGGGGCAGTGGCGAAAGTAGACGCAATGGTTGCGGCCTGAAAAAACCATGGGTTAGTCGCTCTAAACAAAGGTGCAGTAAAAAGACGTCGCACAGCGAAACTCCGTGCAGGTTGAATCCTGCCTGCCCCGCATGAAATTATTTTATATTTTTCTTTACATTTTCAGGAAAGTAGGATATAGTAGCAGTTATGGAACGTATAACATTGAAAAATCAGCTTATTCGCTCGCAGGGGCATTTCTTTATGTTATGCGTTCCAACCCTGCGGGCTTTTTTTAACTTAATTCTGAAAGGAAGGTCGTAATATGTTGATTAAAGTCAAGGATTTAGTGCCAAACCCATTCAGAAGGATGGAGACCTACCCGATTGACAGGGAGAAAGTGGAGGGGTTGAAAAAATCTATCTCGGAAACATTCTTTTGGGGTGGCATTGAGGCTCGTAAGAGAAACGGAAAGTATGAAATCGCTTTCGGACACCATCGGCTTGTTGCCATAAAAGAGCTTAGACTCAAGACAGTCGATGATATTGCCGTTCACGATTTGACCGATGCCGAAATGATCCGGCACATGGCCGAGGAGAATCTTCACACCAACAAAGCTCCAGGGGTAATCAATGAAACAGTATTAGCGGCGAAGGATTTCCTTGATGCTGAATTGGCGAAGTGTGAGACATGGGCAACCTCTGATAAATCTATCAAAGGTCTATTTGATTGCCAGCGAGCGTTTGAGACTGCTAAGGGAATGGGCGTAGGCCGGGACACTATCCAGAAATTCTTAGGCTCAAACATGAAGGCGTGGATGGTTCAAAATGCACTAATGACATTAACGGCCATCGAAGAAGGTACGATTGACCGTAAAGCGGTCGAATCGTTGCCATCACTGGAGCATGTGGCGAAATTTATCCCAGCCGCAAGAAACAGAAATATCCCCAAGAAAAAACAGAGGGATATAGCGAGTCAGATCGTTAAGAAGGGGATAGGCATACGAAACGTCAGGAGCCATGTGGTGAGTGCTGTAGCTGTTGTTCCTGATGATTTCGAGAATATCAAGAAGGCGGTCGAGACTATCGAAATGGAAGCGAGTAGATTGCGGCGGAGAATACAGGGGTTAAGGGCAGAGTTGGGTCGGCTGAATGTGATTGAGCTTAAAGGTCTGAAAACATATTTAGCCATGGCGGCGTTAAGTTTACTGGTAAAGGAGTGTTCAAAAATCGAAGGAAGGAAGTAATCATGGAAAAGGAAACGGAGTACATAGGCGACATGCCGGCAAGTGATATTGCGATTGAGTGTGTGTTGGAAATGGGCGACAAGTTATGGACATGGGAAGACTGGTGGGAAAAGTTTGGGCATAACGGCGAAGTGCCGCGAGCGAAAACTTACAAATACCAGAAGTGGATACAACGGCGAAATCAGCTCAAAGGCAATATCAACAGGGAGTATGCCAGAGGCGAGGATCCATACCGGCTCGAATGTGTCGGTTGGGGCAAAGGGTTGTATTTGCTCGACAAAACCAATATATGTGAAGTTCTAATGCCGAAGTGCCTTAAAAAAACGTCATCGCAGGCCGAAAACTACGGCACGTTATTTACGCAAATATCAGACGCCAAAGGAATAAGCCCTAAGGATCGGAAGACTGCAATTAACATGGCGGCGTTTTTCACTAATCAACATCAGGCGGTTATAGGGTCGGTGCAGATGATGAGTTTGCCGGCCCCAATGAAGAAAAAGATACTGAAAAAGTTGGGCGCAGAATAGCTGTTACGAAAATTGTTGATAACCTGTGAAATCACGGATGAGAGCTATGGACATAAAATACATACAATCGGAGCCAGGCTCATATCCGGCAGATACCGATTGGCAGGCAATGTCGGACGCAGAACGCGGCATATATCATTCGCTAATTGTGTATTTGGGCTGCAACAATGGAACGCTGTTGAACGACCGTTCGATTTTACGGAACTTGTGTAATACAACCGATGAGATATTTGAAAACTTTTGGAAAAAATATTCGCACAAATTTATCGAGAAAGAAAACAAAATTACACACAAGCAAACAACTCAAGCATTAGCAAAGGCCCGCAAGTGTTGTAAGCAAAAGAGTTTAGCCGGAAAAGCAAGCGGGCTGGCGAGACGAACGATGTCCGAACGCCGTTTGAACACCCGTTCAACGAATGACGAACTAACTAAAGCTAAGATAAGAGAAAAGAATAGTACTAAGACTTTTAGTAAAGAATTTTCTGATAAGGATTTAGCTTTAGCAAAGCAAAAAGCAGGGCTGGACTTTGCAGATGCGGTTGACAAAATCTGTGAGTCAAAGCTTTTCACACCGTCCGAGCGGACTTGCTGGCACGCTTACCGCAAGCACTTGGCGGGCCTCGGCCCCGACTGGCTGGAAAAAGGCACCGCCAAGCTCCGTGAACTCACCGGCTGGCGGGACTCAAAGCCAGAGCGGAACACAACAGACCTCAAAAAAGCATTCGGCGGTTGGATGGTTCGGGCCGCAAAATATAAGAAAAAGGTAATTACTTGAAAAGGAGATTTGGAAATGATAAATCAAAAATTATTAGAAGATGATATGAACAGAGTTTTAATCCAGACAGAGATTGACAAAGTTCAGCTTTTGAGCCGCCTCAACACGAAAGACTTGTGTGCAGAAATATATCTTCAATTAGCCATCATGGTCGCGCAAAAGGTGTTTGAGCAACTTGGGCCGGCAATTGATGAAGCAGTCGAGAAAATTAAAATAGGACCAGATACAGAGGTGGAATGCCCGTTTTAGAAAAAAGGTTTGTTAATATAAAGGTAAAAGGAGAATGAAATGGAAGAATGCAAAGATTGTGATATAGCGGAACAAGCGGGCAGTGTATGTGAAATATGCCGACAACTCAGGGCCTCAGAAGCCAAGCACAGATGGACTCCTGTGAGTGAGGGGCCTCCTAAAGCAGAGAACGCAGAAGGTGAGTCGTATGAGTTTATAAAGCTTGTTCAGCCCCCAAGAAGATACAAAGCCAAAATAAGGTGGTATTATCCAGGGGATATACACGAAAGTTTTGAAATTGAAACCAAACTTTTCACCCACTACCGCCCCATAATTTTACCAGAGGAATAGAGAAATGAAGCAAGCAATGATAGATTTCTCGGCAAAGGCACGCGCTACAGACCCCATCACAAGCCACAAGGCCGCAGAGAGAGCAAACAAAGGCGGCAAGCTCACAGAACAGCGGCTTGCAGTATTAAGAGCAGTACAGAACCACCCAGGCTACACAGCTAAGGGGATCGGGGCCGAACTGGAATATCAGGGCTACAAGTCGTCATGGGCCCACAAAAGAATGAAAGACCTTGATGATGCCGGCCTGGTTGAAAGAAAATGGATTAACTCCATGAAAGAACGTACCTGTTGGATCACCCCAAAGGGAATAAAAGCTTTGGAGGAACAAGAATGAAAAATAAGGCTTGCGTTCGTTGTGGCAAGTGTTGCAGTGCCATGCCCTGCGGTATAGCTTTGTGCTTTTTCGGGGACACAAGGCCATGCCCTGCCCTTGAAACAAACAATGAGGCTGAACATGCCTGTGGTTTAGTTATTCATGCAAGTATTTATATTGATATTGGCGAAAAGCATCAATGGAAAGACGAGTTTTTATCTAAACTGTTTTCTCATATGTTAGGCATTGGTTACGATTGTTGTTCAAGTCCTGAGAAGGAAATGTTGAACGCCGAAATGAGAAAAAGACTTGTAAAGCTTTAGAGGAGCAAGATAATGGCATGTAGGCACAAAGAAGAATTGATATCGGTCGTATTCTCAACGGACGAATTGACGATAGACGGAACGAAAGTAGATGAGTACGCAGAGGGGGACAGCATCGAGTTTGTTTTGGATTTCGACGCTGATTATTGCCCGGTCTGCAAAGATGTTAAGAACATAAAAAAGCGATTGTAAGGAGCAAGAATGAAGCGGGAAAAGATTTGACAAATGAAATATAGTAGCTTACAATTACGTACAGATAGGTTTAGCGACCGAAAAGGCGGACATTCCAGCCGCCCTGCTGTGCGTATTGAACTGGGAACGACTATTATGGGAGATAGTATTATGAAACGTATCAAATTAACAAAAGGTCAGTTTGCATTGGTCGATGATGCCGACTTTGAGTGGCTAAATCAATGGAAGTGGACCGCCTCCAAAATGAAAAACGGGTGGTACGCTTTCAGGGATAGCAACTCAACATCTATGCACCGCCAAATCATGGGACTCAAAAAATATGACGGTAAGCAGGTGGACCATCGAAATGGTAGTGGGCTGGACAACCGCAGGGAGAATCTGAGACTGTGCACACATTCAGAGAATGCCCAAAATATTCATAATATTAAAAGGGGGCTTTCGAGCAAATATCAAGGTGTCAGCAGAGTGAAAAAGAATGGACGATGGCAAGCTCAGATAAAAAAAGACTACAAGCCCATGCACTTAGGCGAACACGAAACAGCCAAGGCGGCGGCACGTACATATGACAAAAAAGCATTGGAACTGTTCGGGCCAAACGCAAACACTAATTTCCCAAAGGAGAACTATGATGGCCAAGCGGTGTAAGGATTGTATTTACGATAAAATAAATAGATATGACCCGAAGTGCAATCCTTGTGGACTTGAAGAAGCCAGACCTAACTACACCCCCAAACGGTACATACGTCTATGGAACTTTATAAGGAGTAAGATATGACAGGCAAACAATCAAAAAAGCTTGATAAAGCCGTAAGTCTCATATTAGAAGTAGAGAAAGAGTGGCGAAAAGACGACTTGTTCGGCAAGGAAAATTCAAGTAAAGAATATGCCGCCGATACACTTTATCGAGCAAGAATTGAAATAAATAATGCAAGAAGTAGAGGCTAAAATGAACATACCCAACATACTCAACAACTTTTTGGGGAGAAAGACATGAGATACGAAGAAGGCGAATATATGGATTTGGTTTGGGACGGCACACCAGACGCCTATTATATCAAAGGCCACGTTAGCCACGAAGAAGGGATAGCGATATTGATAGAGGAGGATAAAATCCAGGAAGATGCCAAAACGTGGGACGGCGCTCCGGTTGGTCGGGCAGTACAGAAGTACGGAAGATGGTCAATGGAGCCAAGGGAAGACGGCAATGGTCATGTACTAAAAGAATATAAAACACCCGGTCGTGGTCGATTCAAAATAACCGCATTTGGAGTTGGAATTTTTGCAAAGGAGCCAAAATGAACATCCCAACCCTACTAAAAATGACAGACGAGCAATTCGTGGTGTGGGCTTCTAAGCAGTTGGTGCCTGAACCTTGGAAGCATGGCTCATATTGGAACGGCTCAAGAATGTTGCAGGAGTGTCCTAAATGCAAGAAAGATTTACCGTTCGCATCTGAACCCGCTTTTGCATCATTTCCGCCTTGTTCCGTCCCCGACCCAATCACCCTTGATAAAAATACGGCAGGGGAATTGCAGGGGAAATGTGAAATGAACGCATATTTAGAAGCCATGATGGCCGTATACGATGCAGATACTCGTAGCTGGTGCTTTAATAAATGGTTATTATTCTACGCCCAGCCCCGCCATTACTTTATAGCAACTGTATTGTGTTTAGGAGAATAAGCAATGAGTGAAACCAAAGACAAAACAAAATGGGATTTGATGATAAGTAATGACGAGCACGAAAGGGTGTTAGCCGAACTCAAAACCTTTCAGGATTTCGCAAGATACGTTATAGAACACACAACAGACACTTGCAATAATGGAGTTGTATTGGTAAATGCTACGCCAGCAATGATTAGAGAAAAAGCCGAAGAAGTTTTGAAGGAGAATAAGCAATGAGATGGAGATTGATGGTAAGCAATGACGAACATGAGAAGCTGATAGCCCAACTCAAAGCCTCTCGGGATAAGGTGGAAGAATTAAAAGATGCCCTTGCGAAAGATTTTAATAAGGCTGTAGAAAGACTTCTTGAACCCCTCAGAAAGCAACTCCAAGCCTCGCAAGCTGATGTGGAGAGAAAAGATATTGCCCTACAAAGCATATACGGAAGGCATGAATCTCGCTGCAGAAACAAATTGGGCTGGGACAGAATAACAAGAGACACTGCCGAGCAAGCCCTAACCCCCGACCAAAAGAGACAAAAAGAATGTGAAATTTGTGATGACGAAACAGTGGTGCCAGCCGAGGACGGAATAACACCTGACGAGGATGGAGAGTTTTACAAGCCTTGCCCCAAATGCACAGACGACCAAAAGAGACAACAGGTCCTCAAACCCAAATGTAAAACTTGTGGCGGAAGTGGAAAGGTAACATGCAAAAAATGTTTGGGTATGGGTTGGTACCAAATAAACTATAAAACAAACGATAAGTCTTCGTGTGAAAGGTGTAATAGCCGCGGAAAAGTCCCTTGCCCCAAATGCACAGACGACCAAAAGAGACAGGCCATATTTAAGGAGAAAGAATGATGACTGAAATCGAAGCCTTGGAAGGAGAAAACGAAAAACTTAACAGGCTGGTATTGAAAGCCAACGATATTGCCGTTGCTGCAAAAAGAGGGCATGGTGTCCAGACGTTAGAGGGTATGATAAAAAAGCTACTGAAAATCATAGCAAAGCTCCCCCAAGCCGACCTGAACAAACAAGATGAACTGGACATACAAAAGGCTGAGTTAAGAGAAACAATATGAAAGAAATCACAGAACCTGACGGACACATAAGGGCTATTCCAACCACAGCGGAAGAGTTGGGAAGGTGTATAGTAGCACACGATAAGGCTCGCAAGTGCAAATTGTGGCATCCACCGGCAATACGTGCTAAATTGAAAAAGGAAAAGCTGGAAGGTAAAATAATCGAAAAAGAACTGATAAAATCAGGGCTTACAAGAGGCATAAATTTATCAGAGTAAGAGAAACAATTGACAAATGAAATATAGCAATATACAATTATGCACAGATAGGTTTAGCGACCGAAAAGGTGGTCATCCCAACCACCCTGCTGTGCGTATAAATCTGGGATTAACTATTATGGGAGATAGTAGCATGAGACGTATCAAATTAACACGAGGCAAGTACGCAATCGTTGATGACTCTGATTTTGATTGGTTAAACCAGTGGAAATGGTGTGCTCTTAAAGCCCCAAATAAATATTATGCTGTTAGGATGTGTGGCGTCAGGATGCACCGTGAAATTATGGGTCTTAAAAAAGGAGACGGGACAGAGGTTGACCACCGAAACGGAAAAGGCCTGGATAATAGGCGTGAAAATTTGCGTGTATGTAGCCGTTCAGAAAACATGCAAAATCTTCGTAAATATCAAGGTGTATGTATGGGTGTCTCTTGTCAAAAATGGTTGGCCTATATAACAAAAAACGGCAAACAAATAAATATAGGTAGATATTTAACCAGAAAAGAGGCGGGCATCGCCTACGATAAAAAAGCGATTGAACTATTTGGGCCTGAGGCTAAAACAAATTTTCCCCAAAGGAGGCCAAAATGAACGAACAAGACAAACAGACAATAATAGAGCAAGTTGAATCAGGCGAAGCGATCCTTGTAGCCAAATGGCACTACAAAGAGATATTTGAGGCATTGGACTGGCTGATAAAGGCTCACGATTTCCACAGAAAGAGCAGGGATATGAGCATCGACGATTCGCCTAAAATGCTCAAAGCAATACAAGTGCGGGACATAGTAGGAATGGACTTTTCAGATAAAATCCCTGAACCACCACAAAAGCCATACAAGCCTGCTAACCAGCTTGGAAGGGTCAAGGATGAAAGTTGACCAGATAATACAGAGCAAGAACATAAAGATAGGGACAAAATGAAAGACAATACTTTTGGAAGCTTATTCAGCGGTGCCGGCGGGCTGGACCTGGGCTTAGAACGTGCCGGCTTAAAATGTGTATTCCAGGTGGAGAATGACAAACACTGTATTACAACACTCAAAAAACACTGGCCTAATGTACCAAAAAACGAAATCAGACCCTGCGTGGGAATTGTGGGCGGAGACCCTTGCCCCATACGAAGCTCTCTTGCGAACTCAACAGGCACAAGCAAGCCAGACTTGTCAGGATACTTTCTTGCAATGGTCGCAAGATGCAAACCCTGGTGGGTTCTCCGCGAAAATGTTCTTGCACCTGACGTTGTGGACTTCACCGCAGCACTCACAATGCTCAGATACAGAACAGTTGTTGTCAGGATGGACAGTAAATCATTTACAGGGCAAAGCCGAAAGCGTCAATTCGTGGTTGGGTTTAGAGAAAACGTCGCCGCCCAAAAATTCCAGACCCTACTTACAAAAATCGTTAATAATGACTCTGATAGGCTGTTGTCAAAGAAACACGAAGCCACTCAATGTCTTAATACGCGGGGAAGGGGCGGAGTTAGCATTTACCAGGATTTTATTTACGAAGGACCAGGGAGGGGCCTACGTTGCTTCACACACTCTGAGCGAGAGTCTCTTCAAGGATGGCCTATTGGATGGACTGACGGATTACCTCACTCGGCTCGCGAACGAATAACAGGAAACGGGGTAACTGCACCTGTAGCGGAATGGCTTGGAAACATCATCAAAGAAACGCTTAATACTAAATAAGAAAGAGACGTAAATGACAAAGCAGAAAAAACCCAAAAAATTCACGGCGAACGAGAAAAGGATTTACAGGCTCGGCTACCTAAACGGGCAGACGGAGAAAAAGAATGCTGATAATAGTAAGTGAGACTGGCGAAGAAAGTAAGCTCGTAGATGTAGTATTGACGGAATCGAACGATAAGAAGCCGGTAAGTGACAGTATGAAAACAATGCGGCAGCGATGGGATAACTTGAAAGTAAAAGCAACGAGTATTTACGACCTTCGGGAGGTCGAAAAGCTAACGATAAGAGAAGCCCTGCACGTCGCTCAGACAATAGTAGGGGCAGCTAAACTATTAGGTGTAACAAGGGTTTTACTGTACCAAAAAATAGATAGATTAGAAAAGGAGCAAGAATGAATCCATTAGTAAGCGTAATCATAGCGACGTATAACAGGCCGAAATTTGTGCATGAAGCCCTTCGGAGCATAGCGGCACAGACGTATTCTAACTACGAGATAATCCTTGTCCGGGACGGCGGCTCTAAGGTCGAAGGAATTGATGAGAGCATAAAATTTGTCAACCGGGACGAGAATAGGGGGCTTGCGTGCTCGTACAACAGGGCTCTGAAAATAGCAAAAGGCAAGTACATCTGCTACATCGGAGATGATGATAAATATTACCCGAACCATATAGAGGCTCTTGTGGCGGAAGCCGAAAAGGACGAAGGCTACTCTGCATGGTACTCTGATTTATATAAAGTCATGTACGACCTCGACGGCGATAAGCGTATTCCTATTTCAAAGAAGATCGAAGTCAGCAGGGACTACGATAGAAACTGCATGTTAAATTATAATATCGTGCTTGGAATGAGCCTGATGCACACGAGGGAGATTCTACAAAAGACAGGCTTATATAACGAGAATCTTCACTGCCTGCACGATTGGGATATGACCCGGCGATTAGCTTTTTATACGGACTTCAAGCATATTCACGAAATCACCGGCGAGTATTACGAAGCTACGGAAAATAGCGACAGGCTTTCGAATAGAAAACTAAAAGACCAGACGGCCCACCTTTATAATATCTTGACGGTAAGGAACACCCGCCCGGAGAAGCCGTGGATCATCGAGGATTTAGCTATTATCATAATGGCGGATAAGTATACGCAAGAGGTTGACCAGCTCATCATTAACATATATTCTCATACGTTCTTTCCGTACAGGGTTTATATCACAATGCCACAGTCGGAGCTTGATAAGGCGGAGACGATTAACAATAACGCCATGGGGATTGCTACATCGAAAGAGGCTCTTGTTATAAGCGACTCGGCGAAACTGAGGATGGTATTGGCCGGCTCGGACGCTGATTACTTCTGTCTACTACAGCCGTCTCATTATATCGCCGCCGATGCTATGTGTTGGGTAGAGCGTGGGCTTATGGATGCTATGCGTTTTCCAGACAAGATGTTTCAGGTAGGCAAGACGGGCCGGGTAGTGTCGAGAGAGTATTTTAAGCATTGGCTCGACCAGGATAACGAGCAGGAAATTACTTTGTACGAGCCGCCGAGAAAATACTGGCCTTTTGGTATGGATGATATTTTGGCTCAGATGGACAAAATGAAGTCCGGGCCTGATACAGACTGGAATCGCATCGTAAAGTTATGTGAGTACGCAAAAGAGCAGTACGGAAATGATGAGTGGATGGATAGGTATCGAGCGGACGCTTTATTTCACGCCGGCAGATACAGCGAGGCTTGGAGCCTTGCTATTGATAATAACGAGCAAAGGGAAACTGTCGAGGGCTTGATAATTCAGGCAGAGGCCGGGCTGCGTTTGAAGTTTGAGGATACGGAAATTTTAGAAAGAATTAAGGAGTTAATGGGATGAAAGTGATATTTCTCGATGATAACGACTCTCGGCAAGCAAGAATGAAATCTATGATCCCTTGTGTTGAGCAAACCCGAACGGCTCATTAAGCTATATCTGCGATTGATGCGGCGGAAAAGATAGACTGGCTATTTCTTGACCACGGCATGAGCGGCAAAGTATACGTAGAGAGCAAGCCATATAAAACGGGA
>SDBS01004523.1_pt1 | contig 13589 bp, 19 predicted proteins | sample 2277091 | NCBI WGS metagenome assembly SDBS01 (sample SAMN10404972, study PRJNA504765) | marine sediment metagenome | isolation source: marine sediment core GS10_PC15, 163 cmbsf | place: Arctic Ocean: Southern Knipovich Ridge | collected 2010
GACGAGCACGAGAAGGGCCGCATTCTGGAGCGCATGAAGGCGTCGAATGACGCCATGAAGGCGCGGGAAGGGAACGAAACCGCGATCGTGACTACCGCGATGCGAGGTGTCGGCGGAGGAGCCAACAGTGGCAGCGCGTAAGTCTGCAGCAGAGAAGGAAGAAGACCCCACCTTCGAGCAGGATCTCTTCGGAGACCTCCCGCCGGAACCCACCCAAGAAGACGTGGAGAAGACGGAGACCGCCCCTGAGCCCGAGCCAGAGCCCGAGGAGAAGCCGGATGGCGAGTCTGAGCCGGAGCCTGAAGCGGAAGAGCCGGCAGGCGAAGAGGAAGACGCAATCGCGGCAGGCGAGGAGGACGGCGGCGACAGCGGTGAGGAGAGCGATGAGAAGGGCGAGGCGCGGGCCCCTCGCGAGCTACCAGCCTCCGCGCTGAAGGAGCTCCAGAAGCTCCGCCGCGAGCGTGCCCAGCACAATCGACAGGCGCCGCGGGTCGGCCAGGCCCCGGTAAGCATGACTCCGCCGCCAGCCCCCGAGGGGCAGATCCCGATAGACCGGCTTCCGGTGAGCTTCGACGACGACGGCAAAGCCTTCCTCGACGTCTCCCAGCTGGAGGGCGTGGTCGGCAAGATGCTCGAGCCCAGCCCGCAGATGATGGCGGAGCGCGAGCTCTCGGTCGCGGAAGAGCAATTCGTGGGGATCGACCCGGAGCGCAACGGTCCCGCCGCGGCCCGGGTGCGGCAGGCCAGCGAGTATCTGGACCTGATGAGTCAGAATCTCACCGAGGAGCTCGCCTACCAGCCCAACGGGGTGGACGATTGGGTGAGGGTGCTCGATGCGAACGGGATCACGGCGGAGTTCAATCAGCACTTCCCGGAGATCGATGACATCCCACGCTTCGTAAACGCGATGTATGGGGGGAATATCACCACACTTCGCCATTACATGGACGACTACGTCCGGCGGGTGTACGCTGATGAAGCGTCTTCCGAAGGGGGTGAACCCACTCGGGGGCGTGTAGCAGCGCCAAGGGTCGTGCCGCTCCCGAGAGGGCGCCCGCGATCGATGGCAAAGAAGGGGTCCTCTTCTGACTCGGACGAGAACACGAACGAGTCGCGGCACGCTCAGCTGGTGAAGCTGGCGCTAAGCGACCCGATCGGCTTCTCGGAAGACAAGCAGAAGGAGATGTCTCGACTCGCGCAAAAGCTCGGGATCGAGGACTAGGGAGTAAGGCGGGTTCTCCCACCGCGCCGGCCGCCCCGGGATAAACAGGCGAATGGGCCGTAGGTAGGCGTGTCGGTCCCACGCGGGAATCCTCCGGAGCCAAAACCGGAGAGAGGGCGGTTGCCCTCGCGAGCCGAACGAAGCGCAGCGGCTCGGCGCATCATTCTCGCATGGGAGAGCCATCATGGCCTCAACCGAATTTGGAACGAATGACGCCCTGACCGTAAAGCATTGGTCTGCGCGTCTCGCAGCAGAGACCCTCGGAGAGACGTTCTTCCGGCGCTTCGCTGGCAAGAGCTCCAACTCCATCATCGTGGTCCTGACGGACCTCGAGAGCTCGGCGGGCGATCAGATCAAGTATGACCTGAGAACCCAGACGAGAGATCCAGGCGTCCAGGGCGATTCAGAACTCGACGGCTTCGAAGCGCCGCTGACGTTCTTCCAGGACACCGTGAACGTCGATCAGCTCCGGCAGGCGCACGAATTCCGGCGCATGTCTCAGCAGCGGACGACCCACGATCTGCGTGAGGCCAGCAAGGACTCGCTCAAGGAGTGGTACCGCTGGGTGTTCGATTCGCTGATGCTCGCGTATCTCGCGGGCGTGGCTGGCGACGACGTGGAGAATATCTCCTCAGTCCTCGGCGCTGGCGGCTTCGCAGGCAACGGGCTGCGAGCTCCCGATGCGGCGCATCTGCAGACCACGGGCGCGGCGCTCAACATTCAGGACATCGACGTCTCGATCGAGAAGGCGAAGGTCATTAATCCGCGGATCGAGCCGGCGACCATCGATGGGGAGCGCGTCTTCGTCTTCATCATGCACCCGATCGCAGTAACGTCGCTGATGATCGACCTCAGCACGGACCGTGCTTCCACGTGGTCCGACATCCAGGCAATGGCGCAGAACCGCGGTAGCAAGAACCCGATCTTCACGCGGGCGCTTGGCTACTACCACGGGGTAGTCCTGCATGAGTCGGAATTCATTCCCAGCACGGGCACCCTCCGTCACAACCTCTTCTTGGGGAAGCAGGCGGGTGTGTTCGCGATGGGCAATGCCTTCGACAAGGGCGACCGTGCTTCGATGGGCGGAGGCGGGTACTTCAACTGGGTCGAGCAGCGCGGCGACTACCGCAACAAGAAGGGTGTCGGCGTAGCTTCGGTCTTCGGTATCAACAAATCGGTGTGGAACTCGGCGGACTTCGCCGTGATCCGAGTCGACTCGACGGATCTCGCCCACACCTAGGCCCGCCTAGGCCGGAAGGAGAACGACATGGCAATTTCTGCCAACTTGGCCACGGTCCGCGGACCTGGGCTAACGCAAGACGTCTCGTCGATGCCGAAGCGTTTCTGCTTCGACTTGACACAGCCTGCGGTGGTCGCGAGTGGCGATCACACGTTGACGAGGCTGATGGACATTCCGAACGGGACCGTGATCGACGATCTCGAGTTTGTGGTGCTGAAGGTGCCTACCCCGGCCGCCACCTCGACGCTGCTTCTGCAGCTGATCGATACGGACGACGTGCCGGATATCCAGGCTCTCAATACGGGGGTCGATGCCGCTGCCGCAGCCGAGGAGAACGACGCTGCGACGATCCAGCTGGCGGCTGGCACCGCCAAGTGGGCAGTGGATACGGGGTACGTGATCCCGCTTCTGGCAACGGGCCTCGAGTCCACGGCTGCGCTGTTCGCTCGCATGGATCAGACGGTTGCACCTACGACTGTCGGCGCGATCTGGCGAATCGGTATCTGCGCGTATCGGAACATCCGCCCGTAGGGGTTCACCCGAGCCCTTTGTGGGGGAGCTCCCCGGCCGTCACCTCTTTTCCCTTCCCGGAGCAGAGACTCGACGGTCGGGGGGCAACTCCCGGTAGGGAGCAAGGCATGGCGTTGCTGGTTTCGACCGTAACGAACTTCAACTCGAACGTGCAGCACGTCGGGCGTACACCTACCGAGTTCTTGTTCGACGTCTCAGGCCCCGCCGGTCAGACTACAGCCGACACTACTGACGACCTGCTGATGATCGTACCGGCTGGGTCGATTCTGCTGAAGGTGCGCCCATTTATAGTCGTGGGGAGCACTGGCGGAGGCGTAACTAGCTTCACGCTAAAGGTACTTCCCGTTGGTGGGATCATAGTAACAGTCTGGACAGACGCGGCAGAGGGCGAGCTGTTCCGTAACATTGGGTCGAGTGGCATAGATCCGTGGCTTCACGTTACAGGTATTGCGCTCGACTCCGAACTAATTCTCGCGACGACTCAGGCGACCGCTACCGCCACGGTTGGGGCGAAGAGCCGTATCTCCGTGATCTTGATGCGGGCCAAGCACCCCTAGGAGCAAGACATGGCTTTACTGCCGACTGTCATCACAAATTTCAACTCACAGAATCAGCACGTGAGTCGTAATCCGAGAATCTTTCTATTCGACATCGCGCAACCGGACGGCCAGACGACTTCCGATACGACGCTCGATACGCTGATGGTGATGCCGCAGGGAACGATTATGACCCAGGTTTGGGTCTATACGGTCGTGCAGAACACCGGAGGTGTTACCACCTTCGGTCTTCGGGCTGCTGGGCAGCTGATTATCAGCACCTTCGTTAGCACGACCGAGGGACAGCAAACCCGGAATATCGGGTCCGGTGGCATCGACCCCTTCGTGCACACCTCCGGGCTAGCGATTGATACGGACCTAACGCTAGGCACCACACAAGCCACGGCTACGGCAACGGTCGGTGCGAAGGTGCGAATAGCTGTCACCATGATGCGAGTCGTGCATCCGTGACCGACCTCGCGAACATGCGTGCGTCCTTCAGGCGACGCGCTGCGGGACTCGCCGACGATCTCACGGGTGGCGATGGGGACGTAGACGCCTACCTGAACCACAGCTTCCAGCACCGAGTTCCGGATCGTATCCCCGGGCAGCTGACTGATGGCACGTGGGATCTGACGCTCATCGGGTTGCAAGAGACCTACGACTTCCCGGACTACGTCCACTCGGTCCGCGTAGGGGTGCGCATCGGCAACTTCGACATAGCTTTCTACGCCCGCGAGATCGAGTTTTGGCATCGCCACGATCCCGAGGACAGCTCGGTAGCGCGGCCTGTCTCGGTGCTCGTGAAGGGACGCAAGGTCCAGTTCTACAAGAAACCCGACGTGGCATACACGGTGGTTTTCAACACGAGGAACTACCCGATCACGGGCGATCCGAACGAGCCGGACGACAACGACACGCTAGCGATTATTCCGGCTACCGGAATCGGTTGGTTCACACACGCCGATGCGGTGATCTGGGGCGGCCTGATCGAGTTCGCGGAGGACTTCGACCTTACGAACCTGCTGGCGAAGGCGGAAGGTAAGTTTGCACACCAGACGGCGGTGATGCGCTCGAGGTCTCTCACGATGTACCAAGACAGGCGCCGCCGGAGGACGTACTAATGCCTTTCGATATTGCGGTTCCGGATGGTGACAAGGCTCTCAGTCTCGTCGATGACGACCACCGCGCGAACGCGGGCTTCATCCAGGCGTCCGTCAACAAGGAGCACGACTTCGTCAACGCCTCGGCTACCAACCAGAGCGGACGTCACAAGTTCAAGATCGACACGATTGCGAACATCGAGATTGAGTCTGAGTATGTCGACGGCTCAATCGCTATCGCGACGAACGCCGGCCCGTTCGCTTCGACGAAGCGGTCTCTGTCCTTCAAGGACGCAGGACTCTGGGCGCATCCGTTCCCGGTCTTCTCGGACGAGAACGTGGATCGCTCGAAGTCAGAGTGGGGCCGCTATACATCGCTCGCCTCGGTGACGCCGATCGTGTGGGATTGGAATGACAGCCACGCATTCAAGATCACGCTCACAGCGGCCAGCTCGCTACTCCAGAACCCCACCGGCAACGCGATCACGGACGGTACGGATCGCTTCGGTACCTGGCTGCTCGAGGTTACGCAGGACGGCACAGGCGGGCGGCTGCTTACCTACGCTTCCAAGTATTTCGCGGGTCTCGGTGGCAACGTGATCCCGATTGATCTGTCGATCAACGCGCGCTCGCTTATCTACTGCACCTTGATGGCGGACGGGAACATCCTCGTAAACGTGCTGCCCGACGTGGTGAACATCCCGTGATCGGACAGATAGCTCCTCCCTGGCAGTACGCGGACCTCTACGAAGTGCCAGCAAAAATTGATCTGCCAGACATTGGCTTGATAGTCGCCGCAGGGTTAGGCCCTCCCCTAACGGCGCCGTGTGTGAAGAATATAGGAAGAGAGTTTCCGTGTATTGTGTATATCCCTAGCGGGATCGCATTTGACGGAACGGTCTCGGTAGATCAATGCACAACGACACTTGATCCTGCCTTTACGGCCATCCACGCCCTTGTTGTGCACAGCTACGCACAGGTGCAAGTGATTCCTGGACCGACAACCATCCGGGCGACCGGTATCCCTGCAATTCTAGTCTTGATCGGGGCAGGCGCTTCGTTCAAGGGCGGCGGCGGCCGCGGCGGTCAAGGCGATATCTTCGCCGTAGGTCAGGGAGGCGGCGGTGGTGGCGGGGCTGGTACGCCGGTCGGGGTTGGCGGTGCCGGAGCGCCGGCAGGTTCTCCCGGTACGGCGACTATGGGGGGTGCTGGTGGCGTAAGCGCTGGCTCTGGGGCGACGGTGGCCCCGGGAGCTGCACCCGAGCCTGGGGCTAGCGCGCTGGTAATGGGGCTACTCAACCCCCTTCATCGGCTCGAAGCTCCAGAGATTACCTACATTGCGAACTACGGTGAGCTGTCAGGTGGAGGCGGCGGCGGAGATGGCGGCGAGACCGGCCACGTCGATGGGTTCGACGGCGGAGACTTGGGAGACGATGCACCTGTGCAGGGAGAGACCCGCGGTGCGGCGATTCGGATGGGTGATGACACGCGGCCTGTGGTTGCCACCCACGTGCATATACTTTTGCAAGGAACCATCAACGATGACGTCGAGGACTTCTGAATGAGTGCACCGTTCTCCGAGGCCGAAGGATTCCAGCCGCACGGGATCTACGACTTCCGTGACGGCCTGAATCTACAGCGCGAGCCGTGGCTGTCTCCCGAGAACGCTTGGGAGGAGATCGAGAACGGCTACGTCTTCCGCGGTCGCACCTTCAAGCGCCGAGGCTACTCAAAGTTTGGAGAGCTCGGGACTGTCGTTGTAGACGAAGACTTGGCCGACACGCAGGCCGTCAGCGGCACGCTCGTCAATCAGCCGGTGCTACCGCACGAGCTCGCTCCCAGCCTATACGAGGTGAACCTGCGAGAGGTGGGTGGCGGCGCGATCGACCTCTACGATCAGCCTCTCGGGCACACATCCAACCCGGCAACTTTCGGAGATGGTCTGTTTCTGGAGACGGTAACTGGGCTGGTGATGGCTGGCGCAGGAGTGGGTAGGACGCTTTCTACCACCGAGATTGCCATGGGATTCTACGCGGACGACTCGGGACTTGCCGCTGTAAATCCGGTTACTGGGAACACGTACCTTGTAGACCTGAAGTCTTCGGCCCCTTCTCCGGCTGCTGGCACTGGGGCGGCCTTCATCATCGATGACTCGGTTAGGAAGTTCCCAACTCCACAGCAGAATATGGTCATCTCGTGGGACAATCCGGCGCCAGCCTCTATCACCATCAACACACTAAACGTCTTCGACGATCCCAGCATGAACGTAGCTCCAGGCATCTTGGTAGTGGGAGTAGGCGATCTGCATGCTGATTTTAATTCAGGAGCAACTAACGCCTTCAGCTGCGGGGCTATCGGCGACAGCCTGATTCTCACTTTCGACGTGGACCCGGGCGTGGTGCTCGTCAGCTACTCGGCGTTCCGTGGCTTTATCGAGTACGTAACCGGGGACTTCTCGGTTTTCTGGGAAGTCGTTCCGACTGGAGACGTGGTTATCAGCTACGAGTACAGCAAGGCCGACCCGGTGATGGGCATTCACGGGTTCTTCACACAGGACGGGCTCGAGTTCCTTGTCGCCTGCACGAACCGCGACCTCTGGGAGTACGACACTACCGAGGAGCGATTCGCGCAGAAGACAGGATCAGCGGAGGCTGGTGGGCCGGTTGCCAACCCTTGGTCAGGGAACGGTACGCAGTTCTTCGACTTCGAGACGTTCGAGACCTTCGTACTCATCAACAACTTTAATGACGATCCCCAAAAGTATTCACCAGGAGCCTCGCCACGAGTTACACTGATGGGTGTCACCTTCGATTCTGCTCCGGATCAGATCGACAAGGCGAAGCTCGCGCTCCGTCACAAGAACCGGCTTGTGTACCTGGGGACTGGCGAGGACGGCGGCACCGAGCATCGCGCTCGCGCTCGGTGGACTCCGGTGAATGACGTCGAGTACGGAGCGTCCAGCGACGAGGCTGCTGATGACTTCGTAGACGCTCCGGTAGAGGACACCATCGTCTCCGGCACGGTAGTCGGGGAGGAGATCATCGTCGGTATGGAGCGAAGTTGGTGGAGGCTTCGCTACACCGGAGACGTAAACGGCGCCTTCAAGTGGGAGCCGCTGCTCTCAGAGGAGGGCGCATCCGGTCTCAACTCTGCAGCCAGGCTACCGGAGAACATCTTCGCTCGAGGCGAGAAGGCAATGGTCTCTGTCGATGCCGTGTCCCAGCGACCGGCCGATCAGCTGATTCCAGACCTGACTGATAGATGGAACTCAGACAAGCGGAACCTATCGAACAGCCACTACTCGAAGGAGTTCCGAGAGATCCTGACGACGTTCGCGGATGCGGGCGAGGACACGCCGGACAGCGTTCTCTCCACGCACATCGACGAGACGCGGCAGGTTTACTCCTATTCGATCTATCGAATCCCTACCGCGTCTGGGTGGTACGTCTTCGGCACCTTCCGTCAAGGCTCGGTGCAGACGTACAACACGACTTCGCAGCCGTACAATCAGATCCAGACAAGCTACAACGAGTCTCTCGGCCAGACTGGCCAGCCGATTGTCCTCATAGGAGACCGCTTCTCGAATATATGGAGCTACGGTACGAGCTTTGCGGACGACGGGAACAACGTCTTGGCCACGTTCCGGACGAAGCGGCTCAACCCGACGCCCTACGCGCGCTCCCATCTAGGCTTCGTTGATATCACTTGCGATGCAGAGGAGGCCGCCACGCTCACGGTTCGAGTCCGCAAGGACTACGACCTCAGTCACTACTTCGAGAAGAGCTTCTCGCTGACTCCGGTCGGATCTTCCAAGAAGATCAAGCGCCGTTTGTCAGTCAACCGCATCGCCAACTTCCACACGATAGAGCTGACGATCGACAACCAGAAGCCATTTGCTCTAGATTCTATCATTCTCTACACGAAGCCCGCGGGCCTCGCGCAGAACATAGGACTCTGACATGCCGAGACTTCCCAGACTGACAGTCCCCGAATTTTCACAGCGATGGTCGAGCGTGGACAAGCTTCCCGAGTTCACACGCCGCCTCGTGGACCGCACGCAGCGCTACAACGATGAGATTCGAGAGACCGCGAATCAGAACGATGCGATCTCAGCGTCCAAAATGCGGCAGTGGTTCTTCGGTCTACCTACTGATTGAGGGTCCGCCAGCGTGTCAGACTTCTCGGTTGGAAATGAGTTCGTACAGATAAACGGTGTTCAAGCTGTCGGCACATTCCACCCCATATGTGGAGAGATCGGGACTGCTAATCAGGTTCCTCTCAGGGCCCGAAGGATCGTCACAGAGGTCGACATCCTAAAGGTCACCGGTACTACCGGCATGGCGCTTACGACCTTCCAGCCAGGCACCGGTCACCGCATGAAATATCACCCGGGCGGGTCTACGGTTGTCGCGTCACTTAACGTGCAAAGATGGTTAGGACCCTTCGTGCTGGACAGCCTTACCCAGCTTGACCTACAGATCACGACTACGCTCGCAGCAGGGACGGCGTGGTGGGTAGGTGTTAGTTTCGTTCAGGAAACATTACCGGATAATGCACCCACAGTGTGGGACCCCTAGATGGCCGGTGTCCGCATAGAACATAAGCAGCTGAACCTAGGGACTGCTTTCGGTGCGTTGACTTCTGTCATAGACCCTGTGCCGCCTAGGCGTCGATACGTCCTGACAAGGGTCGACATTCAGAACAACGACGGTGCCGGCAGGAACTTCGCGCTGATCCGGTTCCAATCCGTACTAGGCGGCCAGACCTGGCTGAATAGCCTAAAGCTGATAACCGGCAACACCACATTTAGATTCGTGGGTCATTGGCCCTTCGTAGAGGACGATCAATTCGTAGTACAAAATTGGACTGCGAACACGAGCCCTCCGTTCTGCGCGGTGCAGTACAGCGTCGAGTCTATCGAGGAGACTAAGGCTTAGATGGCTGGCTTTCGTGTCGAGCATAAGCAGGTGAACCTAGGGATTGGTTTCGGGGCGCTCACAATTGTTATCGGTGTAGTCCCTCCCAGGTACCGGTACGTCCTGCGACGGGTCGACATTCAGAACAACGACGGTGGCGGCAGGAACTTCGCGATCATTAGGGTAATTGCAGGCATTCCCGGAGGCTCAAATTGGCTTAACAGCATCAAGCTTATCACGGGCAACTCTACGTTTAGATTCGTGGGTCACTGGAACTTCGTCGAGGGTGATTTTTTCGTAGTACAGAATTGGACTGCGAACACTAACCCGCCGTTTTGTGCTGTGCAGTACAGCGTCGAGAGAATCGAGGAGAGCAAGGAAGAATGAGACTCCAATCCGTGTCGCTTCGTGATGTCCCTCCCGATCTATTGGCTCTTAAGAGCGACTGGAACCTCAGGGTGCTAGCGGATATCGCTTCGGTGGGATCGCCTGGCTGGCACACGTTTCTGATCCTTGACGAAGAGGGTAGGGACATCGGGTGCCTCATCTACATCGAGAGCCCGCTCTACGATTCAATCCACATTGACACGATCATCCTGCGCCCCGTCAAGGGGCACTCGATTCCCAGGCTATCGGAGGCGCTGATCTTGGGACGCCGCATGGGGGTCAAGATGGCGGTGGCCCTGCACCTCAAGTACCTGACCGCCGGCACCCGGGCACCGCAGGCGTACAAGCGCATCCTCGCGGCGGACGGATTCACGGGCTACGTTACCGAGGTGCTGCTCCGGGAAGAGGCGGCGGAGGCTCACTGATGGGCCAGACGGCACCCGGCGGTTCACAGAAGCCCAGAGAGCTCGGACAGATGGCCCAGTTCTTTGGGGACGGCTCGAGCCAGGCGCAGGGCGCCCTCGGGCAGCAGGCTGCCACCCAGCGATTCCCAGGGCCCGCGGCGACGGCCGCCCTACGTGGTGGCCAAACTCCTACGGGAGGCAAGGGTGCGGGAGCTGCCGGCGGGGTTCCGCAGATTGGTGCTCAGCCGCCTCCTACTGGCGGCAAGGGCGCCGGGGCTGGGGCTGGGCTGCCGCCGAAGGCCGCCGTCGGCAAGTACGCAGGCAAACCGCAGCCGTATGTAGACCGACCTGGGGGGTCGGCTCCTTACGTTTGGCGGCAGCCGCCACGCGGCGGCTAACGGAATGGGGAAGTAAATCATGGGAACAGGGGCAGAGACGGCAGCCGCCACGGCAGGCGCGGCGGCAACCACCACGGCAGCACAGGCGGCAGCGGCGGCGGCTGCCAAGGCGGCGGCGGCCAAGCTCGCGGCTAGCTTTGCAAAGGGCGGACTCGTGAAGGGTGCGGCCGGCAAGGCCGCTGGCGGGCTGGCCAAAAGCCTTGGAAAGGAAGCGCTCGCGGCAGGCAGCGCTCAGGGTGGCCTCGGCCAGGGTCTAGCCGCCATGAAGGGTGGACCCAGCGTATCTTCTGGGGTCCCTTCTGGGATCGCCTCTACTGGCGGCCCCACTGCAGGCATCGAAGGCGCCGAGCTAGCGCAGTCGAAGCCACTTACCGATGCGCAGATATCAGGAGACCTCGATACATCGAGGCTCAGTGGAGACACTCCCGCCAACGTCGACCCGCAAGCTGATGCGGGCGGCTTCTGGAAGGGCTTCAACGACCTCCTCGCCGACAAGCGTTTCCAGGCCGGAGCCGATCTCCTGGGCGGTGCGAACTACGAAGAGGAAATGAATATCCTGCAACCTGTTGGCTACCGCGGCGGTCCGGCACCGCAGAACCCTACGAACTCAGGCTTCATGGGTCTAGGCGCCTTGGCTCAGCAAGCCGGACAGTTTAGGTAGGACGAGATGGGCGGATCAGTCACAAGCGCTGGCCGCAAGAGCGTCCTGACGGGGCCCCAGCGAGAGCTATTGAATCAGCTGTCTGGACTTCTAGGGATAGAGCTCGGGCAGGCTGCTGACGTCTACGAAGGTCAGATCGTCCCCGGCGAAACCGATTTGCAAAGCCAGATTTTCGGTGGGCTCAGTGCATCGTTCACGGGTGACAATCAAGAGCGTGACGCAGCGATACAGAACTTCATCACGACAGGCGGCGTTGACCCTGCGCTTCGCGCAGAGGTGTACGCCACGCAGCGCGGCATCGCGAAGAACGAATTCGACGACTTCGCTAGGCAGGTGGAGGAGCGGTACAACGCGCAGGGTGCGGGCCGCTCCGGAGGCTTGCAACGTAGCCTATCCCGCGGTGCCCAGAGATTCTCGACGGACCTAGCCGGCATACAGGCCGGACTCGAGTATCAGGACGCCACTCGCCGCAATCAAGGGATCATGCAGGGCATCCAGGGTTTAGGTCAGGCACGCGCAGCGGACGCCCAGCTCGCCCAGCAGGCCGGTGGCTTGCAGCGTTCCATCCAGGGGCAGCAGCTCTCCGAGGACTACAACAAGTGGCAGGCTGCCCAGCCCTACTCGAATCCCTGGCTGCAGTACCTCCCGCAGGTGTTTGGCACGCAGGCATTCACGCCGGTTACGACGCGACAGGGCGGCGGCCTGCTGACCGGAGGCTAGATGCCCGGTATAGGCGACGACATACGCGGAGGACCCGGAGATTATGGGGTCCAGCTGCAGGAGCGTGCTCCTGCACGTAACCCGTGGGGCGGTCTCGCGCGTGCCTTCGGCGAGCACAAGGATCTCGAGTCGTTCCGCGCCGTGCGGGATGTCTTCTTGACGCAGGCAGAGGCACGGTTCCGTGTCTTCGATACACCGGAAGCTAGCCAATACGCGGACCTCATCAAGAACAACCCTCGTGCAGCGAAGCTGCTTGCTGACGAAATGTTTGGTTCTGGTGGCATGGGCGCGATGGAGGAACGCTTCCGGCAGACACAGCTTGGAGAGCAGCAGCGCCAAGCTGGGTTAGCTATCACCGAGGAGTTCCCGGAAGGACCGATCGATGCTCGCAAGCTCTACACGATGACGCTGAAGAATCTCGAAGGCCACCCGAACGCGGAGCCCGTCGCTCGCAATATGATGACGACCTTCGAGAGCATCGAGAGCGGCGAGCTCGCACAGTCGCAGAAGCGAGAGGACGCAGGCGGTGGCGATCTCACGGCGGCGCAGCTTCGTCAGAACATGCAGACGAAGCAAGCCTACTTTAATCTCATGCAGCTCAAGACGGCTCGCGGCTTGAACAATCAGCAATTCGTAGAGATGCTAGGTCGCGGCGGACAGAACTATCTGGGCGAGAAGCAGAACCCGGACGAAGTGATAATGAATCGAGACTGGGGTGACGCGCGCCGCGCCATGTTCGGAGAGAGCAAGGACTCCTACCAGAAGCGCATCATGTCGATGACCGGTCTCGTCGGGATGCCGCTACCCGAGCGTGTCGAGGACTTCATCCACGGCGAGGTGTACGACTACGAAGGCGAGCCGCACGTCTTCGATGAGGATACCGGGGAACTAGTTCCGGTCGGGGAGTGACCGATGCCGCGCACATCGGTCTCCGACCTCTACAAGAAGGTCCCGGCTGCCCCCGAAAAGCAAAGGCCCGCCGGCCGTATCTCGGTAGCGGACCTTTACGGAACCCCTTCAAAGGTCCCTGTCCCCGAGGAGCCTAGCTTCTTCGGCACCGGCTTGCCTGAGTCTGCCGCTCGCGAGCGAGAGCCCGTGCCCTTCCGTCCCGGCACGGGGCCTATCAGCGTCCCCGCTCATACCGCCGGCCTTGGGAACCTTGGCCCCAAGCTCGGCGAGAAGCTCAACGAGCTTCTTCACAGCATGGGCATCGATGACATCTTGACCGAGGACATGGGCCGCGGTCCGTCTGCCGTGCTCGACCGCATGCTGCCAACCGATCCCGCTGCCGCGGCGGAGAGCGGCTTCACGGCTGCTGTCGGAGAGATGGCGGGCGGGGTGGCCGCGGTCACCGGGGCTGCCGCCCGGGGCATGGAGGCGGTTGAGGGTATCTCGAGTACCCCGCTGCTGGACGCTGCCGAGGCCCGTATGGGGATGGAGCCGCCCGCTCCCGCCTCGCAGGGGCTCGCGC
>SDBS01004524.1_pt1 | contig 13586 bp, 19 predicted proteins | sample 2277091 | NCBI WGS metagenome assembly SDBS01 (sample SAMN10404972, study PRJNA504765) | marine sediment metagenome | isolation source: marine sediment core GS10_PC15, 163 cmbsf | place: Arctic Ocean: Southern Knipovich Ridge | collected 2010
AATGGAAGCAGCAGCACAAATCGAAGAAAGATTTATAGATGACGAAGGAGTCAACAATGGAAGACAAGTACCCGCGAGTAACCCAAGTTCAAGTGGACTTGTGGTTAGTGAACCCAGTAACCCAAGCATATAAAACATGTCTTGAAACTGGAGCCGCTAAAATTGGCCAACAACTAGGTGAAGGCGTGTTCCTCGACGAATCAAACAACGACCTATCAATGAACCAAACTCATAGCGCTATAAGGCAAAAGTTAACGTTAGAAGCTATGTCTGAATTCTTTGATATATTAAGTCTGGCGGATATGATTGAGGAGTCTAAAGATGGAGAGTAGACGCTTTAAGATTGGCATGGTGTCAATGCACCTTGTTGTAAGTTGGGGTAAGGATATAGGTGATGAGATAAAAAAGTCATTACCTGATGGAACAAAGATACTTAGACAAAAAGATAACTTTGAACGGGCAACACTTGATGTTCTTCTTTATAACGAAGATTTCGAAGTGGTTGACGATGGTTGTAAAATACCTAGAATAATCCTAGATATACCACTAAATCACCCATCCGATGCTAAGCAAGCACCAGTAATACTAGTACCATCAATAATAATACCGAGGTAGTAAAATGATACAAATATCTGAAGATGATATTAAACAAGCAAGAGACTTGATCGCACACGGTACACCTGAAGCAGTGGGTTATAAAATACTAATCAAGCCAATTGATTCAGTCACTACGCTGTCAAATGCTCAGTCGAATAAATTTGAAACGTTAGCCAAAGCAGGCTTTCAGGATAAGACAGACGAGCAAGCTGAACGAGAATCAATAGGAACACAACATGGGATACTAATACATATTGGTCCCGGTGCATTTAGTTTTCTTGGTCCTAATGAAGCAGATACTGGGCAACCTTTATCGAAAAGAGAAACAAATAGAATAGCTAGATTATTCCCAAAGGAGGGTGATGTGGTTATATTTGATAGATATTGTGGTGTAGAAATGGAGTTACCACCTGGGAGTGGTGACATGTATAGATTTGCAAATGACGAAGCCCTATTGGGTAGAATGGTGAAAGATAATGGATAATCAACAAGCGATTGATGATGCTCTAGATAATTTAGAGATTGAAAACGAAGAAGTGGTTGGTGATAAAATAATTAATGAAGAGGTTGAAGTAGTAGTCGATGCTGATGGTAAAGTAGTAGTCGAGCCGATTGTTGAAGTTGATGAAGTTAATGTAAACCCTCCCGGTTACATCGATAATGTTGATGATTGGGTAGCAGCAGGTAAAGACCCTAAGTTATTTAAGAGTCCTGAGCTGTATACTGCCGAGTACGAACGCATTCAGGAAATCAAAGACCTCAAAGAAACTATGCAAACGGTGGTTGATGGTGTTGGGGAATGGAAAGAGCAACAAACGAGAACCATGGCTCTCCAACTTCAACAAGCCAAGGATAATGCGGCCATTGAGCTTGAAACAGCCAAGGAAGATGATGACATCGATGCAGCAATCAAGGCTCAAAAGAAAATTAGTGATCTAGATATTCCTCAACCAGGGGTATATCAACCTAACCCTGTAATCACTAAATTTTATTCTAATAATCTTATCTTAGATAAGAATAGCTCACAGTATGATCAAGAAGTTTTTGAAGACACTGCAATGTTTCAGAAGTCTATCTTAGACAGATTAACTGGTGGTGATCAAACAATACAGTTAACAGAATCACAGATTCAAAGATCTTTAGTGTTGGCGTTAAAGGATGCTAAAGCATTAAGTCCTGATAAGTTTGTTAGTCCAAGAAATACACGCAAAGCGGCACCATCAACACCTAGAACTAACGTTCAAGATAAAGGTGGTAACTTTGCATCACGACTTAAATCTGTTAAAAGTAATACTATGAACAAGCATGATACAAGTGCCGGGGTAGATGTTTACAATATGTTAAAAGCTAAGGCTGACGCTATTGTAGACCCAGTACTAAAAGCAAAAGCACTTAAATCGGTAGAAACATACGCTAAAACAGTATTAGGAGATTAATATGGGACGTACAAAGAAAGAAACTAGAGAGCCTATTGGTAATAAATCAAGCGTTAATAAAATGGATGATGCAGAAAAAACACGAATGGCTATTGGTCCTCAGTTACGTATTGATACATATCACTATGAAATGATGCCAGAGTATGCAGAGATGCAGTTATTCGGTGCTTTATCTGATGGAGATGTCGATAGATGGCTAGCATTAGGGGCTAAACCAGTACCTAGAGTAAGCAAATCACAAACTATTTACCCAGGTATTAATGACCGGATGGACACAGAATATCAAGTTTATCCTGCTGTTTCAGTGGTTGAAGGTCGACCTATTGATATGTTTTTACTGTTCATGCCTAAAGCGGATTATCAAAAATTTAAGATCGATCCATTAAATAAACGTAATGAAGAAATACGCACATCTATGGGTATCGGTAGAGCCGTTGAGGAAGCGCGTGTGATGCCTAATGTCCAAGGTCTTAAGACTTATGCGCCCAATGTCGGTAATGGTGAGACAGGTCTTGACGTTCAGCGAGGTAGCGAATTAACACATGATGTATAACTATGATATACTTTATTTCTAACAACTAAGCCGAAGTAGGTTTAAGTTACAAATATTATAGCCACCTGGAAGAACAGGATTCGCTGTAAGGCACTAAGAATGTGCAATACAAACAATTCATTCATTCAGGAGTCAATCATGGCTAATAAAGATCAACCACATGGCTTAACGCCAATAGGCACCCTTTCGGGAGCTGACTTTCATGGTAAAATGCGCCGAGTAGCTTTCGCAGTAGGTGACGCTGTTGTCTGTTTCGTAGGCGACTTAGTAAAACTCACTGGCACAGTTGATGCCACTGGTAAAATTCCCGTTGTTGCTCAAAGTGGTGTAAGTGATGCCTCTATCGGCGTTCTTGTCTCTTTAGACTTTAATGCTGATGATGAAGGTAGCCTTATGACTCCCTTGACTCGCGCGACATTAACCGCTCGAACTGGTCAAGTTTGCTTTGGTCAAGACGTACTCTACAGAATTCAAGAAGATTCAGACGGTAACGCCATCGAGATCGCAGAGGCAGGTTTAAACTGTGATGTAGTTGTCGGCTCTGGTAGCGATGTTACAGGCTCAACAATGGAGCTAGATTCAACTTCAGCTAACACTAGTTCCGGTCTTTTACTAAGACTGCATCATGTTTTTGATTCTCCGGATAACGTGCTTGGTAACAATGCCGAATGGGTTGTGTCTATTAACGCTTCTCAAGAAGCCCTTAATCAGACAGGTATTTAATCATGAGTGTACCGGTAACCCAAGGCTCAGAAGCCCGCCTACTCCAAGAGGGCATCAACGCGGTTGCAACTATCGAATATTCAGATTATCCGATGGAATACAGCCATATATTCACAGTGCAATCATCAGAAAAAGCTTACGAGCTTGACGTATCACTTTCAGGAACCGGCCTAGCGGCTTTAAAACCTGAAGGCACAAGCGTTGTCTATGATGGCGAGAAACAAGATTTTGCTACAACTTACACACATGCGGTTTTTGCATTAGGCACCATCATTACGATGGAAGCTCAAATGAATAACTTAAAACGTGATTTAATCCAGAAAGCGGGTGTTATACTTAAGCGTTCATTAGTTCATACAGACGAGCAGCTAGCGGCTGATATTATCAATAATGCTTATACAGCAGGTGCGAGCGCCATCGGTGACGGGCTGGCATTATTTAGCACCGCTCACATTCTCGGTAAAGGCGGAACATTCTCCAATCGATTTAGTGTCTTTACACCACTGTCACAAGCAGCGGTAGAAGATGCAACAATCGCTATTGAAGATTACCGCGATGGTGCTGGTCTTTTGATTAACGCCAAAGTTACAAAATTGCATATTCCTCGACAGTTACGTTATACAGCGGATCGTATTTTAAAATCCCATTATGAACCTAACACAGCTAATACAGCGACAGTTAACCCAGTTTATGGGGTTTTCCCAGGTGGCTATCACGTTAACCATCGTTTCACTAGTGGTACTGAGTGGTTTATTCAGACTGATGTTGATAATGGTTTTACAATCTTTGATCGAATGGGTTATACGTTCGATACAGATAATGATTTCGGGACTAGCAACTATCGTCACAAAGGAATGTTCTACAAATCTTATGGCTTGACGGACCCAAGAGCAGCTTTCGGCTCGGGACAGTAAATAAGTTCAGGGGTGCTGTGTTGATCGAGCTAGCACTTAAATAAGCATGTATAAAGCTGCCCTATTTTTTGAACTATGAGAATTTTTAACAGACCCTAAACGGGTTCATGGAAAAAACAATGAGCAGATCAAATTACCCAAGCGGGTTTAAAGATGGGGTTACGATTAAAGGCGTTCCTTTAACATTGACTAATCCAGGTGAAGTGTTTTTTGTGAGTAATGCCGACGTATTGCTTAATAAAAACCAAAGCGTGGCCGGTGTCGATCAAGCAGGCGGTGGTACTTTCCAGCGTCCCTTTAGAACATTAGATTTCGCCATCGGTCAATGCACAGCCAACCGGGGCGATATTATTTTTATAATGCCGGGTCACACTGAAACGTATTCTACCGCCACCGCCACATCAGACGATTTAACACTGGATGTCGCAGGCGTAGCCATTATTGGGCTGGGGTCAGGTTCTTTACAACCCACATTTACTTTTGACACTGCTAATACCGTCACAGTGGCTGTAACGGCTGCTAATATCACATGGGTTAACTGCGGTTTCGTGGCAAACTTCTTAAGTAATGCGATTATGTTCACGCTGACAACAGCTAAACACTATGCAATGATTAACTGTAATTTCAGCGATACAACCGCTGCATTAAATTCGGTTAATATTATTGAGTCAACTGGTGCAGCCAATACGGTTGATGGATTATGGATACAAGGATGCAGAGCATCTATGCTCGGTACAACATTTAATACTTTTGCAGTTCTAGCGGCCACGGCTCGCGGTATTACAATGATTGATAATCTTGTAGATAGTATCGATACAGCATCATCAGTACCGGCCTTGTTAGACGTTACTGGTATTGTTACTGACATTTTAATAGCTAGAAATTATGTCGGTGTTTTAGGTACTACCAACGTCAATATAGTACTGAAGGTAACAGGTACAACTAGTACTGGATTCTTTGACGAAAATATAGTTCATTCACTAGACACAACCGGTGTACAAGCTACTGTTGATGGTGGCTATCGTTTTTCAAAGTCTTTACATAGCGGGACGGTCATTACGCAAGCGAAAGTACAAGACCCTGCTGAAGAATAGGTGATACTATGCGACCTTTTGAATTAGATATTGATCTGGCCTCTGTTGATGCTGATGGTTTGGCAGATGGTAACTCTAGCGCAATAACACAAATAGTATTGGATGGTGCTTTAACGAGTGGTGAAGATCCCAATGGTTTATGTGATGCTAATACCAGTGCTGGAGCAACGGTTGTATTAGACGGAGATTTAACTAGTGGCGGCGAATATTTAGACGCTACCAGCAATCCTCGACATATAACCTTATTAGATGCAGGGGGCGATAACCAAGCAACTGCGACTTATACCATCAATGGCACCGATAAAGACGGAAATACTTTATTAGAAAATATTGCCGGTCCTGGCTCAAGTTTATTTGTTCACAGTGTTAATCAATTTGCCAGTGTTACCTCTATCACCATTGCTTCACCTGTTGGGGGTTCAACGATCACCATCGGAGTTAACGGTGTGTTTATCTCATCGGATGGTTTAGGTCGAAGAATTAGTATTCAAGATAAAGCGGCAGATGATCAAACAGGTGCGACATATACTATTACCGGTACAGATGCTGATGGACTTGCAGAATCGGAAGATATTGCAGGCCCAGGTGTTAGCGCAACAATAACAACGACTAAGTATTTTTTATCCATTACTAATATAGTTGTTGCTTCTCCAGCGGCTGGCTCATCGGTTGATATCGGAACGGTAGACGAGGCGGTAAGCCAAACATTACCATTGAATTATAGGGCCAATAACCCGGCTAACTATCAATCAAATGTGACGGGAACCGCGTCTTTTGCAGTCGATCAAACCATGTCAGACATTCATGCATTAACTAATCCCTCGAATGATGCTATTTGGTTCAAGGTAGCTGCTTTAGGAACAGTTGATATAACGTCTGAAGGTGCGAGACACCAGATGGCAATGAGAGTGGTAGTTGATACACATTCAGCGGCAGCAGAAATACAAACTATCGTATTTGAGAACGAGTATATATAATGGGACGTTCATTCAAGCATATCAACACTTTTAGCTCTCATGATAGCAATACGATATGTGATGTAACGGGCTTTAAAGTTAAGCGATCCGAAGTCTTACAAAGATGGGAAGGGTTCTATGTTATTCATGATGCTTGGCACCCTAGACAACCACAAGATAGGCCGGTAATACCAGACCCGCAAAAAACATATAAAGATGTTAGAACGCAAGCACTGGACGAAACAGAAGCCGATCCAATCATACCTATATAGAGGTTCAAAATGTCTACGAGCGGAATTTATACTTATAGCCGAACCTTGAATCAGATTGCGACTGAATCACTTAGAAAAATACTAGCTGTTGGCGATGGTGAAACGTTGAGCGGCGATCATATTGAACGCTCTAGAGACGCGTTAAACTCCTTATTGATATCAGCAACACAAACACAAGGCTTGCACCTTTGGACTGAAACCGAGGGTACGTTATTCTTAAAGGTTGGTCAGTTCAAGTATGATTTTAGAGATTCTAGCACTCACCTAGCGAATAATTTCAACGAAACTACCACCACAGCAGATACCGCAGCGGATGCGCTAACTATTCCAGTATTATCGATCGAAGATATTAATGATGGTGATGTCATCGGGATAGTTCAGAGTGACAACGATATATTTTGGACAACTGTGAATGGCACCCCTGTGGGTTTAAATGTCATTGTAGATGATCCAATAACCTTGACAACTACATCAGGCGCTTTCGTTAGAAGCTACGCGCCAAGCACAGCCACAGCGCCCGCATTGATACCGGTTAGCAGAATATCGCCCGGACAAGGTAGTGTAAGACGAAAAGAGGCTGACGATTATGAAATCCCTATCATATTTGAGTCACGAAAAGACTATTTTAATCTGCCAAATAAAGCGCAATTAGGAACACCTATTCAAGCTTATTACTCTCGTCAAGATATTGCTGGTGAGGTTGGCGGTATTATGTATTTATGGAATACTCCAGAGTCCGGAGTGCCGACCATTAACTTTACTTATGAGCGCAAGATTCAGATTATGGTTAATTCAAGTGATACTCTTGATGTTGCTGGTTACGCGCATAAATATATTATTTACAATCTCGCGAAAGAATTAATTTTAGATTTTGGTTGTGGTGTAGAGAGGGCGGCAATGGTTATAGCAATAGCTAAAGAAGAAGAAATAAAAATGCTAGCTTACGGATCTTCAATGTATCCTATAGGTATTAAAATGGTGCGCTCTTGAAATTCTCTCTAGGTGGCATACAAGCTGATTACGACTCTATTAAAAGTAGGGCTGAAATAGTAAATCTATATGCAGAAGGTGATAATACTGGTTATAAAACAGTACGTAAATGTGAGGGTCTTACTTTATTTGCAACACTTACATTAGGGCCAGTTAGATCTGAACCTCTAGTTAACAGTGGTTTTGTTTATGTTGTTTCTGGATCAACTCTATATCGGGTTAATGAATTTGGAATAGATGTTGAAACGCTCGGCGTAGTAGGTGGTTCAGGTAGAGCCAAACTAAAAGCAAACTCGGTTCCCAATGATAACCAAATACTTATCTTAAATGGATCTGGCGCTGGTTTTATTTACACTAATGCAGCGGGTATTGTTGCAATTAACGATCCTGATTTTTTCAAATCTTCATCTGTCACAGTGTTAGATGAGCGTTTTTGGCTAGCAAGAGATGGAACCAATGAATTTTTTGGCTCTGATCAATCAGATGGCACATCATACGATGCGTTAACATTCGGTAGTGCTGATGAATCACCAGATGATGTAGTAGCAGTTGTACAAAAGAAGTCTGCTTTATGGGTTATTGGCAATGAGAAAACAGAATACTTTCAACGATTCAACGATGATACTTTCCCGTTAAGGGCAGTTAAAGGTGGGACAAAAGAGTATGGTACGCTAAACGTTGATACAGTTGCAGAGGTAAATGAATTTTGGGCGTTCCTAGCAAATGACCGAACAGTTAGATTGATGCAAGGAACTCAATTAGTTGAAATGTCCGACTTAGACTTTCAACTAAAAATAAAAGGTAACGGAACGGCAACAATGCCTGGGTTTACCACTGTATCGGATGCTTACGGGTTTTTTGTTGATGGTCCTGTTCATTCTATCTATTACCTAACTTTTCCAACTGAAAAATATACAATTGGTTTTGACCTTAAAACAAAAATGACTCATAGGCGTGAATCTGAGGGATTAGGGTATTGGAGAGTGAACGGAGCGGCTAAGTTTGGGACTAAAATTATTTGTGGTGATGCAATTCAAGGAATCTTGTGGGAATTAGACACAGCTAATCGAACTGAAAATGGCGATTCAATCAGGACAAAACTAGTAACGCCTTCAATCTCATTTCCACATAACATCACAATCTCAGATATTGAGCTAGATATGGAAGTTGCTCAGACAGACGACCCGACAGCAGACCCTAAGATTATGATATACTACACTAAGGACGGTGGGAATACTTGGATTAATAAAGGTCATATTTCGGTAGGTAAATACGGTAATCATGCTTTTAGAGCGCCCTTAAGGAATTTTGGTAGATTAGTTAGAAATAAAGAATTTGCGCTAAGATTAGAAACCACTGATGATATTGGCGTCCAGTATTACGGTGCAGAGATACATTATGGGAAATCAATCTAATGGCTGAGTTTTTAGATATAGCACTCCCTATTGTTGAGAAAGACCCAGAAACAGGAGAGTTTAAGGCTACGCCATATTTTGAAGATTACTTACACGGAATAGTTAGAGATCAAGGCGGCGAAGGATCTACAATAATAACAGAGGTTAACATATCAGCGTTGCAATCCGATAAAGTACCCTATTTGTATAGTTTAGTTTTATCACTTAGAAAGAAAGTAAACCATTTAGAAAGTGTTTTCTCTACGCATATAGTAGAGGCAGCAGTTAAACAGTTACAGATTGACACGGCTCAATTTAATACCTTAATTAAGCAAGTTAATTACACGGCAAAGAATAAAGATTATGTAGAAGGCAGGGGTAATATAACGCTTAAGTTCCCAGCTAATGCAGTACGAGGCGACGAGGTTATCTTTGCCAATGGTGATGGTGGTACAATAACACTAGATGGTAATGGTAACGACATTAAATATACATCAACTGATACGACATTAATAATAAGAAATAAAGGTACAAGTTTCCATTTTCATTTTTTTGAAGATAATGATTTGAATGAACGATATTGGCGGGTTAAATGAGTATTGAAGCCGAAAATATAGAGCAAGATTTAACAGTAAAAGAGTTGCTCGAAAAAATATTAATAGAGCTAAGAATAGCAAATAAATATAATGAATTAGGTTTTGACGAACTAATAGTAGAGGAGTCAATACATGAAGATCGAAGACGGTAAAGGTAAAGCAGGTGATATGTCGGTCAGCAATTCGCAGCGTGGCAACGTTTCAGCAAAAACAGCTCCCAGACCTTATTATGTTTCTAGAGATAATGGGCTTTCATTTACAGCGATATATATATTTACAGCAGCAGCAAATGATAAAGTAGCGTATTTAAAAAACACCTCAAGTACTAAAAATTTATTTATTGGTGATGTATCGTTAGGGGGGGTTAATAGCATCCTATGGAAAGGATGGTTTGTTTCTGGAACAGCAGCAGCAGGCGAGTTAATCACGCCAACCCCATCAAATAAATCAAAAAACATACCCGCAGAAGCGATAGCAATGGCTGGCGACACAACTATCACAGGTTTAACAGATATATCTATATTCACTATTGCAAGAAGTGCAGCAGCAGACACGTATGAAAAGCATATCGACGGAATGATAATTTTAGGTCCGGATGATGCTATTATGTTTGAGTATGACACAGGGACTGGTGGAATAGGTGAGATAGATATTGAATTTCATTATGAAATTATTGGCGAAAGTTAGTGTTTAACTTTAAGTTGTGGAACGGGAAGGGTAAAAAGGTTGCCGCAGCTGTTACAGACGATCAAGAGGTTTGTACGATTGCCGCACCATACCCACCTTTAACTGAAAATTTGCAAAAAGTGCAACCGTTTAGACAGTTTTTAACAGATGATGGTTTGGCGGCGGGAACTAATGATATGGGTATTGATGGTAGTTCTACGAATGTAGACTACTTTATCCCTGCTAAAATTGATGAAGATAGGTACATAACATCACTAAATTTTTTAGTCGGGTATGGTACATCTGGACAACCTAACGAGTGGGCGGATGGTACGGCACTAACAAACGGATCAAGATTATTTTATACCTCACAAAGAGGCGAGATTGATATACATGAAGGTATTAAATCAAATCAGGATTTATTTAGATTAAGTTTTTCGCTTATACCTACAGCATGGGAGGTTAGGCACGTTAACGCAAATAATGATTTTGGTTATTTTATTAGTATGGATTTAACTAGGTTAGGATTGCCTTTTGGGGTTAAGTTAGATAAAAATTCATCGCAAAAACTTATAATAAGAATTAGGGATAATGCAGGAACAGACGCAGACACTTTCAATTGTATTGCTTACGGATTTGATAGGTTTAAATAATGACAGTTAGATATGTAGACGTAGTTCAAGAACAAGTTACAGCTTCAAACGTAACAATCTACACAGCGCCAAGCACAGCAAGCTTTGAGAGTGCGGCTATTATTTACGCTAACTGCACTAATGAAGGAACGGTTGATACTGACCTAACAATTAACCTGGTTCAGTCAGGAGATTCGGTAGCGGTAACAAATAGATATTTACCACCTACGACAATATACGCGGGTACTCCAAACCCATTAACATCTATTATTGGGGCAACTTTAAAGGCGAGTGATTTTATCAACAGTATCGGAAGTTTAGCGAGTAACCTAAATTTAAAAATTACAGTAAGAGAAATATACACGGACACTTAATATGAATGATATTTTAAGGATCTTATAATGGGACTATTGAGTAGTATAATAGGAGGGGCGGCTGGATTTTTAGTTGGAGGTCCAGTTGGTGCTTTAGTTGGTGCTAGTTTAGGTGGCAGCCTTGATGCTCCTGACTTTGGCGCTGGCGCTGACGCTGACGCTGGTACTGCCGAGGCATCACAAGCCACTTTACAGGCAGCAAGAGAGGCGGAAGCTCTAAATAGAGAGAGATATGCTGAAGCTCAGGGGTATTTAGATCCCTATATAGGTAGATCTGAAGATGCCGCGCAACAATTTCAATCTGAAATGGGATTATCTTCAGATGAGGGATTTACACCTAGAGATATGTCTGATATACCGGGCTATCAAGCGGTTATGGATGAATCTCTTAGGGCTGTAGAGCAAAGCGCGGTTAGTAGCGGAAGTACAGCTTATGGTGGAAGAAGACTAGAGGCTGCTGGTGAAGTGGGCGCTAACGTTCAGCAGTCATATTATACTAACTATATGAATATGCTTCAAAATCTATCATCACCAACAGTGGCTACTAACTTGTCATCGATGGCAATGAATCAAGGTGTTTCTGTGGGTCAGCAAAACATCGCAGCCACCAACCAATCTAATCAGTATATGTTAGAGGGTAGGGCAGCTGTTAATGCTCAACAGAGTGACATTAGGGCAGCTAGTAATGCTCAACAGAGTGACCTTATGGGTGGAATATTTAGTATAGGTGCCGGAGCATTCGCAGGGGGATATATCTAATGGCTCAATTATATACACCTTGGATGATGCAAGCTGGACAACAGATAGGACGAGCGCTAGAAACTAGAAATGTAAGGGAGCAGAAAGCGCAGCAAAATAAACTCATTCAAAGTGCTTATATGGGCGACCCTCAAGCAATGGAAGGTTTAATGCAGGTTAATCCTCAAATGGGTATAAAAATACAAGAAGACGTTAGGAGAAGAAAAGATAAAACAGCACAGTCTAACTTATCTAAGCGTGCCGCTTTCAGCAAAGAAACAAAAGATATTATGAGTAACATAGCCAAGTTTGATACTTTTGAAGAGGCTCAGGAGTACGGTGCCATGATGACTCAGGATATTGCATCTAGATACCCAGAAATAATTAAATCAATTGGTGTGGATGCGGTATTTGATGAAGAGGATTTTAACCAAGCTAAATCGATTTATGGTGAGAAGAGTTTACAAAGTACAAAAGGAAAGATCGGATCGGTTAGCCTTAAAGATTTTACTATTGAGTCAGTAGGAAAGTATGAGCAGAGTGGAAAGATTGAAGATCTGGTTCGATATTCACCAAAACCAACTAAATCTTCATCAAATGGTGTATCTTCTGCTGGTGATAAAAAAGGTGGATCTTTTGCTGGAGCCGGTATGCCAGCTCAAGTGTCTAGCGCTTTGGTTCGAGGAGTAAATGAGCCTGAGTTTAGAAATACAGCGCTATATGCTAGAGCGTGGCAGCTAGCTAACGAGCCTAAGATAATCAGGACGCCTTCTGGTGATATAATTATGCGTCCTGAGATGCCAGAGATGTTCAAAGCCCCAGATATAAATAAAAATAAGGAACCTGTGCCAAAAGATGCGGTTGTGTCCGATACATCACAGAAAGCCACGCCAGGTGAGCCAAAGGAAACTTTTATAATCCCCGGTACTGAAAAAATTACAACAGATCAGAAAAACTATGATAATGATTATAAGATCCTGAAACGATCTTATGATTCAATGAAAAATTACATTGACGTTTTAACAGAACTTGGCCCTCAGATATCCATCGGGCCACTAAATTCGATTGATACACAAAAGATGGAAAGCGCATATTCTAGAGCGATGCTGGACGCGAAAGAGACTAACAATCTTGGTGTTTTGAACGGCCCAGACCTTATGATTATGAGGCAGTTGATGGGAGACCCTACCGGGTTTTCTGGTTTGATAAAAGGGAAAGAGGCGTTGCTACAAGGTGCAAGTGAGGCAATGAAACAGATTACAGATAATTTCAAGTCATTGAATGATATGATGATGGACACAAGCGTTAAGACCCGGATTGTCGGGGAGGATGAAGAAACCCCGGTAACAAATGATTCTGATATGTCGGTAACGATTAAAGGAAAGAAATCTATATTCCCAAGCCTGGAACAATATAACGCATATAAAAAGGCGGCTGGTCTATGACAGTTAACCCTGAAGATTTTGGTGCGGTTGTTGCCACTACAGTAAAGATTGACCCTGAACAGTTTGGGGCCATGGGTAATATTGATGAAGAAAGGGGTGCTCCACGTCAGGTACGGTCAGCTGTTGGATCAGCAAAAAAACCAGATGATAAATTAAACACTCTAAAAGCATATTACCCAGATGCTACGCCGTGGGGTGATGATAAC
>SDBS01004525.1_pt1 | contig 13584 bp, 15 predicted proteins | sample 2277091 | NCBI WGS metagenome assembly SDBS01 (sample SAMN10404972, study PRJNA504765) | marine sediment metagenome | isolation source: marine sediment core GS10_PC15, 163 cmbsf | place: Arctic Ocean: Southern Knipovich Ridge | collected 2010
ATAGAAGGGTCATCAAAGAGCAAGGAGCTGGAGCGCTAATCCCACCTAGGAGAAATGCAAAATGGGATCCGATAATGCAAGCAAGGAATCAACAAATGTCAAAAAGGCAAGGGCAGCGGCTAGATCAAATAGGAATAAGTCTGTGGAGTAGGTTAACAGGATACTCGAGAAGGGCTCTTGTAGAAACAAGCTTCTCAAGGATAAATAGACTTTATGGTGGTAAGTTTTACTCTAGCAAAAAGGGTGAACAGGAAGTGGAAGGACATCTAAAATGCTTAATGATGAACCAGATGATGAGAAAAGCGACATAAGATATCGCCCTCAAGAGACGCTCTGTGCTCTCTGTGGTTAAATTTTTTTCTGGGGTTAATGCACGGACCCTTTCCAATAGGAAAGAGTTGTTGCTCCGATGTCTTTGGAATGCTTTTGGTAGACCCCTTCTAGAGCCTTCAGAAAGGCCTCTGCATGGGGCTTGAGACCATGGAGACAGAGCGATTCTAAAATGCGACTGATCCGCAAATAATTGTGATTTCCGCGATTGTGATTTCCGCGATTGAGCCAATTCTTGGATTTTGCAACAAAATCTCGACTTGGGGCAATCTGCCCTTGTCCATCAATCGTAAAGCCATAGAACTTGAGCATCACCTTCAGTGATTTGAAAAGCTTCTCTTGAAGCACTTTGTCCCCTTTAAAGGCGGACATTGTCTTCCCATCGGTCAGAGAGGCTGTCGGGTTGAACTTGCTTGCCCCTTTAAGCGGAAAAAGCCACTGGATGTAAGAATGATCTCCCTCAAGAGCGCCATCATCCCTACTCCAAATCTCTTCGAGGGTTGCCCCTTGATCATTTTTTCCACCGCGGTAAAAATCTAAAATTGAAATTATAGACATGGGCTTGGGCTTGGACCCTTGAAAGGGTTTGGGACACAGATCCATTGCCAGCAAAATAGGGGTTACAACTGCCGCTACCAGCATGGCCACAGCAATCGCAGCTGTGCTCAGGATGTTACGTGAGGTGTGAATCTGATGAGAGAGGCTCTGCCAAACATTTTGAGTGATCTTCATGGAGATAGTATAGCATTTTGGAGGAATTCTGTCGCTACCTGGGCCACATCTCTTTTTTGAATTTCAACTTGATAATTGAGCATAGACATTTGTTCATTCGATATCTTGCCGGCCAGTAGAGAGAGGACTGGGATCAACTCGGGGTGCTTGTTAAGACATTTTTTGGAAATGACAGGTGCCACTTCATAATCGGACAAACAATTTTTATCATCTTTGAGAATGGTGAAGCGTTTATCGACGAGCCTGCCATCTGTTGAAAAGCCCGAAACGACATCCATTCCCCCGCTCTGAAGTGAAAAATAGAGGAGAACCTGATCCATCAGCTTGGACTGGTTGATTTGAGGGTAGGAGGACTTGAGCAGAGTCATTTCAGGACGGGCAGCAATCTCGGGATCAAAGGCGATTTTGTGATGGGGCTGGATATCTGAAATTGATTTTAAATTGGAATTGGCACGGGCAATGAGGACATATTGGTTGCAAAAACCGAGGCGATCAAGCCAGATCAAATTGTACTTCTCTTCGAAGGCCTGCTTCACATGGGGATAGAGTGAGCCTTCCATTAAGGGCTCCTTCAAAATATCGAGAAGCGCCGTTGCGGTATATTCGCAGTACAGATCAATAGAGCCCGATTTCAGAGCATTGAAACAAATTGCTGTCCCCTCGAGGTTAAAGCTGCGGTTGACTTTGAGAGAGGTGTTTTTTTCGATCAACTGAGCGAGTATCTCTCCTAGGATGCGTTGTTCGGTGCAGATTTTTCCCCCGATGGCAATGTCGTGTCTATGGCGAAAAGTCCCTAAACTAAGAGCAATAGCAGTGGTGAGAAAAATAAGGACAACTATGAGGATTCTGAGTTTGAATTGCAGCTCTTTCATCAGATATCCACTCTAAGCCACTTTTCAACCCAGGTCATTCCCCATTCAAAGAAAATGGCGAGGATGGCCGCGGGAATCGTCCCAGCAAGAACGAGTTGGACATTCATGGTCCGAAGGCCTTGTAAAATGAGATCTCCAAGCCCCCCTGAGCCCACGAGGCTTGCAAGTGTGCACATGCCGATGGTCCACACCCCTGCGATACGCACACCGGCCATGATCATCGGAATCGCATGGGGCGCTTGCACGAGGAAGAGAATTTGCCGTTTGGTCATCCCCAAACCTGTTGCGATATCGATCATTTGCGGACTTGTTTGCCGAATACCTGTATAGGTATTGGTCAAAACCGGAGAAATCGCATAAAGTGAAAGGGCAATCACACCGGGAAGATATCCCGTTGTTGGGATGGAAACAAACTGGCAGATGCCGACTAGTGCAATCACGATCACCGCAATCATAGCAAGGCCCGGTATCGTCTGTATGAGCGAAATGCCCCTGATGACCAAAAGTGTGGTTTTTTGATTCCGTTTGCGGCTCAAATAAAACCCAAGGGGCAATGCAATGCAAAGAGCGATCAAAAGAGCAGACAGGCTGATGAATAGATGCTGAGCGGTTTTTTCTAAAATCGTGTTAAACATGGCGAATCAAACTCTCTAAAAATTCACTGCGAGGCAAATCGCCCAAGTAGGTTTGTTCATTATAGACTCCTACAGCTTCGGTTTCAGTGATCTTGAAAGTGGTGAGCGTCTCCATCAAAGAGGCATTCAAAGAAAGCTGTGGGTGAGTTTTCTGTTTGCCCGGCCTCAGGCAAGTAATATATTCCTGTAGAGATTGCGTCTGCAAAATCAGCTGAAAGCGATCCTTGCCCAAAAAAGCATCAACAAAAGCGTTAGCTGGGCTCTCGATCAATTCCTTGGGGCTTGCAATTTGCAGCAGTTTCCCCTCTTCAAAAATGGCAATCCGGTCTCCCATTTTAACAGCTTCGCTCAAATCATGGGTCACAAAAACGATTGTTCGACGGATTTTCGATTGGATCTCTAAAAATTCTTGCTGCAATTGCTCGCGCATCAAAGGATCGAGCGCGCCAAACGGCTCGTCCATTAAAATCACAGGGGGGTCAGCAGCTAGGGCACGCGCAACACCTATTCTTTGTTTTTGACCGCCACTGAGTTTGCCGGGTTTCACATCGCGAAAGGTCTCAGGCTCTAGCCCGACCATTGTGAGTAGTGCACCCACGCGGTCTGCAATTTTCTTCTCGTTCCATCCGAGGAGCCTTGGGACAATTCCCACGTTTTCCCCAACGGTCATATGAAGGAAAAGGCCAATGTGCTGGATTGCATAGCCAATGTGGCGACGCAAATCGATCGGATCGAGGTCTAAAAGATTTTTTCCTTTAAAAAGAATTTTGCCAGTAGTCGGCTCGATGAGGCGATTGATCAGACGCAGGGCCGTTGTTTTTCCGCTGCCGCTGCGTCCTAATAAGACTAAAATTTCCCCTTCTTTGACTTCAAAAGACAAATTTTGCACGGCGAAAGAATTTGGAGCATACTCCTTAGAGACGTTCTCAAAGAGAATCATCGCCCTACACTATAGCATCATAAGGTGTATTGTATACAAATTTTCCTTCTGCTAAGTTGGTAGTATGCATTTGATACCACCCATCGATCTCAAAGGGCAATATCCCTTGAGCCGAAAAGCTGAAGAGTTTGTCGCTAAAAGCCGTCAATTAGTCATCCAAATCTTAGAAAAGCAAGACCCCCGCTTACTGGTCATCGTAGGCCCCTGCTCGATCCATAATGTCGAAGAGGGTTTGGAATACGCCAAACAGTTGAAAAAATTGGCTAAAGAGGTGGAAGACTCGTGTTTCGTTGTGATGCGCGCTTATTTAGAAAAACCACGCACCCGCCAAGGATGGAAGGGGATCGTCCACGACCCTCATCTCAACGGATCCCATGACATAAGCCAAGGGCTTGCCTATGCGCGCTCCTTCCTCACTCAGCTCGCTGAAATGGGCGTCCCCGCAGCGACTGAATTTCTCACGCCTCATCTCGCCCCCTATATCGAAGATTTGATCACTTGGGGTTGCATCGGCGCTCGTACCACTTCCTCGCAGGTCCATCGCCTCCTCGCATCGCACCTTCCCATGCCGGTTGGGTTCAAAAACACCGTGGACGGGAACATCTCCTGCGCAATCAACGGAGTCCATGTTGCTCGCCATCCTCATATGTTCATGCACATCTGCGAAACGGGAAAACTCCGCCAAGTAAAAAGCGTCGGCAATCCCCACGCCCACGTGATCCTCCGCGGATCCAATACAGGCACCAATTACAACGCTGAGACAGTTCAAAAAACTCTCACAGAGTTGCGCCAATTGGAGCTCCCCCCACGCCTTCTCATCGACTGCTCACATGGAAACTGCCAAGGACAATACTTTAAACAAAAAGAAGTCTTTCAAAATGTGATTGAACAAATCCAACAAGGGAATTCACACATTTTGGGAATCATGTTGGAAAGCGATCTGGAAGCGGGTTCTCAAAAAATCCCCGCTCATTTAGAGGAGTTGCAGCAAGGGGTTTCGATCACTGATCCCTGCTTGGACTTTTCCACGACAGCCGAGCTTCTAACCTCGGTGTCATCGTTGATGTCGATGAGCTTGACCCATAACTGATGCTTCCAATCTGCGTAGACCTCGCCGTCGCACGTGATAATTTCCGCCCTATACGAAAGCAAGCCCCCCGTCTCTTTGAACTTTTCATTCACGAGAAAATAGGTTTCATACCCAATCTTGCTACAGATCGGATATTCGACCACATCCTCTGAAAAATCGTGAAATAAAATGGAGAGGCGCAAAATTGGATCAAAACGCATGGCTTGCTTATTTAGCCACCATTCAGCGACGATCATCTGGCCACTTGGAGGTGTGCGCGGATCGGGCGAGCCCACATTAGTGCTGGCCAAATAGCTCGGGCTAATCTTTTGTTGATGCACCACAAGAGCTGAGCGATCACACCCAACTAAACCCAGAAAAAATAGAATGAGAACATATCGTAAAATCATGAATCACCTATAATCGTGTGAAAACCCACTTTTTTCAAGGGAAAATGTCAGAATCTGTCAGTTGCGTGATATTTAATGAGGCCAAGACCCAAGTCCTCCTCATCAAAAGACGGGATATCCCCGTCTGGGTCCTTCCTGGAGGGGGGATCAAGTCTGGAGAAGCCCCCGAAATGGCTGCCCAGCGAGAGGCCGAGGAAGAGACAGGCCTCAAGGTTAAAATCACTCGAAAAGTGGCCCATTATACCCCCTTAAATCGGCTCACAAGGCCCACCCACTTCTACGAATGCTCCCCTATAGAGGGGATTCCTCAAATCGGCCCTGAAACCCGAGAAATCGCCTTTTTCCCCCTCGATGCCCTCCCAGCTAAGCTCGTCCCCTTCTATAAGCTTTGGATCGCCGATGCAGCCACATTCAACCCCACGCCGATTAAAAAAAAGATTTACAAGACCTCCTACTGGACCTTCCTCCATTATCTCCTCTGTCACCCTCTTCTGGTGGCTCAATTCCTCCTGACCCGCCTAGGGATCCATTTTAATAGATAAAATAGTTGCAAAGTCTAGTTGACAAAATAGTCGTTTTTTGTAAAAATCATTCTTTTAATAATTCAGAATAATGGATAAAAATGGGATATAATATTTTAGGAAGATCAGCTATGTTTTTAACGATTGCTGGAGGGCTTTACGATGTGTACACACAGGTTTCTAATGCCTTCAGTAATGTACAAGATATGCAAGGCCTTGCTCTGTATAAAGAACAATTCGTTGAATTGTCTAGTAAACTCAATTCTATACGGGAGAGGGCTTCCTATGAGAATTGCTTCAAGACTTGTACAGCCCATGTTTCCTCTTTTTCCGAAGAATATTGCACAACAAACTGCAAACTCATGGATTCATTATATCAAACAGGCATAGAGACCTTAGATTCGGCAGTGGAACTATTTAATAAGTCTAATGTATCTGCTTTCAGAAATTTCAATATGTCTACAGCAGCAGCGATTGGTGCTGTCGTATTCACAACCTATTTCTTGTATCAGCTCTATTCCCAAACAGGGAAGGGTGACGAGGAGGGGCGGCTTGGCAAAGTCGCAGCCGGCCCAAATTCACAAAAGCCGACGAAGCGTGATATAACTACACCAACCTCTCAAGGCCACACCTACAATCTACGCTCCAGAACCAGAACTTAAACGCTATTTTTGATAATTGGTGTGAACCCCGTCCTGAAGGACGGGGAATGATTTGGAAGGGGCTTCGTACCCCTGCCAAATGTAGATTTAAATTACCCTCTAAGGGGCCCTGGTTAACTATCATTTAAAGCCTTCTTTCAGTAAAAGAGCGATATGAAGTTGTCTGACAAAGAATGGAAAGAGCGATTATCCCCAGAGCAGTACAAAATCCTGCGCAAAAAAAAGACCGAACGCGCCTTTACCGGAGACTATCACGATTGCAAGAAAAAGGGAGTTTATCACTGCGCGGGATGTGGAGAAAAGCTTTTTCGCTCAGAGGACAAGTTCGACTCAGGTACAGGTTGGCCGAGTTTTGTCCGTCCCATCGATGAGAGTACTATTACATACGAAAAGGATAATACACTTTTCACAAAGCGCATTGAAGTGCTCTGCAGCAATTGTATGGGGCATCTGGGACATGTCTTTGATGATGGCCCTCCTCCCACGAATAAGCGGTATTGTCTCAATTCACTCGCATTAAAGCTCAAGGAAACCGCTTGAACTAAATAGGTCTTGCATAGAGTGCCACGCCCGTTTTGCAGAAATTGCGTTATAGACAGTCCCCATCTCGGGGTTATTTGCTGCAGGATTGGTAAAAGCGTGCATTGTGTTCCCATAAATGTGGATCTGCCAGTCGATTCCCGCATCTGTCATCTCGTTTTGTACCCGTTTGAGATCATCATCGGAAACCATCGGATCCTCATGGCCGTGCAGGATGAGTAATTTTCCACTTGCATCGGGGCTGAGGGGAGCCATTTTGGCTTTTTGTCCTTCTCGTTCAATAGCAAATACCCCATGAAAGCACACAACGGCTTGCACGCTGGCGCCACTGCGCAAAAGCTCATAAACGGTCAACCCTCCAAAGCAAAACCCGATCGCCCCGATCCGATTCGAATCCACTTGGGGGTGCTTTTTAACAAAGGTCAACGCAGCTCCAATTCTCTCTTGCAACAATGTGCGATCAGCGAAAAACGGTGCCATAAGCTGGGGGGCTTCTTCATTCGTTCCGCATTTGCCATCACCGTAGATATCAACGGCAAAGCCGATGTAGCCAAGTTCAGCTATTTCGACCGCTTTTTCGCGTGCGAAATCGTCTTGTCCCCGCCAGGCGTGGACGACAAGGACAACAGGGCGCTTGGTTTGGATTTGATTATCATAGGCAATGAAACCAATGCAAGGGGTCTCATCATGAAAATAGGTCATTTTTTCTGTGTACATATCGTACATTTTGCACAAATAAGAAAAATTTGATAAGCATAAAGTATGAAACGTATCCCTTTAAATGCAATTCCAGAGCCTTGGGAGTACAATCCCTCGAAATGGAGCCAGCGCTTGCGCATCATCATTATCGCTGCGGTTCCTACTCTGATCGCTATCTACATGGGGCTTTATCAATGGGGTCTCATCGACAGTGTTTGGGATCCGGTTTTTGGCAAACAATCGATGATGGTGCTCGACTCTGAGGTCTCACACAAGATCACTTCGTGGATAAGGATTCCCGATTCGATCTTAGGAGCGCTCGCCTATCTAGGAGATATCATCTTTGCGCTCGCAGGCTCCACAAGGCGTTGGCATGATCGCCCATGGCTTGTCATTCTATTTGGAATTGATGTCATCCCGCTTGGGCTTGTGAGCGCCACTCTCATCTTCATGCAGGGATTTGTCGTGCATTCTTGGTGTTTTCTCTGTCTCGTCACCGGGGTCTTTTCTCTCGTTCTGGTGGTTCTCGCCTATGACGAGGTCTGGTCGAGTATTCTCTTCCTCTACCGAGTCTGGAAACGCTCAAAGAAATTCTCTGTGCTGTGGAATACCTTTTGGGGACGGCCTAGTCACCTTGCCCTCCAAGTGGGCTCTGAAATGGCACAAAAACGGGATTGGGGGAAATAGTATGTGGGCACGTGTGGTTGAATTTATGCTAGCCTGTTGGCTCTCGATTAGCCCCTTTGTTTTCCGTTATCCCGACGAAGCAACATTTTTCTGGGCAAATGATCTCACCTGTAGCTCGCTGATCGCCATTTTTGCGCTCATTTCCTATCGCATCTCTTTGCGCAAAATGCATCTGTGCAATCTGCTCATTGCCTTTTATCTCATTGCTCTGAGCTATTTTCTCCAATCTAGCCCCTATTACGAGGCTCTGCAGAACTACATGGTTCTAGGGATTTTGCTCTTGATGATTTCCATCATCCCCACCCATGCCGATAAACCGCCAAAGCCTTGGCAAGACTACTACAAATAATTCATTTTTTGATTTTGCGCGATTTTCGTATGCGTGGTTTCACTGCAATGTGTTTTGTTTTTTCCCCGCGCGCTAAGTGTAGCTTATAAGCTAAGTTGATGACTTACTTTCTATAGAACATTTTTGTCACGGCAAGACCCGCAAACCATAGGATGAATGCTATGGAAAAAATGATCCCCCAATGGAAGAGATTGAGAGGGACGGTAGCAAATACCTTTTGGAGTGAAGGGACGTATAGGACGAGGAGTTGCAGGACAAAGGAGCTCGAGAGCGCCCAGATGAGGTAGGGGTTGGAAAAGAGCTTCATCCGGTACTGCTTGCGGATCATCTGCACACGGACGAGTTCGAGAACGATCAAGGTCGTGAAGGTCATCGTCTGTGCAAGCGCAACACTTGTCTTGAGGCCGATGAAACAGGCCGTGAGGGCTCCTGCGGTGACGAGCAGGCTGATCGAGAGGATGAAGAGCGAGAAACGACGGTTGAGGATTTCCTCCGAGCGGGGGCGTGGGGCACGCTTCATTGCACGTGGATCGATGGGGTCCATCGCCAGGCTGATAGCGGGGAAGCCGTCGGTGACGAGGTTCATCCAAAGCAGCTGTACAGGTAAGAGGGCGACAAAGGGCTGACCTGCGGGGCCTACGGCTCCAATCAGCATGGTGATGAAAATCACGAGGATTTCGGCAATGTTAGAGGAGAGGAGGTAGCTCACAAATTTGACGATGTTGTCGTAGATTCCCCTACCTTGCTCCACAGCTTTTACGATCGACGCAAAGTTGTCGTCGAGAATGATCATGTCAGAACTTTCTTTGGTCACATCAGTTCCGGTGATTCCCATCGAGACGCCAATGTCTGCTGCAAGAACGGCTGGTGCATCATTGACGCCATCACCTGTCATGGCGGTTACTTTGCCAGCTTTTTTAAATGATTCGATGATGCGGAGTTTGTGCTCGGCACTGATGCGCGAAAAGACGGAGATGTTTTCAAGCTCTTCATCTTTCATCGATTCGAGCTCTTTTCCATCGACAGCATTGCTGCTGTCCATTCCCAGTTCTTGGGCGATAGCGATGGCGGTTTGCTTGTGATCCCCTGTCATCATCACTGTGCGGATACCCGCTAATCGACACTGCTCGAGAGCTTCTTTTGCCTCGGGCCTGGGTGGATCCATCATGGCAATGAGCCCGACAAAGACAAGGTCCTCTTCTAGGGGTGCCTGCATATTGGTCTGATAGGCCACTGCCAAAACGCGATAGGCTTTTGATGCGAGAGAAGCATTTGTCTCTAAGATTTCTTTTCTTTCAGCATCGCCAAGAGCAACTTCTTTTCCATCGATGAGTTGGTGTTTGGAGCGCTCCAAAAGCGTGTCGGGCGCTCCTTTCACAAAGAGGGTTTTCTCTCCATTTTCTTTACGAAGCACGCTCATCATTTTCCGTTCAGAATCAAAGGGGATCTCTTCGATGATGGGATATTCCAGTTCGAGAGCGTTTTTCGAAAGACCAGCTTTTCTCGCTGCGATCAGAATCGCTCCTTCTGTTGGATCGCCCGCAATGACCCATTCTCCTTTTTCTTGCAGGATGTTGGCGTTGTTACAAAGAGTTCCAATTTTGAGGGCATGCTCCTCTTGGTCTTTGGTCCAAATGGTGCGAACGGTCATGACATTTTGAGTGAGCGTTCCCGTTTTGTCTGTACAGATCACGTTGGTCGAACCGAGAGTCTCCACAGAGGAGAGTCGGCGGATGAGGGCATTTTTCTCGGCCATTTTGCGTACGCCGATGGAAAGGGCAATGGTCACGGCAGCGGGAAGTCCTTCAGGAATGGCCGCAACTGCAAGGCTGAGTGCAACAAGTAGCATCTCTTCTACGGAATTGCCCCGCAGAACGCCAAGGCCAAACACGACAACCACGACAGCTAAGCAGATATAGACAAGCCGCTTTCCCAATTGATTGAGACGATGTTGCAAAGGGGTTTGTTCTTTTTTTTGACCGAGAAGTTTAGAGGCGATTTTTCCGATTTCAGTGTCGAGACCTGTACCAGTGACGATAAGGTGTCCTTTTCCCCTTGCGATGGTCGTTCCCATGAAGACCATGTTTTTTCGGTCGCCAAGAGGCAGCTCTTTTTCAAGCACGTCTTTGGTTTTGCTGACGGGGACCGATTCTCCAGTGAGTGAAGCTTCATCGGCGGACAGATGGGCGAGATCGACGATCCGCCCGTCGGCGGGAACGCGATCCCCAGCTTCTAAAAGGATAAGATCTCCGGGGACGATTTGCTCGGAGGGGAGCATTTGCAAAATACCTTCTCGGATCACTTTTGATAAGGGAGCGGCGAGTTTTTGAAGGGCTTCTAAGGAGCGTTCTGCGCGAAATTCTTGAAAAAACCCGAGCGAGGCATTGAGAATGACGATCGCAACAATGGCCCATGAGTCAACCGGTTCTCCAAGGAATCCCGCAATGACGGCTGCTCCTATGAGAAGCCAGATGATGAGGCTGGAAAATTGTCCGATGAGGAGTTTCCACCAGATGACTCTCCCTTTTTTGGGAAGAGTGTTGAGCCCATACTGCTGAAGTCTACGTACAGCTTCTTCTGAAGAGATTCCTTTTAGAGGATCGCTTTGAAGATGAGAGGCGATTTCAGAAATCGATTGAGTCCAAACTGATAATGGCATATATATTGATGCATAACTGAAGGAGCGAAAAAATGGAACACCCGCATGATCCCTATCACGTGCGCCCTTTCCCCCAGCAGCCTCATCGCGGCGGAAAAGAACTCATAACTGCTATTAGTGATCTAGAGGCGGCTCTTTCGGAGTCTATCCCCGATTTTGAAAAAATACGCGAGACTCAAGAGAGGATTCACACAGCTACAAATACTTCTAATGATGACCGTCTCGTCGATATGATCAGGCAGCTCTCGCATGGGGTAGACGCCTACATGGAAACGCCTGAGCACACCATTTTAGAAAAGGTTCTTCAACAACTCCTCAAAATCCGCGTCGAGCTCAAACACCTCTAAATCAATAAGAGTGCGAAGACGAAGGCAAAAATCGAAAACGATTCCACAATCCCCAATGCTGTGAAGGCTTTTCCAAGAATCGCAGGCTGTTTCGCAGATGCCTGGATCGCAGACGCTGCACACATTCCCTGATAAACTGAAGAAAAGAGAAGAGCCATTCCGACAGAGACTCCGATCCCAATCCCTGAAAGGGGAGAGAGAGTTCCGTTTTTGAGGGGCTCTTGCATCAAAATCATCAACACAAAGCCATAAATCGACTGAGACGAGGGCATTGCCGACATCCCAATGAATTTTCCGTGGTTTTCTTCGACGCGGCTCATGACGGCGTGTGAGGCCATCCCCGCTATTCCACATCCGATCGAACTTCCGATGCATCCAAGTCCTAAAACAATTGCTGGGCCAACCATTGCAAAATCCATACTATTACTCCTGTTTAATTCTTAATCGTCGTAAGGGGTTAAAGAGCTTTCCCTCTCCCTCAAAGCTCCAGTGGTACCACTCGATGAAATTGAGACGCAATCCATGAACGATACCGCTCATGGTGCCGAGAAGAAGGGTCATACTCTGTCCTATGATAATGATGAACGAGCCACCGATGAGACCAACTGCCGTTCCCATATCATTAAAAGTGCGGGACATGATCACGCTGGCCAGGGCAAGCGCGTAGAGACGCAAATAGGAGAGGATATCGGCGAAGACTTGGATGATCTGTGTGATCTCTCCAAGGCCTTTAAGCCGCTTTTGAATGAGAGCTAAAACAATGGCCAGTCCGCCGCCGGCAAGCAGCAATTGTTTGCCCATCATGCCGGCTGTTGTGGGGGAAATCCATCCCATGAATACAATGATCGAAGTGGCTTTCAAGAAGACTGGAAAATACAAATACCCACCGACAGAGAAACTGACCCACCCGATATTCGCTAAGCTCCGCCTTAAATAGCGCAAAAGAGATAGGGAAATATGAACCACTCCAACCAAAAGAGAAAATTCGAGGAGGATATTATCGGAAAACTCGTTCAGCATGACGTAGATTTTCTTTCCGTCCTTGATTTTTACCGCTTTGATGAGCATCTCTTTCCCGTTTTTGGCTTGAGCAATAGCGGGGTAATTTTTGACCCACTCCTTGTAGGTTTCATCCTTGTGTTCTTTGTGATATTCAGCTTTTTTTGCTGCAATTCGGTTGAGAACAGAGATTTTGGAAAGAGGGTTTGTCGGGCTGACCTCTAATCCAAAGAAGGAGGTGGTGATAACGCCCCAAATAATACAGCTCGTCGACAAAATAAAGAGAAGTTTGATGAAGCGCTTGGCCCCTCCTTTGAGATCGGGCATTTTGTACTTCAAAAAGAAGGCGAGACAGAGATAGAGCATCCCGTATCCTCCATCTGCCAAAATCATGGCAAAGAAAAGAGCAAAGGACCAGATAACCCATCTTGACGGATCTTTATCCACTGATGCGGGAATGTCATAGATCCGCACCAGGTCTTCTCCGATCCGATCGGTTTTCTGGTTTTCCATATAGGTGGGGACTTTGTCGTCAGATTCGATGGCGATCGCATCAAAGACAACGGCTTTGTCTCCAATGAGAGAAGGGAGTTTTTCGACTTTGTTTTTTGGGACCCAACCCTCAATGGAAAAGAGGGCGTCTTCGATGGGAAAGTTCACTTCTTTTTGTGTCCGCTCTAGGGTGTGAATGTCGAGCTGTCCAAGAAGGCTATCGCGCAAGAAATCGATGTGCCCCGCATAGCCTTTGAGCTCCGCCTCGACTTGATGGAGGGTCTCTTCAACAAATGCGAGGTGGTTGCGCAGCTCTCCATCGGTCCGCTCAAAGTGCATTTCGATCATCGCAGGGTAGGCCTTAGGCCGATCGTGAATGCCAATAAAATAGTCGAGGTCATAATCAGTGCCAATGTAGATGAGTGACTCGGCATCTTCAATTTCGTGCGTTTTGCTTGTTTTGACGCAATAGAACTGAATTTTCTTGTCCGATTGGCCTTCGATGAAGGCAATGTCATCAAAAGAAAACTGTCCAAAAGGGGCTACGCGCACAATTTCTGCATCGATGAAGCGCTTTTCTTCCCTAAGTTTTTCAATTTCATGAGTGAGCTCGAGAATTTCTGTTGCTATATCGTCAGCAA
>SDBS01004526.1_pt1 | contig 13584 bp, 11 predicted proteins | sample 2277091 | NCBI WGS metagenome assembly SDBS01 (sample SAMN10404972, study PRJNA504765) | marine sediment metagenome | isolation source: marine sediment core GS10_PC15, 163 cmbsf | place: Arctic Ocean: Southern Knipovich Ridge | collected 2010
AAAAAAGGAACAGAAAAAGTTTATTATGAAAATCCGTTAGATGCTTTGGATTTTTGGATTAATCAAGGAGCACAGAGATTACATTTTGTTGATTTAGATGGAGCATGGGGTTCAAATAAAAATAAGGAAATCTTAAGAAACATGATAATGAAAGCTTCCAATAAACTTAAAGTTCAAATTGGTGGAGGAATTAGAAGTTATAATATGGCCGTCGAACTTATTAAACTTGGAGCAGATCGCATTATTATTGGAACTTTAGCAGTAAAAAGACCAGAAATAGTTGAAGAATTAGCAAAAAGCATTGGATCTAAATCTATTATAGTTGCTCTAGATTATAAAGAAGGTAAAATTGCAACCCATGGGTGGACGGAACAAACGGATAAAGATCCTTTCACATTCGGAAAAATTATAGCAAAATTGGGTGCTGGTTATATTCTCTTTTCGGCAGTTGAAGCTGATGGGGCCTTCACAGGTCCAGACTTCAAGAATATTGAAAAAATGGTAAAATCTGTAGATATTCCTATTTACGCCGCAGGTGGCGTTAGAAATGAAGAGGATATTCTTAAACTAAAAAAGACGGGAGCCTTTGGAGTTATTGTAGGGAAAGCATTTTATGAAAATAAACTTAGTTATTCAGTTATAAAAAATTCTAAATATAATGATTAAAATTAATTAATTGAAAAATTAAAAAAGAGAAAAAAAAAAGGAAAATGTATCAATATTTTTACTTCCAAGAATATTTAATTATATTTATTCCAGCATTTTTATTAGGTTTACTTCATACAGCAATGCCTTGTGAAGATAAAGCTATATTCTGTTTTTGGAGTTTTGGCATTACAAAAGAACATAAAAAAAGTTTATTAATTTTAATACTTTACGGAATAGGGTTAATGACTGCCAATCTAGCCATAGCATTTATAACTATTTCTATAAGTTTAATTCCATTAATTTTTCTTCCTGATATGTTTGCTGATCCGCATGCTATAAATTTTTTTGGGGCTTTATCTTCGACATTTGTAGCTATATTTTTCTTATTTTTTGTAACTAGAAGAGATTATATACCCCATTCAAAGCATAGAGCAGAGATTATTAATTTAGATTGGGACAAGCGTAGAATTCCATATCTATTTGGGCTTTTATCCGGATTTCCACCATGTGTTTTTGAATTATTTATATATTCGCAGTGTTTAATATTCGCTTTGAGCTATGGTTTTGTTGAAGCAATCCTAACTGTTTTTTATTTCTCGCTTGGCACATTTATAGGTTTGTTCCCCTTAGCATTGGCTAAGCAAGGTGTTGATCAACAATTAAAAACTAAAAAAAGGAGAAATAGAATTATCTTTATTTCACTTATTATTGTTATAACGCTTAATGTAGTAATAATGATCCTTAGCTTTCTACGGATTCATATATTTCCAGTACAAAATATTTAATTGTAAATTAACGTTCCTTATAATAGTGAGTGTTATCTTAACTGCAGGAATAATTGGAATAGTTTTATTATCATCGGAATTATTCTCGTCACTAAAGATAATGTGTACAGATTTCAAAAAATACAGAAAGATTATGAGGAAAAAGCAAGTAAGAAAGGAAAACGTGTAGTATAAACAAATATCTCAGCAATAAAGAATACAAACTGCTGATAAATTAGGCTGTAGTTATCTGGAGAATATATGAATTATACAAGTACCTCCAAAACCTACCATTTGTGTTAAGGCGTATTTGGGAGGATTAGGTATTTGACGCTTTCCTGCTTCCCCCCGCATTTGCCAGTAGACTTCAGCCACCTGTCCAATTCCTGTGGGTCCAATAGGATGCCCCATGGCTAATAATCCTCCGCTTGTATTAATTGGTATACGCCCATTGATTTGAGTCGCCCCTTCTTCTAGCAATTTGCCTCCTTCACCTACAGGGCAAAGTCCAAGTTGTTCAGAAAACGATATTTCCTCGATCGTGAAGGCGTCGTGCAGTTCCACTAATCCAAGATCAGATGGATCTATACCAGCTTTTTTATACGCTTCCTGCGCTGTTATAGCAGTAAGATCACGAGAATCTTGCTTGGGGTCAAATACACTCTTTGATACGGAAGATAAAATCCAGACAGGTTTAGAAATTCCCAACTGTTTAACCATATCTTCACTCGCTAAAATACATGCTGCAGCTCCGTCGCTAGTCGAGGTACAGTGGAGTATTGTTAGTGGATTGTCCATCATGGGAGCATTGTGTACATCTTCAATGGTTATTTTCTCTTGAAATTGTGCATATGGGTTTAGAGAGCCATTATAGTGGTTTTTTACAGATACCATAGCTAATTGATCAACAGTGGTTCCATATTTTTTCATGTGGGTTCGAGCATCATGGGCAAATTTTTGTATAATAGGATTTTTCCCTTTAGATAAATTCTTGCGTCTTTTATCAATACCAAGGGCAAGGGCGATATCAAACTCACCCGATGCTACTTCTAAAAAGGCGCCTCGAAAGGCGTAAGAGCCTGATGCTGAAGCGTTCTCTATATTAGTTATCGACAATCCTGTTTTACCATGTCTTAAAAATATTCTCGCTCCAGCGGTCATTCCTTGTCCAGTATGACCACACCATCCACTCTGTATTTGGTTCCACTCAAGATTAGATGTTTTCAAAGCACCATCAATAGCCTCTTTAGCAAGCGAGAACGAAGTGATATTATCCCATTTTCCATAACGATGTAAACCAACACCTATTACTGCTACTTTACGCATCCATAATTACCTCCACATATATATAAGAATAAAAAGTAGCATTTTACTTATACTATTATTTTATTATATGGAACAAGGTTTTGCCAGTAATTCTTTCGAATCTTATTGTCTAAATAATTAAACACTAAATATAAATGATAAAAAATTTTCAAAATAAACTTAAAAACAAATTATAAAAATAAAAAAAATGGACTATAAAGATTTTATTAAGGAATTTTTTATTATATTATAAAATAAAAAAATAATGGTTGATTTTAAAATTTGAAATGCCTATTCTGTGAGAGCCAAAAAATCGATTTTACTTGCGAAAAATGTCAATCTAGTTTTTGTATTAATCATAATGCTACAACTGAACAATGGGAATGCAAGAAACATATTCTCCAATATTCCAAAGCAAAGGCGCTAGAAAACAATTACAGATGTACTATTGTTGAAGATAGTAAATGTCCCGAATGTGAATCCCTATTAAAAGTTGAGAGACTTTCTTCTGGACAATATTATTTAGAATGTACGAACCCAAAATGTAAGTGGAATTCATACTTAAAAACTCCAGGGTTATTTTTTCCAAGTAAAGAAAAATTAGGAAGAGAAGCGAATAGATATGGACTTGTTAAGGGATGGAAAATTTGTAATAGAAAATTAAAACATGTAATTGGGAAAGAAGTTTGCCCTAATTGTTTTATAGATTTATTTAAAAGAGCACCTGCTACTAATTTTTCTACAATTATGAATTCTTTTAATATCACAGCTGAACAGATGATAAAATTTGTTAAAAAATATTTGGATGAAGAGCGATTGTACGGTATAATTGATTCAAAAAATCGTATGTTTTATTACATTTCGCATGAGATGAGAGAGAAATTAGTCAGGAAAATACAAGATGAAGGTATTATAAAGATCTCAGACTTATCAGCAACGCTTGATATGAATACAGAAATGGCAATAAGAGTTATATATAAATTAATTAGTCAATTCCAAATAAAAGGATCATTTTCACAAAATAAAAAGACATACTACTCTCAGCAATACATTATAGACAATTTAATTAAAACTATTAAAAATAAAGGTAGAACTTCTTTAGATGAATTGTCAAAAGGTCTGAATATCCCAACAGAATTAATTAAAAACTTTTGTGTTAATCTTATGAGGACTAAAGCTATAAGTGCGTTTTTTGCTGATCATGGAAAAGAAATTGTTACTTCCACTAAAATAAATAACGAAATAAAAAAATACTCCAGGGATGTAGGATTATTTAAACTTTCTAAACTAGCTGAAAAGTTGAATGTAGCTGTTGAGTTAGCCCGAAAGAGCCTTCATGAAATGATTAAAAAAGGTTCGGTTGATGGCATTTTTACTCAAAGAAGAGAATTTATGACAACGAAATATCTCGAAACGAAAATAAAGGAACTAGCCAGAGCATATAGAAATATAAAATTGCGCGAACTTTCGAGTAAATTAGGAGTCACAGAGACAAGTATTGAAGAGAATCTAGCAATTTTAATTGGCAGGGGCGAAATTGATGGATACATTGATTCTCAAAAGAAAATGTTTGCAGCTTATAGCGTTTCACCTGCTTCAAGAAGGGCAGCTCCTGTTAAACAGAAAGTTCCTGATTCTTCCGCAGAAAATATTGAAGTTCTAAGAGACTATGATTTTATAGGTGGCCAGCTTCATTATAAAGTAGTGGTAAGAAACCATGGTGATATGGCTATTAATAATATAAAGATCATATTAGATGTTCCAACAAGTTATAATGTAAAGGACCCACTAATTACGGTTCCAGTTATTGAATCCAATAATTCACGAGGAGTAGATTTTTATTTAGAACCTAAAGAGTGTGGTATATCTAACATTGGTGGAACGATTATATATAAGAATGCAAAAGGAGTGCAAAGTTCAATACATATTCGAAAGAAAGAGGTGCAAATAAAATGTCCGCTTGTATGTTCATCTTTAGCAACTATAGAAGATGCTCAGCTCTCAATTCAAGATCTTCCGAACGATGCCAGAGCTTTCTTAATTGCAGATTTAGACCCTCGACTCGCTTATAGAGCTGGCGTTAGAGCCATAAAATACTTTGATACGAGTATGATAACTTCATATGAAGGTGGTGACTCAGCAAGCAAATACGAAGCCGAAGCTTGGTTTTGTGCTGAAGCTAAAGTAACTGGCGGGAGGATTATTACAAGAGTATTTGTATCTGCTGTAAGTCAATCTTTAGAAGTAAGAGTATGGTGCGCAAATCCAGGACAACTTACAGGATTCTTAGCAAAAGTTCTCGAATACTTATATGAAGAAATAAACATAATCAGAAAGATTAAATCAGAAGAGAGAGAGAAGACCCTTGACGTTATGGCTATAACACAGAACTTAGCAGAGGTTTCTGATTATTGTATGTTAAGGTGGAAAGCCCAAAATATTAGAACTAAATTACATGATACTTTTCTACGTTTAACAAAAATTTTGAAAGATGAAAGTCCAGTTTTAGGAAGGATTGAATTTTGGATCTCTCGATTGAACTCTTATGAGAAAGATGATAAAATTGGTGAGGAAGATGCAGATAAATTAGTCAATGATATAGAATCGTTTAAAAATGTGATTTCACGGAATTTAAAGATTTATTAGTTAAACAATAGATATATATAATTTCAAAACAAATTAATATTAGAAAAAGGAGTCAATGAAAGTGCCCATTATAAGCATATCGATTAATGAGGGTCTTAAAAAGTTTATAAATAAATTAGTCTCTAAAAACCCGGGCCTTAACAAATCAAAATTAATTCGTGATGCGCTACTGAGGCTGATGTCCAGTCCAGACTATACTAATCTTGATGCTTCTACTAGCGAAATTTTGGGCCCGATTACCAAAACAATCATCGGGAATATGATGGTTGTGGCTCCACATGAGCCAAATATTCAGAAAAAGTTAAATAAAATCGAAAGCAAATTTCAATTTCAAATAGTAAGTAAAAATCTTCACTTTTATTCAAAAAATTTTACAATATTCTATGTTTACGAAGGTTCCCTTCAAGATTTACAAAAATTCGTTGTTGAAATTAATAGTATCAAGGAAATTAAAAATTTCAGATACTTAATTATAAATTAAGTCGAAATTTTAATTTTTAGCTTATTTTTATATATTTTGCATCATGAAATTAATCCTAAATATATGATAATATATCAGAATTAGAAATTAAACAATAAAAATTAAATAATAATTTATAGTGAAAAGTTTATGGGAAAAAATAAATACGGAAAAAAATATCAACAAAAAGGTCAGAAATTAAAGGGTTCTGGGAAAGAAGGAGGTTCGTCTATACGTGGTGGAAAAATAAAAGCGAGCCATATATTAGTAGATAAATTAAGTAAAGCTCAAGAAGTTTATGAAGACTTGCAAGCTGGAGAGAATTTTCAGAATTTAGCAAGACAATTTTCGACGTGCCCTAGTAAAAATAAGGGTGGTAATCTTGGTGAATTTGCTAAAGGAAAAATGGTATCTGAATTTTGGAATGCTTGTACAAAATTAAAAATCAGCGAAATCTCCCAACCAGTAAAGTCAAAGTTCGGATATCACGTAATTAAGCGTACGGGATAAATAAAAGATTAGCCGCGCACGGAATCGAACCGTGGTCTCAGGGTTCAGGGCCCTAAATGATTGTCCACTACACCACGCGGCTTGGAATTTAGAGATACTGCTCTAAAAAACAAACTACTTATTAATGAATAATTAATTAATTCTAAAAAATTTTTCCTTAACTTAAATTCGTATATTTTTGTATATATTATTTAAAAATTAAGGTAAATTTTTATTAGAATAAGATCATTTATATTATTGGATTACATTGAGTGGTGGATATATAAAAATAAAATTTTCGGCTAAAAAAACTTATTTCTAAAAACCCTGTTGCTGAAGATTAAAAAAAACCCCGTGACTGAAAAAAAAAAACTTGTTTTTATCCTCCAAATGTAATCCACCTTTTATATTTTCTATGAAAATTTGAAAAACTGCTGTTTTCTTCCATTTATATTATATCTTCTAATATTAAAAAACTCAAATATAATAAAGATATTACTTATTGAAATAAAAGAGTAGACTTTGAAATAGTCTAAATATTTTTTCGATATTTCTCATATACTTCACTGAAATATTTATCTGACATTCCAGCGATATAATCTCTAACAATAAGTGTCAATTTTTTTTTTTTTTTAAGAGGTTTATAATATGTTTCAAAATTTAGATCATCAATGTATTCGATATGGTCCTTAAAAATTGGCGTGTCATGATTTTCTTCTTCTAAATCTTTTAATGATTTATTAAAAATCAGCTCAAATTTTTTAGTTAATTGATCTAAGAATTGTTCATTTATGTTTTCATCCATAAATAAATCTCTTCTGAGATAAATCTTGTTATAATTAAATAATTTAAGTTCTCGCAATGCTTCAAAAATTCCCTTACTATAACCGATCGTGTCTGTATCTAAACTAATATTTAATAAATCCATAATTAGAGTATTCATTATCTTTCGATTAGTATCACCAAGTACTTTCTTGCAGTTATCAGGGATATCTGACCTTTTAATAAACTTCAGTAAAACCGCATCTTCGATATCTTTTCCTATGTAAGAAATTGTGTCCGCAAATCTAACAGCGATTCCTTCATTCGACATAGGAATTCTTTTAATTTTATTTTCAGTCAAACAATCTTTGTATTCCTTAAAATGAACTTCCCAACTTTTACCGTTAATTTTTATTGGTTTTAGTTTTTGTTCATTAATTTCTCCATCATGACATAATATACCATCTAGCACTTGTAATGTTAGGTTTAAGCCTCGTGCGGGTTTTTGAGGGAATCTTTTTTCGAGATAAGTAAGCCATCTTATACTCTGAGCATTGTGCATGAATAGGTTCATATTATGTTTTTTACTAATATCATTTAAAATTTTTTCTCCAAGATGACCATAAGGTGAATGGCCTATATCATGCCCTAATGCTATTGCTTCTATTAAATCTGTGTTTAATTTTAAGATCCTCCCAATCTGACGGCTTATTCTTGAAACTAAAATGACATGAAGAGATCGATGTGTAATATTGGCGTTATTTATATCGAAAAACACTTGAGTTTTATCAATATAACGGGCATAAGCTTTCGAATGAACTATTCGATCAACATCTCTAAAGAAGGGAGGGCGGATATCATTATAACCTTTATCATCTTCAGCTTCATAAAACCTTAATGCGTCTGAATCTTTTATTCCATGAATCCCAATATCACCATCTCTTCTTAAACGTGATCTAAGTATCTCAATTTTATTTGGATCCATTATTTTATCGCATCAGTACTTAGTTAGCTTAAAATTTAAAATCAAATCATATTTTATATTTTGGAAAAATCACCCAAATTTAACAAAAACAGCTTTATAAGGGCAAGATTCTTTACATTTCAAGCAGAGATTGCATTCTCCATCCCCAGTGAAGAATTCAAATGGTTCATCTAAGATCCTAATTTGTTTTGGACACACTCGCTCACAAATCCCACATTCAGCTCGTCCAACACATCTAACAGGACTTCTTGATAGTTTCAAAAAAGAATAATCACTTATTACAGCAGCTAAAGCTCCAAAAGGGCATAGATATCTACAATATACTCGGGGATAATAAATCGCCAAAATCATTATGATCAAATAAAAGAAAAACATAAAAAAAATCCAAAAATCTGAGAAAAGTGGCATTAGTAAATTCTCTTCCCAGCCTTCATATATTTCAGTAATTAAATTAGGGAAAAAAACGAAAATATATTCTGATAATGAAAAAAACCCAACAGGTTTCTCGGCAATTTCACCAAGATTTTCATAATAATCCCTATAAAAAGGCCTATCTGTAGTTTTAGTAAGACCTAATGGCACGATTACAATGAGAAGCATTATAATTATTAGATATTTTGTTTTTAACAAAGTATTATGCGTTTCTTTCTTGATTTTTTTTTTATTAGATGGAATAGAAGCTAAACCATCTTGAATTGTTCCAATAGGGCAGATCCAACCGCAGAAAAAGCGATTTGTGAAAAGAATGAGTATTATGAATAATCCGATAAGAAGTAAAGGGAATTCACCTACTGAAATAAAGTAAAACAAGTATTCTACGAATCCTGCGCCGTTTGACAAAGGATTTCTTGGTGTATTTAAGAATGGCTGAACTTTGACAAAACTCTCGAAACTCTTTAAGTTTATAGAGAAAATCAATTCTATAATAACATAATTAAATATTGTAAAAGCTATTATTTGAACTACACGTCTAATCGCCGTAGTTTTATGAGATTGAACTTTAAAAGTTTTTTTAATACTCAAGAAATACCACTTAAGAAAAAATTTAAATTAATAAATAGTAGCTTTTTAAAAAAATTAAGTTTTCTGAAATTATTTTAATAATAAACATAGGAAATAATCTGAATTTTATAAATTCTATATTTTTTGTTTAAATTCGAGTTTTTAAGCTATTTTCTAATATTATTAACCGAATAGACAATCGAAGCAATTTAGGAATCAATGTTATATCGTAGCAAGTAAAGTTCTGGTAAGATATATTTAAAGATAAATAAGAGGTTAAGTTTGCAGTTAACTGGAATAAACAATATGCCTCTATTTTTATGAATAATCCCTTGAAGAAATAAGAAATGATTCGAGCAAAATTGGAGTTGTAACTTTATCAAAAAGTAGCATTGAATCACACTTAAAAGGGAAAAAAGTATTAACAAACAAAATAGCGAGGGAGATGTAAATGTCAAATATTAGTGAATCAATGAATCCTATGGATAAATTTTTTAAGGGATTTGAGAATTTTTGTATAACATTTAATAATTTTTGCGAAGCAACATTTATTTATTTGAAATACGGACTTATTTTAACACTAATTATTATTTCATTGTTAGTATTAACAAGAAATCGAGGGTTTTTCAGAGATCAAAAATTACGTGAGGATAAGGACGGTGGGCATAAAATACGGATACATTAATAAGCATTAAATACAAAATTTAGGAGGAAAGAACTAAAAGATGAAAATAAATATAAATAATATAATGGATGATTTAGGGGGTAAATGGTGGAATCATATCTCTGTAGCTAAATTTGGTTTTTTAGAAAGAATTAGTAGCAATTTAAATGATTTTTCCGTAGATGTCGATGATATTTTAATTCATAAAGAAATCAAATCAGGGGAAAGCTTCCCTACAAATGCTAAATGGATACTGCACAAATCCAATTAGTACCATATATTTACAGATACAATCATTTCTACTTTTTAGGATAGCTACATAAATTATAAATTATTGTCTACCATTGAATAATTATTATGACGGATCTGAAAAAAATCCTACAATCAGAGAAAACAATGAGATTTCTTGCTTTTTGTGGTTTAATTTTCGTTTTTTTAATAGTTGTAGTCGTTTTAATTGTCTTAGCTGCAATCCGACCAGGCTATAATTCACTAACACAATATGGCAGTGAACTTGGAGAATCAGGCGCGCCAAATTCCGAAATAACCTCAATAATTTTCTTTATTTGTGGTGTATTATTAATAGCATTTTCATTAGCGCTATATAAAGGAATACAAAAAGCAAAGGGCTCTTGGATTGGCCCCCTCTTAGTAGCAATTTTTGGTATCTTCGATTCAATTGGATCTGCGATTTTTCCATGTGATCCAGGCTGTGTCGGCCAAACATTTACAGGTATGATGCATTTAGTTGTTAGTCTTATTGGTATGTCTGCTATGGCTCTAGCACCATTCTTTGTTAGAAGAAGCTTGAAAAATGACGAGCGGTGGCAAGGTTATCAAACTTTCTCCTTAATAATTGGAATTTTGGCACTAGTAATGATTGGAGTGTTTATAGTCTCAAGTGCGACAGAAATACTAATAGGACTTACTCAAAGGATTATGTTCAGTTTATATCTTATTTGGATATTTGTCTTTGCGGTTAAACTGCTACAATTACATAAACAATTAGACTCGTAAAAGAAAATTAAATTGGAAAGTTAAATAAATTAGTTTTAAAAACAATTATTTCTTTCTTTTTTCTAAAATCTTGATCGACTCAATGTTGTTTCTAATTTTTCTATTTCACCCTCTTTATCAGCCATTTTTTGTTTTAACCCTTCTTCGTTTTGCTGTGAGAAAGCATTCTTTATGCCTGCGGGCAGAATTTGATTCAAATGGTGTCAAAAAACATTTTTTAAGAACATAAAACTCCATATTGCTTAGAGCTAAAGTTTTCCATCGGATTTCTTTATGAATCAATAAGCCCACTCAAGCCCAGAGAACTTAATATTATCATAATTAGAGAGAAAAGAATATAACTCTTATTTTAAAAAAAAGTGACCTTACAAGCTTATTAGAGTACAGAAAACAGACCAAACACCCAATCCCAAAAAATGTGTTTTGTTAAGCATTCTTTAACCAAATCGGCTGAAATTATTTTAATAACAAAGTCTCTCGATTTTTTGGAGCCTTCGTGGCCTTGCGGAGCTTCTTATGAATCATCGTAGCTAAACTTACCACCTTGCTTTCTTCTCCATGATTGGTTATAACGAGCTTGGGTTTTGGCTGAATCCTTCTTAGGAATTGAGAGATTTGACTTCTTGAGGAATGACCTGAGAAACCTTCAAGAGTAAAAGTTTTTATGTTTAATTTAACTAATTGAGTTCTTCCTTTCGGGTCGACATATTGAAACTCTCTAAAACCTCTTTGAATTCTAGCTCCCAATGTACCTGAAACCTGATATGAAACAAAAATTAGTGAATTAAGTGGATTATCTGCCAAATTTCTTAAATATTGTACTGATGGACCACCGATTAGCATACCGCTTGTGGCCATTATAATACAAGGCCCGCCCTTAATAATGCCTAATCTTTCTTCATAAGAACCAACAGCCGTGAAAAAATCAGATAGAAACGGATTTTTTCCTTGATGCAGAATTTTCTCCTGTAAATCACTACTTAAAAAATCCGGATTAGCAGTGTGTATTGCCGTGGCTTCACTTATTAACCCATCAATAAAGACAGGAACTTTTTCTATAATTCCTTTAGAAATAAATTCTTCTAGTACAATAATTAATTCCTGTGCTCTTCCCACGGCTAAAACAGGTATTAATACTTTTCCTCCTTTTTTTAATGTGGCAGTTAATATTTGTTTGAGTTCCTTTTCGGATTCTTGTCTGCTAGGAATTCGATCTTGAGGACCTCCATATGTAGATTCAATGAGCAAGCTTTCTACTCTAGGAAATTTTACAGACGCTTTTTCTAACAAACGAGTTTTTTGAAATTTAAAGTCACCAGTGTATACAAAATTATATCCTCCTTTACCAAAATGTAGATGTATCATAGAAGAACCTAAGATATGTCCAGAATTGTGAAGAGTTAATTTTATATCCGGTGCAATATCAGTGACCTTGCCCCATGACAATGGAATAGTGTGAAGCACGGTGGTTTTAACATCTCTTTTTGAATATGGTCCAGTACGGCCTTCTTTTTCACAAATCTGTACATAGTCTAATTGTAACATGGTTGATAAATTTCTTGTTGGTAAAGTACAATAAATAGGCCCTCTATAACCATATTTATAAAGAAAAGGTACTAGACCACAGTGATCTAAATGCGCATGTGATATAATTACAGCGTCTAAATCTCTTACTGAAAATTCGGGTACATCAAAATAGGGAAATTTTTCATTAGGGTTTCCAACATTCAAACCGCAATCCAATAGTACATTACTATCTCTTGTTTGCATTAAAATTGAAGACCTGCCTACTTCACGAAATCCTCCTAGAGAAGTCATTCGCACGTTAATATCATTAAAAAGAGTTGGACGATGTATTCGTTTCCCGATTTTTAGTAATATCTCTTTTTGCGTTTGTCTTTCTTTTGTAAGCATCCCCCTAATTAATTTAATCGTTCTTGAAGGTAAAGGTGGGGTACGGATTGTTTTCGGTTGCCAAAATGTATTTGATCTTATCTCTTTTAAGTTAACACCTTTTTTACCAATAACTAAACCGGGTTTAACTGATTCAATTATAACTTCTCCTCTAGTATGATCAAATTCAATGTTAGTTATTTCTGCATCCTCACCTATTAAGTTTTTTATATAAGCTGAAGTTTCAGATGGATCTTTTCTTTTTTGTACATCCCATCTAAAAACTACACGCTTCCTCATTAATTTTGCTAAGTTTTTGAGAACATTTGAACCGTCATCGATATTTATATCTGAGTTTTCAGAATAAACTGCAATTTCGGGACCTTCGAATTCAATTTTTTGTATATTTATCGAAGATGGAAGATTTTGAATAATTTCTTCTTTTATTCTTTCTAATTCGGTTTCAAAACTCAATTTTTACAAGTCTCCTTAATATTAGTTATTTTTTTGAGAATTCTCTTATCTTTTTAGTATAAGTATCTTAAAGAGTATATCCTTAACTTTTTATCAAATTCACTAAAAAATTCATATGATCATATGAAAATTTTTTACTTAATTTTTTTCTTAATAAACAATTAATAAACAAGAAAAAACTCTCTGGCATAAAATTTATTTTACAGAGAATTTGATTAGATAAAATAATTTCTAATTTCTATTTAAATTATACTAGTTGTCACATAAAAACCTTTTGATTATATTTCTTCTCCTTTAAATTTTGTAAATATGTTTAAATAATGACTAAAAATTCGGATCAATTTCAATTTAGATAACCTTTTTTAAAAAAAAGAATTAAATGGATATATGGCTAAACTAAAGATTGGAGCAATAGCTTCTGGCTCGGGATCAAATTTTGAGGCCATTATTCAATCAACTGAAAATGGGATATTGA
>SDBS01004527.1_pt1 | contig 13584 bp, 17 predicted proteins | sample 2277091 | NCBI WGS metagenome assembly SDBS01 (sample SAMN10404972, study PRJNA504765) | marine sediment metagenome | isolation source: marine sediment core GS10_PC15, 163 cmbsf | place: Arctic Ocean: Southern Knipovich Ridge | collected 2010
AAACTGACGATGACAATGAGCAATCAATACTAATTCAGAAATTAAGGGAGCATATAATTAGATTTGAAAGATTGCTTGGCAAATATCTAGATCCAGATTTACCAACATCAAGAAAACTAAGAAAAAAATACATGGAAGAAAGGGATATTTTCAGACGAGAAGGTTACAAAGAGTTCATTGATGCTATTGAATTAAAAGTAGATGCAATCTGTGTCTTTGAAAACAATTACAACATTGATCAGTTTAATGGAATAGACAGTGATGAAAACCTTAGAGAAGGATTCTTTAAGGGAAAAATTAGTGAGGCAAAGAATGGTAACTTTAACTCTGCGCAAGAAGTTGTAAACTCTGTAATGCAAATTGTAATTGAAGAAGAGTATGGAGTGCCAAGAAGAAGATTGGTGACAAAGATAAGATGAGTACGAAAGAACAAGTATCAGAAAAAGATTGGAAATATATGAAAATTTTTTGGTATGTTAACGTAATTGCATTTGGATTATTGGTATCACTATCTTTCTTTGTACCAGATGCAGAAGCATCTTACCATGATGTTGCAGTAGTAGGAGACTTTGCAGGTAAGTTTGATCACAAATCAATCTATGCAGATGGAGATTTCAGAATCAGTAATAATAAACACATGTTTACTTTACTTGGAGATTTTGAAAAAGATGGAAGGGACAAGACTTACAATATCAATTGTATAACAATTGTTGCAAAATTAGTATTAGACAGTGAAGATACAGAAATATATCTAGATTTTGATGGAAAGAAATGTGCGTATGGTCACATGTCTTTTGTGTTTGGTACATTTGAAACTACAGATTCAACAGGAAAATTAGCAGGTGTTACAGGTGAAGGGAGAATAAACTTCTACGCTGATCATCATGCAAACAATGTCTATGGCACACTACAAGGAACGTTCAGATTATAATGGGTTCTATTGGACAGTTTAACTTGGAAAAAAAACATCCTTGTATAGTAAGGGGATGTCCGATACTTGCAAATCCATATCAACAGTATTGCATAAAACATTTGGAGATGGTGATAAGCAATGAGCATGGAAGATAATCCAGAAGGAGTTCCAAAATCAGTTATTTCACATTCATTAGATCCAGTTGAAAGATTTCAAAGAGTTATGGGATGGATCAACTTCATGAACATGTCAGACAAATTTTTCATTGCAGGAAATGCATTCATGGATCTGATTGGAGAAATTGATGTATGGTTAAACGACATAAAGGACTTGAACTTGGGTAGAGACAATGTAACAAGGTTCAAAATACCAGACAGGCTACCTGCAAAGACAATCAAAGAAATAAAACAAATTTGGTATGGTAATTGTTATCTTTTTCAAAAAAGAAACAGGCATCAGGAGATTCTAGATCAACGTGTTATCTATAATCCATTCATGAGATTTCAGGGATATGAAACAGTTTTAGACATTAACGGAAAGGGAGGACTTCCTGCATTAATGCACATGAATCCTAGATCAAAAACAAAAGACGATGAAGATCCTAGAGTGCTAATACAAGAACCAATACGATTTGATGTTGCATACGATGGTTTTGATGCCGATCAATTATCACAAGTATTTGGTTTCAAGTGGGTATTCTCAGATGGTGAAGTTCAGATGTTTAATTCAGATGAACAAATTATGACATCTGATGCATTGGTAATGGAAATTTCAAGAGAGGCTTATCATAAAATAATTAGAATTTTAGTAATGGAGTTCAAGCCACGAAGGTATTACATCTATAATGTAATTACAAACATCTTAAAGACATATAGAAAGACAATGGATCTCAAATCCCTACAAGGTATAACACCTTCAAGCGATTATGTTGCAAAATATTAAAAAAATTGGTAGATAATTAATGCCACCAATACAAGAATATCAGCATCTAAGAAACGTTAAACGAAAGTCAAAGAATCCAGATGCATTTATAGATCCATACATGGCAAGCATTACTTTCTGTCAAGGAAATAGAGGAAGTGGAAAGTCAACAGTTGACGAACTAATAGCAGAAGAGCATTTCAAGATGGGACATACTGTAATCGATCTTCATAGTGCAGGTAACTATGAATCATTATACTGGTGCATCAAACATGATTGCAGAAAATTTTGGGATAAGTGGAGAGCAGAGCAAGAAAAACTTCCCGATAACATGATCAAACAGGAAGAACCATTACACTGTGATTGTGATTCACGATATAAGATAATCCTAGTTGTTCCAGATTACATACAGTTCGATGAAATTGCTTTGGATGAATTCAATGGGAGATTTTATACAAAGAGAGAATGGTCAGATATGGGACACCTAGATTATGGAAAATTAGTCACAAAATCAACAGGTGAGACAGTAAGAGAGCGACCAATCAGACCAGATTATGTAGAATGGATCAAGGTAAGAAAACTAACAATCCCAAACAAAGGATACAAAAACAGGGATCAGTTCGTAAAAGAACTGACTGAAATTATGTTAATGGGACAGGGTGAAAAAAGAATTCTAGTATTCAATCCAATATTTTACAAAGACATTCCACACAAGTTGGTTACATTAGAGAAGGTATTAAGAGAAATACCTGCAATCGTTCAAACTAATTTTAAAGCCATGACACCACGAACTGTAGCCGAACTACGTGGCGTTGAAGAACCAATACCATTCGGTCAGTGGACTCCACAAGAAGAAAACAGACATCGTGTAACAATCTTAATGAGGGAATTCGGATCACTGGTATCATCACAACTAACAGAAGAAAGAAACCAAGTGATTGTAAAGAAGGCAATCTTCGCATTGGTAAAGGTTCTTAGGCACTTCCATATTTCGCTTGTCGGGGATTTTCAAAGGGCTAACGATATTTATAGTGGGGTGCGTGAACAAAGGGACTTCTTCGTATGGAAGTGTTCTAACATAGACATTGTATCAGAGGATTACCAATGGTTGCGCAATGACATTAAGGAAAGGCGTGAAGAAATAATTAAAAAGGGATTACCAGCACAAGCATACGCAATGTTTCCCAACTTGGAAGATCTCAAACCAAATCAGATGTATGTATTATATCCACAAAAAAATGAAAGGGGAAACAGATACAAGTTATTCACAGTAAAGATGCCATCATTCCATCATCATCAAGCAGACGATGACTTTGAAGTAGAGACAGGGATGATAAAAGAGACAGTGAATAGAGCAGGAACATGGAGGATGATTACAAAGACAAAGGATGGAGAGATGGTAGAGAGTGAAAAAGATAGAGTAAATGAGGATAAGAAAGTTAAGGAAGCAAACATGACAAAAGTATTCGATGTATCTAATGCACTAATGCATCCTAGTGATCCAACTAAGAAAAAGATGAAAGCACAAGAAGTGTTTGACCATCTAGGTGACTTGGGTATTAGACCTGACGGATGGAGTATGAGTGCATTTCGCAAGTGGTTGCAACGAGAAAGAAATAAGAGAGGATTATAGTTCCCAATCCCCCACCTTTTTTGCCAAAACTTTTACCAACAAACAATGTTTCCCTCAAAACAATCAATGTAACTAAGCAACAAACATTACAAAATTTTAGCGGATCTGATCATGATCTGATCATGATCTGATCATTTAAGGATCAACGAACCAATTAACATATTCAATTGCACTACGTAGGATTTTGAAATTTGAGACTGGTGAGGTCGAAAACATGTCCCAATGCCTGTCCAAGTTGTCCAAAAATATAAAATTGCAGAACAAGATCTGCGACTTGGACATGCGACAGGATCACCATATCTCATCCCGAAACTTGTCCAATGTCCAAAGTCCCAAAGTAAAAAAGAAAGAAAAGGGATTGCTATTAATGAACCAGACTTATCTATCCGATCGCACCTGCGCAAAAAAAATTTTTTTAATTGTTGATCATAAAGTGATCATCAAGAGATCACTAACGGATCATACTGACCAAAATGTATTTTGTCCGACCATTGATCCTCTCAAGAAAATTAAAATTTTCTAGTTAGTTAAATAAAGTTGGCAAGCCATCTTTAATCAGAACAAAGTATGGATTTGGCTAATGTCAGCAGAACAAAAATCCGTAGAAAATCCACTTGAAGGAAAGTATGTTAGAATAACAGATCCAAAAGTGATCGAAGAACTAAACAAAATAGATCTTTGGGTAGCACCAAATGAAACAGATGAAACATACGACCAAAAAATAACAGCAGGACAATCACATGATTATAACAAATCAGCAGAAAGTGTGGGACAGTTAAGACCAATTGAAGTTGCAGTATGGAGAGAAGATCCAAACGGAAAGAGTGACAACTCACCAGAAAGAATTCACATGAGAATAATAAATGGTCGACATCGTTACAGACAGAATCCAGAATGGAGAAGAGAGTATTATGACTTCGGTGTTTATGAAAAACAAAACGTAGATCCTGTGATGGAGTATTATCTTGCAAGAGGACACTTCGACATGCAGAAGAAAGCATCAAGAGAAGAACGAAGAGTTCTTGTCATTGACATGGCAACAAGACTAATGAAGAAAGGAAAACCAGCACCAGAATGTTGTAGTGAGATAATAAAGATAATGGAGAAACAAGGAATCTCAAATGAAAATTCAATAAGAGAAGTTTGTCCAAGAGACTTCAAAGATCAAGAGCGAGCAGAAAGAAAGGAAGGAAAAACATTTGAAAAAGCAGGAAGAGATACAAAAGAAGTTGTCAAACTCAAAAAGGTTGCAGGAGAAAAATACAAAGACATTGAGGACAAGAAAATTCTGTTAGAGTCTGAGAACACAAAGTTGCAAAGAGAGAACATAGACATACTTGGTGAAGTAAAGAAACAACATAACACAATAGACGAAATGCAATCAAAGTTAAGAGTTCTATCAGAGATGGGACAAAAAATAAAATGCAAGTGTGGTAACGAAATACCTGTCAAAGTGGATGTAACATCATCAAAGATCATTGCAGAAAAGCAATGACTAAAACCCTTTTTTCTATAGCATTTCTATTATTAGGATTTGGTCTATTATTTGTAGTAAGTTCTGTGCCTGTTATTCCATTATTCATTAAAGGATTGATAGCAGTTTTTTCAGCATCAAGTTTGGTACTTGCGTTATATTTTGTGGTTAAGGAGTACGATAAAGATTATGACAAAATCAAGCAATTGTAAAGAATGGTTATGTCATAAATGCACAGAAGAGAACTGTGATCATTACTGCCATCAACAAAACAGTCCAGATAAAAAAGTAGTTGAAGTTTAATGAGCAAAAGGACAACTTCACAAAGCAAGCATTGCAGAGGAATATGTGTTAGATATAAAATAAAGAAAACAAAGTTAGCACAGTCTTGGTACTCAATCAAAGGCGCAAGATATTGTTCTCGTTGTGGTGAGTTCATCAAGTGGGAGGGTATTAACTGTCCATGTTGCGGAGGAAAATTAAGAACTAGACCACGATCAAATTATGGAATTGACAAATACAGAGAGAGGAAAAAAGTGGTTTACCAATGAAAGTTAGTATTACTAAAACAAAGAAAAAATATCATGTTCTAATGGCAGATCCTCCTCATGAATACAAAAATCAAAAAACAGGTGGAGGAATGAAGTCAGGAGTTTCTGATAAATACAAAACAATGTCATTGGATAAAATTTGTGAATTACCAGTAAGAAAAATCTCTCATAAGAATTCAGTTTGCTTTCTTTGGATTACAACACCATTACTAGAAAACGGATTTAGAATTCTAGAGGAATGGGGATTCAAATACAAAACAACTTTGGTATGGGATAAATCAGCAAGTGGAGGATGGGGATTCTGGATGAGAACTTCAACTGAATTTTTATTAATTGGAGTTAAAGGAAATGTAAAGGCATTTAGATCTCTAAGGACAAATGTAATCAGGCATAAGAGAATAGGACACTCAGTAAAACCAGATATGTTTCGAGAGATAGTAGAGGAATTAACTAAACAATTTGGTAAAAATCGTAAGATGATTGAACTTTTTGCTCGCAAGCATCCATCAAAGAAGGACTATGCGAGGAAATGGGATTACTTCGGTAAAGAATATAATTAAAATCCTAAGATCAATTCTCAATTTAATTTACAAGCGATCTCATCAATATTTAATTACACCTAGTATCAAAAGATTTGATACTAAAGGGGAAATAATGAGGATTGAAAAAGGAAGAGATAACATGATTGAATTTCTAAAAATAGTACCTGATGAGTGTCTAATCGATCTATCAAATAGGTGGTATTGTATTGAGCAAAAATAGGAAGGATTCTGTTAAGACAGTCGAAGAAATTGAGTATTTAATTGATAGAGATGGGAAAATTTGTTTCTATTGCAAGATGCCTTTTGAAAAAAATATTGTTTGGCATAAGAGTGTAGCAAGAGATCACCTGAATGACAATCCAAATGACAATCGACTTGCAAACAAAGTATTATGTCATCAGGAATGTAATTTGATTAAACAGCACTTTATTGACTGGAAGTTAAAGGCATTGGAAAAATTAAGAATGAATGAAATGACAATATCACCAGAAGTAACTTCAATGATGAGCAAAGCAAAGGTAGACAAATCAAGTCAGATCGATATTAATCAGATTATCAACAAGGAAACAGATCTATTCATTATGACTTATCTACCAGAAAATCCAAAACCTGAAATGCCAAATTGGTTAGATTTCAATGATACTGCTGATTCATTGACTGAACTAAGTCAGAATAAGTTTGGAGTTGGATCACAGGATGCTTTCAAAAGAGCATTAAATGCACGTTCTAGTACAATAGGTAAATTCAGAAAAGTTGAGATCGATGGTAGATTAAGGATTTATAGAAAAGGAATATGAATACTGAGAAGAAGTTCTGTGATGATTGTGGAAAAGAATTAGAAAATTATTGTGAAGATTTTGAAGTAGATGATGATATATGCAGACAATGTTTTTACTGGCTAAGTGAAGATAATTATAAGTTATTCCTAGAGTTAGTTGCTTTAGGTACAGTAAAATAAAAAAGGTAGACCATTCAATCAAGCGCATAGGTCAAGCGCATAGGTCAAGCGCATAGGTACTCTAATAGGATGCTACACCATTTATGATGCTAGACCATTTTATAATGACCTTAAACTCCTACATTCGGCAATGTCGGGTTTTTGGTACATTCGGGCATGGGATCGTATGAAACAATCCGCTTCATTAAACCCCGATCTCATGTCTTTAATAAAAAAAATAAATAAAAATACCCACACACCTATATTTCGACTCCATGACTGGACAGGAAGTTAGTAAGGATTTTGTCTTTGTCTAAATGTCCAAGCGCATAGGTCTGAGGTACTTATGCGTGTGCGAGTGTGAGTCTACCTCGCCCACCCAAAAACACACCCACAGCACCGTAGAAATTGACTCAATAATTCTAAATAGGTTGAATGGATGTTGAAAATAGTGGGATCTGTCCGATCAAACATGTACGCCTCGTACTCCCCTAAAAATTTCTAGGACAGATCCACAATCTTCATACTTGATGAAGAAAATAGATTTAATAATCTAGACTAGATGATCCATATTTGGATTTGGCATAACAAAGCAATGGTAATTTGAAAAGTTGATTATATCCTAGTCAATGCCCTTCAAATTGCTCCCATTGTCCAATTACGTTATGCCAAGTTCTTTTTTCAAAACGCTACGTGGGCATTTTAAATTGTGGGTTGACATCAAAACAATTTCGTGTTTTCATCTCGGCTTGGTGTAGCCACCAATGTCAACTCACATTAGTTTGAATCTAGAAAACATTTACCACAAATACATTCAGTAGGATCAATCAATAGAGTATCACATAGAGTACAATGTCTTTCCAAGAATTGCTTCGAATCTAACTTCTATATTAACCTAAACCCGATCAAACGTTAATGAACCAAAACTTATCAACGATAAAGTTAATGAATAAAATGATCGGGGGTTTGTTATTTTGCAACCAATTAGCCAAGAGTTGTTGTACGATTTCATTTGCGCTCCCGATCTCTAGTCTGAGTAACTAATTTTATGCTATTTTACAATGAGTAAAGAAAATGGTAAGTTCAGGAGTTGTTATTATTTTTGCAGTCGTTATAGTAGCAATAGTAGCAGGAATGGCTACAGGTCTAATTAACATTGGACAACCAACAGGTTTAGGTGGAGTTCCACAACAAGTAGTTACTACTATAGCAGGAACAGAGTTTTCAGGAGAATTAGATGTTTTATTACGACATGCTAATTCATTAGATAATTCCGATCAATTCCAAGAAGGAGCAAATAGTGATATACATACAGTTTTCTACAAATCACTTGACGGAGTACAATTTAGTTCAATAGGAGAAGGAGCATTAGGAACAGGTGGAGCATCGAGAGTAACAATTACACCAGACATGAATAGTATTCTATATGCAACAATAAATGTAGCAGGAATGTCACAACTTTATTCTGATCCAGAAGGTACACAAAGAACCAATTCTAGAATAACAGAATTTACGTTTGAAGATGTCACAAATGATGGATCTAACAAATGGCTTTACAAAATAAGTTTACGTGGTCTTTCAGATCCTATTGCTGGACAAGATGCAAGTTCAATATCAATTATTGATCAAACATGGATTATGGCATTTCCAGTAACAATCAATTCACCAGCAAACATTCTAAATATTGGAAGTGATGCAGGAACTGTTAACTTCATCAGATGGGAACTAACAACACCACAAGGTACAGCAACAGCACAAACCGAATATACAATTCTTATTGATAAGGTCAGTGGTCAAGCAGGAACAGAGTTTTGGGATGTAGGTCTAAGCAATCTTGATATTCCAAATATTGGTATCAAGACACTATCAGAATTTGATGAACAATTACTTAGTTCCACAGAAACCCTCTATAAATTAAGAATTGGTGATAGAGCAGATTTCGCAAATGCAAATTATGTAATAACTCCACAAAACTCAAACAATGTACATCCAATACCAGCAAAGATGGTTACAAGCCTATCAGATAACGCACAAAACGATAATCTTGATGTGACATTGACTATAAAATGGCTAAATCAACGTGGTGGATCTCTTACACCAATAACTGATACAGTTCGATTAGACGAATCTTAGTAAGTATTTTATAATTTTATAGTGATGGGTATTTGTTGATGGTGAGGGAGATTCGTGAAGCCAAATCTTGAACCTCCTGCAAACTCACCATCAGCATTAGTGTGACTATAGCAGTAAGCCCTAATGCCCAATTAGCGTTTTAAAAAAGTCACACTAACCCATTTTTATACGTGGTAAAGTACAACTGGTTTTCACTAGCAACAATTGTTATAGGACTTTACTTAATTTTCGAAGGAATTGGTTCATTTGTAATATTTGACGATCAAAACGATTTGTTCCAAGCAGGAAGGATATTTAGGGTTATTGCTGGATTCTTCTTAGTGTTTGTAGTATCGAGGATGATAAAGTAATGGGTTTCATTAGATCTTATTTCAAATATGGATTCGGATTTGCAAAATTTGCATTAGTATTTGTCGGTCTTTTAGTTATAGCATTGTCATTGTTTGGTGCAGAAGAATTTTTGGAAGATGAGGCTTTTGAAGGAATTCCTGCAATCGTTGTTTTACTAAGTGTTGGTATTGGATCATTAGTGATAGGGATTATTCTAATAATTTTTACAGGTGCAAAGGGAATTAGTTTGGATTTCGGTGGAGGAAGAAGTAGATAATGGTTCGTGCAGGAGTCATAGCAGTTATTGTATTTTCTGTAGTTGCAGTAGCAATGTTAGCAATCTTCTTTCCCATCTTATTCCCACCAAACAATCTAATGGTCGATGACGACTCTACAATAAACTCACTTTATGCTCAGTATGACAAGGCAATAAGGGAACTTTTAGGTCAGGACTTTGATAGTCTAACAATTCCTGAAAAAGATCAATTGATGGAAGATGTAAAGGATCTAAACGAAGAACTTGAAAAAGACATAATTGATAACAACCTAAACCAGACAGATCCAATTGACATAGAAGATGACAACTCCCTAGTTGAAGAATGTGTAGGAGAGTGTTTGGAGGCATTGGCAATTGTTAATCCATGTATTGAAGGATTCATCTTCACTGACAATCTCGGTTGCTTACCAGAAACACTTGAAGGACTAGCAGAAATACTAGACTTTGATCCATTAGATCCAGCAACACAGTTCAAGGTAATCTCAATAATAGATCTAGTAGATTCAAACGGACAAAAATTCGAAAATATAATTGAAACTGATCTCCCACTATCTTCACTCCTTACAAAAGAAGGAAACATTCTAGACTTGGGAAGAATTGACATGAGACTTGTAGGAGAGTCAGACTCTAGAAATCCAATTCAGGCAGAAGGACTATTAGACATTGTACTAAACGGAAATTCACAAAGACAGTTCAATCTAAAACAAGTGGCGACTCCAAACCAAATAACTAGCGCATTTGAAATAAAGATAGGAGGAAAGTCACTAGAGTCATTTAGTTTTGCAGGACTACCACTAAAAGACTTGCAGAGCGGTGACTTTGCAAATAACCTACAGGTTAACTTGAGGGATTTCAGCATAACACAGGGCAATTCAACATTCTTCTCTCCAATGGATTTAACACTGTACGAGTTGGACTTTGACTTTGATGCAGGTCTAACTACAGTAACTGGTTCAACAGGAACAGTTGGAGCAATTCCAATTGCAGATGGAACAATTGAGATATGTGCAGATACAAGACAGACAGTAACAAACGGAGTTCAAGTAGATGTTCAACCAGATGTTCCAAGATCAATTGTAGTACAAGTTCCACTGTTAGATGCAAACGGAGTTCAAGTTCAAACAGAAGGAGTTCCACAGTTTAGAAACATAGTAAATTCATTCACAGTAGACATAAACTTACGAGATATTGGTACAATACGTATCAACTTGGAAACGTTTTGTGAAAAGTCAGATGCAGTTATCCCAAGATCATCAGAAGTTCAGGTAGTAGTTTCAGGAATAAAGTGTGGAACAGGATCAACTCCAATTTGCGTTGAAAGTCCTGAAACAGTATTTGTTATTGCAACACCTGAAACTTCTGGTGTGCAATGGAAGATTGAATGTTTCATTGGAGGGATTGAAGTAATAAACCACTGGTGCAACTCTAACTTCGGTTATTCGTACAATAGAGGATAAGATGGCTAAGGGATTCACAGACTCTAAGGGCAAGTTCAGACCAACTAGCAGAAAATCTAAAAGTTCTAAATCAAAATCAACAAAACCAGAAGGTTTGATGTATAAACCAACACCAAAGAGAGAAAAGTTTGAAAACAAAAGTTTAGAGTTTCAATTATCGAGATTCAATGAAGGAGATGTATTCTCAAAAACATTAGAGATTTCACCAAAAACATTTCTAAAGGCAGTACAAGGTGATCCAAATTGGACACCAGCATTTGGAGTTGATTCAACAAAGGAGTTAAAGAAAAGATTAGAAGAAGGAGAGGAACTTGACAAACCATTCCTTTTACTTCTGAAAGGCAGGGAACAAGATAGAATTATTGGACATCAAGGAAGGCATAGAGCATTTACTGCAAAAGAATTGGGAATAAAAACAATACCAGTTGAAATTTGGTGTCAACAAGGAAAGTTAACTGCAAAATGTAAAGGGACAGACGAAAAGGTTCTCACTAATGCATTATCACAGTTCCCAAGTAGCAAAGAAGATGAAGAAACTAGAAAGGAATTTCAAAAACATCTAAAGGGATTAAAAAAACAACTACAAAGATTAAAGAAAATAGAAAACCAACAACCAGATCAAGAACAGTCTATCTTAAAAATAGAGTAAGATATTAGAAATCTTGAAAACGTATCAAAACTTGGAAATGAAATGCAAGAGAAACGAGAAAAGAAACGAGAGAAAATCAAGGAGATTTTTAACTAATGGCTAAGGGATTTACAGACTCAAAGGGAAAGTTCAGACCAACTGGAAATAATATTAGAATAAGTTCCAAATCAAAAACAGTAGAACCTTCTGGAATGACATTGCAACAACAGCAAGTAGTTGTAAGAGATTTTTCCAAAGTATTACAACCTATTGGTATTGTAGAACACAAATCAGATGGTGAAGTTGAAGGGATTATAGAAGTTGATGGACATGAAGTTGAGTTTGGAAGTGAAGGAGAAGATGAGGCGATTGAAGATTTCAGAGACAGTAATGGGTTATGGGAAGAAGTAGAGATAGAGGGAAGTGGAGTTGATCATCCAATTACAATAGAAGGGGAAAGAATTGAAGATGGTATGAAACAATGGGGAGCAACTCCATCACCAGAAGGAAGTGTGTATCTTACAAGAGATGGTATTTGGATAGGAGGAAAAAATGTTTTAGGGTATGACGAAGATCACAGACCGCAGATATGGAAAGGATTGAGAAGAGCAGGAATTAAAATAAAAGTAGAAGAAAATGATCCAAGTGGAACTTCATCAATGAGTGGTGCTTTAATTTTATCAGGAATGATTAGAGCAGGAGTGAGGGGAGATTCAATGTACATAGATGTCTATCAACCTATTTCAAGAGAACAGCGCAACAAAATACAAGATGAAATGATTAGCAGGGGTGTTGAACCTGATGACTTGGGTATTGATGCAAATCAAACAGGCGCACTAACAAGAGAAAGGATAAGACGAATGTTTAATCCAATAGAGGTTTAAGATGGCTAGAGGATTTAAAGATCTTACAGGGAGATTTATACCAACTAAGAAAAACAAAGGGGTTAGTTCCAAAGAAAAAACTACAGAGACAACTGGAACAAAATTAGAACCAATAAAAAATGATGATGCAGAAATAAAAGTAGATCATGATTATGGATTGACAGTAGCAAATGGTTATGAAGATTTGAAACATAATCCAACAGATCCAGAAGTAAAGAATGCCTATGACATTTTCATTGAAGAAACTTTGGAACAAGCAAGAGAATTACAGGAGCAGGGAATTGTATTTCAGAGTGAACAATACAAGGATGCAGATGCAATGTTCAAAGATGTAAACGAAAACAAGCATTTGTTGTACAGACCATCAGATGAAGATTACAAGGGAGTAGAAGATCATCCAATGTTTCAGTTAACAGAAATCAGAAATTCAAATGGAGATAGGATGAGAGTGAATGATGTTTTTCGTGCAGTTCATGACATTAATGGTCACAAAAATTCTATGGCACAGTTTACACCAAATGGAGAATTATCATCATACAACGAACATAAAAAATTGTATAGTAAGAATGCTACAAGAGCATTGTTCACAGAGACTCAAGGACAAGGAATGTGGGTTAACTTTAACAAAAAATCTGGTGAGAAGAACCGTCACTTACAAAAAATTGGAGACTTTAACAAATTAGACTTTGCAAAGCAGAAAGCAGGAATATTTCCTGATGCGGTGATTTTTAGAGGTACTAACTAATGGCTAAGGGTTTTACAGACTCTAATGGAAAGTTCAGACCAACAGGAAATTCTACTGGTAATAGTTCTAAACAAAAAACCATTGAACCCAAAGGAGTGTTATTGGATAGGAGAAGGTTAACGCTTGTACCAGAAGGAACTATTGCAGATTTAAGCGATG
>SDBS01004528.1_pt1 | contig 13583 bp, 9 predicted proteins | sample 2277091 | NCBI WGS metagenome assembly SDBS01 (sample SAMN10404972, study PRJNA504765) | marine sediment metagenome | isolation source: marine sediment core GS10_PC15, 163 cmbsf | place: Arctic Ocean: Southern Knipovich Ridge | collected 2010
TACGTTTGATACACCGACGCTGATCGAGCTTTGGCGAACCGCGCCATACCTGCACCACGGCCGCGCGCGAATGCTGCGGGAAGTCTTCACGAAATTCAACCGGGGCGACCGGCACGGGAAGACCTTGCACCTTTCGCCCCGCGATACTGATGCGCCGGTGGAGTACCTGAAGTCGCTTTGACGGGAAGCGACCGTTCGGGAAAACGCCAAACCAAGGAGAATGAAGCATGAGAATGAACCATAAGCAACTGAACGTCCGGATCCTGATCGCTGCTATGCTGCTGCTTGCGCCGGTGGCGCCGGCGGCTGAGAGGGATGCCAAGTCGTCCGCCGCCGAAAAGGGCGTGCGGCGCCTCCTGTACGTCAGTGCGCCCGACGGGGCGATGCGCGCCCGGGCCAAACCGGGCATCTACGTCTACGACATCGACGACGGGCACAAGCTCATCAAGCACATCAGCATTCCGGATATGGGCGGAACGCGCGGCTGTGCTGCCGCCGCGGGAAAACTCTTTATCAGCCACAAGAACACAAACCTGATGTGCTTCGACATCGTCAAGGAGGAGAAGGTCTGGGAGGTTTCGTATCCCAAGAAGGACGGCGGCTCCGACCGCTGCTGCGTGACTCCCGACGGTAAGAAGGTGTACGTGCCGGAAGGCTGGTGGAGCCAGGTCACGAATACCATGAATGTCCTCGACGGCCGGACGGGCAAGCTGCTGAAGAAGATCCCGCTCGGCGTCGGCGGCGGGCATAACAGCATAATGAGCCCTTCCGGCAAGCGGATGTATCTCGGTTCGATCTCGCATGGGCAGATATTCGTGATCGACACTCAGACCGACACGATCATCAAGCGTTTCGGCCCGTTCGGCAGGGACCCCACCGGTAAGAAGGGCCGCGTCTCGCCCTACTGCATCAACGGGGCTGAGACGCTGTGCTTCGTGAACTCGCACAACGTGGGGTTCTATGTGGGCGACCTGCGGACGCAGAAGGTGCTTCACTGGGTGCAGGTCAAGGAGGCCAAGGGCTTCAGCCACGGTGTGGGTATGACACCCGACGAGAAAGAGATCTGGCTGCCCAACCCCGCCGACAAGCGCCTCTGGGTCTTCGACGCCACCGTCATGCCGCCCAAGCGCCTTCGGAGCATCGATGTGCAGGTCAAGTCGCACGGGTGGATCACGTTCAGCCTGAACGGGCAGTACGCCTGGCCGGACACCGGCGACGTTATCGACGCGAAGACGAAGAAGGTGGTCGCGATGCTGAAGGGGATCGACGGTAAGGGCGTGATCCGCAGTTCGAAGTTTATCGAGATCCACTTCAAGGACGGTGTGCCGGTCCGCTACGGCGATCAGTTCGGGATCGGGCGCGTGGTACCCAAGGCGGCCAAGCCCTCCGCGGCGGGGGGAGTTTGACACAGCGGCGGCTGCACCGTTGCATTGCACCGGTGAAACGCGTAAACGGGCAAACGCTCGGAAGGGAACAAACATGAAACGACGCGAATTTCTCAAGACAGTGGGTCTCGGCGCAGCGGCGCTGACGACAGGGTGTCGCTCGACCGGCCCGGTGCAGGCCAAACCCGACAAGCGGCCGAACGTGGTCTTTATCCTCACCGACGACCAGCGGTGGGACCTGATGAGCTGCGCGGGGCATAAGTTTCTCAAGACGCCGCACCTGGACCGCATCGCGGCCGAGGGCGCCCAGTTCATGAACATGTTCGTCACCACGTCGCTGTGCTCGCCGAGCCGGGCGTCGTTCCTGTCGGGCCTCTACGCCCACACGCACGGCGTGGTCAACAACTTCACCGACTATCCCAGCAGGATGACCAGCTTCCCGATGCGCCTCCAGCAGGAGGGCTACGAAACCGCCTACATCGGCAAGTGGCACATGGGCGAAAAGGACGATCGCGCCCGCCCCGGCTTCGACTACTGGATCAGCCACAAGGGCCAGGGCAAGTACTTCGATAATGTCTTCAACATCAACGGCAAGCGAGAGGTGAAGAAGGGCTACTACACCACGCGCGTCACCGACATGGCGGCCGAATGGCTCAAGCGGCCGCACGACAAGCCGTTCCTGCTGATCCTCGGCCACAAGGCGCCGCACACGCCGTTTACGCCCGAACCGAAATACGCCGACATTTACGACGATGTGCAGATCGGCTATCCCAAGTCGGCCTTCGCGCTCGAGGGCAAACCCGAGTGGGTCCGCCAGCGGATTGACACGTGGCACGGCATCTACGGGCCGATCTACGGGTTCCGCGAGAAGTTCCCCGACACCCGCCCCTCGGGCGTCAAGGAGTTCGCCCGGTTCGTGCGGTCGTACACGGCCACGATCAGGAGCATCGACGACAGCGTCGGCCGGGTATACGAGGCGCTGAAGGAAACCGGCCGACTGGACAACACGCTGCTGATCTTCGCGGGGGACAACGGCATGTTCCTCGGCGAGCACGGCATGACCGACAAGCGCACGATGCACGAGGAGTCCATCCGCGTGCCGCTGCTGGTGCGATTCCCCAAGCTCATCAAGCCCGGCACGAAGATCGAGCAGATGGCCCTGAACATCGACCTTGCCCCCAGCGTGCTGGAGATCTGCAGCGCCAAGCCGCTCGAGAACCCCGATGGATCGGGACGAGGACGCATCCACGGCCGGAGCTGGAAGCAATTGCTCGCCGGCAACGCCGCCGGCTGGCGAACGTCGTGGTACTACGAGTACAACTACGAGAAGCAGTTCCCCTACACGCCGAACGTCCGCGGCGTGCGGACGGACCGCTGGAAATACGTCCACTATCCCCACGGCGACGGCAAGGCCGACCGCCACAAGGCCGAGCTTTACGATCTGAAGAACGATCCGGGCGAGGCGAAGAACCTCATCGACTCACCCGCCCATCGCGGGGAGATCGAGCGGCTGAAGAAGGAGCTCGACAGGCTCATGAAGGCCGCGGGCGCACTGCCCGACAAGATGCCTCTGGACGAAGGCATCAAGAAGGAGCTGCCCGAAGACTCGATACGCTGACGGCCCGGACTGCTTTGGGCTCCATGCCACCGCCGGGCCTCAGAGCGTCCAGCCTTTCCGATACGCCGGGTTGACGTACTGGTTGGCCTCGGAGCAGTTGGTGAACCGCACCTTCTCGGCGTCCCAGTTGAGCTTCTGAGGCGTCAGCCTGATGGCAATCATGCCCAGCAGGGCGATCTCGGTACGCGCCCCGCCGTACTCGAAAGGCGAGCCGCCCTGCTCGCCCTTGCGAATCGCGTTGAGCCAATCGTTGTGGTGGCCCCTGACGCGGGGGATCGTGGGCCCGGGCCGCTTGTAGGCCTTCATCTTGGTCTCGGGGATGATCCGGACGCCGCCGGCTCCGTGCGAGCCGTGCATGATCTTGCCCTTGTCGCCGATCACGACCGCACCCGTGCCGGGCGCGTTACGCTTCGGCTCCAACTCCGACGGGCGGGGAATCCTGTTGTTGCCGTCGAACCAGATCAGCTTGACCGGCCCGCGCTTACCCTTGGCGGGGAACTCGAAGGTGATCTTGCTGGCCGGCGGGTACAGGTCGACGTGCTTCTTCGGGTCATAGCCGCTGACCTCCGCCTGGATCGTCTTCGGCATGCCCAGGTCCAGGGCCCAGAAAGACGGATCCACCACGTGACAGATCCAGTCGCCGATGGTGCCCGTTCCGAAGGGCGTCCAGCCTCTCCAGTTAAACGGTAAGTAGGCGGGATGGTACGGCCGCAGCTTGGTCGGGCCGAGCCAGAGGTCCCAGTCCAGCTCCTTGGGGACCGTCGGCCGCTCCTTGAGCACCTGGGCGAGCTTGCCGATCTGGCAATACACGTGCTTAAAGGCATCGCACGCGGCGTGGACTTCGGTGACGTTGCCGATGGCGCCGTCCCAGATCCATTCGCAGAAGACTCGGATGTGATCGGACGAATGGCCCTGGTTGCCCACCTGTGTGATGACCTTGTGCTTGAGAGCGGCCTTGCGCAGCTCGCGCACCTCGCCGATCGAGTGGGCCAGCGGCTTCTCACAGTAAACGTGCTTACCCCTCTTTATGGCGGCCATGCAGGCAACCGCGTGCGTGTGATCCGGCGTGGCCACGAAAACAGCGTCGATGTCCTTTTCCATCTTGTCGAACATCTTGCGGAAATCGCGGAATCGTTTTGCCTTGGGGACTCTCTTGAACGCCCCAGCCGCCCGGCGCTGATCCACGTCGCACAGGGCGATGATGTTCTCGCCGCCGCAGCCGCCCATGGAGGACCCGCCCTGCCCGCCGACGCCGATGCCGGCAATGTTGAGCTTGTCGCTGGGAGCCAGAGCATTGCTCTTTCTGGCCTTTGCCGCCAGCACGTGGCTCGGCACGATCGTGAATATCGCCGCGCCCGCGCCGGCCACACCGACAAACTGCCTTCTACTGATCTTTTGGGTGTCTTTACTCATTGTCTGTCTCCAATTTAAAGGGTCAGCAAGCGTCCAAGGCTGCTGTAGTATGCAGCCAAGTAGGCCACTAGGCTACAAGCAGCGCGTGCACATCGCAAGGTTTGCTCGGAAGGAACACGGCTGGACAAGCTCCCGGCGCGCCGGGATGCCACCCACTGATTACCGGTTACGACAGGCGCTTGACGTACACGAAGTATGCGCCGCGAGAGGCCTTGCTCTTGTCGTCGATAAGCCACGTCTGCAGCCGCGTCTTGCCGGCCTTGAGCTTGAGGCGGAACGTCGCGGCTGCTGTGTCGGCGGCGATGTCGATGGTCTGATCCACGTCGGCGATCTTCAGCCTCGCCTTTGTGGCCTTGATGGCCCGGCCGCCGCCAATCGCCGCGACGATGGGCTTGTTGACATGGGCCGGCCAGCGGCGCAGGGCGATCTCATACGTGCCGTCGCGCTCGACCTGGACGGCCCAGTATCCGTTGGCCACGTGGCCGGAGCGGACGTGGCCCTGGTTCCACGGGTTTCTCTGCCGGGCCCCAAGCCAGTCGAAGCCCGTCAGGCAAGAGGGATTCTCGCGATCGCTGCCGATCACGATGTGCGAGACGTCGTCGAACCGCCGAGAGACCTTCCGCCACCATTCCTCGTAGTGGGCCCGCAGCCTTTGCACGATGTCCGGGTTCGCGGCGGCCACGTTCTTCCTCTGGCCGGGGTCGGCCAGGATGTCGTAAAGCTCCTTGCCGCCAACCAGCCGCCATTGCTGCGTCATGACCGTGGCGCGGGCCTTCGGCGGAGGCGCGGTCGTCTGCGAATACTGCACGATCAGCGTCCGGTCGGGCCAGTCGACCAGTGGCGTCTTCCGCAGCAGCTCGCTGACGTCCATGCCGTCAAACACCACCCCGGCCGGCGCCTTCAGACCACACAAGGTAATCAGCGTCGGCATCAGGTCCTGGCAGCATGTCATTATCCTAGTGTCTCCGGGACCGACCAGCTGCCCGTCCGGCCAGCGGATAAAGCACGGCACGCGGTGCCCGCCTTCGTAGAAGCTGCCCTTCTTGCCGCGCATGCCCGCGTTGAAGCCGACGGCGGCGCGGCCGCCCCGCCCCCCCACACCGGCGGACGTGCCGTTGTCGGTCAGGAAGATCAGGATGGTATTGTCTTCGAGGCCGAGGTCCTTGAGCTTCTTGATCAGCCGGCCCATGTTCTCGTCGATGTTCGTGATCATGCCGTAGAAGGCCGCGTTGGGCACGTTCTTCTTGCCGGCGTACAGCTTCTTGTACTTCTCGGCGACCAGATAGGGGCTGTGCGGCGCGTTGGTGGAGAGGTACGCGAAGAACGGCCGGTCCTTGTTGGCCTCAATGAAGCTCATCGCCCCGTCGAACCACACGTCCGTGCAATAGCCCTTGTGCTTCTTCCACGTGCCGTTGTGGCAGTAGGTGTCGTCGAAGTAGTCGTTGCCCCAGAAGTCGGGGCTTTGGCCTACGCCGCCGCCGCCGTGGCGCAGGACTTCTTCGAAGCCGCGATCCTCAGGGCGATAAGGGTAGTTGTCGCCCAGGTGCCACTTGCCGAACATGCCGGTCCTGTAGCCGCCTGCCTTGAACACCTCAGCCAGCATCACTTCGTCCGGGCGCGGCAGAGATCGGCCCCAGGTGGTGCCCCACGCGCCGGTCCGCACCGCATCGCGGCCGGTCATCAGTTGAGTGCGGGTCGGCGTGCAGCACGGGGCCACGTGAAAGTCCGTCAGACGGATGCTCTGCTTGTGCAGCTTGTCCAGATGGGGCGTCCGGATGACCTTGTTGCCGTGACAGCCGAGGTCGCCGTAGCCCTGGTCGTCGGTCATGACGAGGATAACGTTCGGACGTTTTCCCTGAGCCTTGTCGAAGGGCTTCGCCGGCTTGCCGGCCGCCGGCAATAGGGCGGGCATGGCCACAGTGCCGGCACCGGCACCAAGTATTCTCAGGAAATCCCGTCGGTTTAGTGCGGTCGGCCTGGGATCCATGGGTCGGTTCTCCTATTACCGGTTGCTCCGCCCGGGTCGGCTCGGAAGCTACGGGCTTTTGAGCGTGAGCGTCTCGACCGGCGGCGGGGGGAGGACCTGTCGTGAACTATCCGACACCGGGGGCAATGCCGGACGGGGTGAGTCTATGGGTAGCGGTGAGGGCGTGTCAAGGATTGGCGGCCGGCTCGTTGTCATGGTCGCGCCAATGAACACCGTGTACATGGGATTGGCGCTCGCCCGCCTGATGGAGCTGGGAAAGAGCTTGTGATTGTCCGGGACGGCGATACGATCACCGAAAGGTTCCAGGCAAGAGCTTATCTGGGAAATCTCGATTGAAAGGGATATTGCAATGACACATAAGAAGCGAAGCCGCCGATCTTTTCTTGCCGGCGCCTCGAAGATCACGCTGGCTGCGGCTGCGGCGCCGATGTTTGTTCCTTCATCCGTACTGGGCAAGGACCCGCCGAGCAGCAGGCTCAATATCGCCTGCATTGGCATGGGCGGACAGATGTCCGGCCACGTCCGCCACCTTGCGTCGCGCAAGCAAAATGTCATTGCCTTCTGCGACGTGGACACCCCCCGCACCGACTCCGCCCGCGGCGCCGCGGGCAGAGCGTTTGCCAAGGCAGAACTATACAAGGATTACCGCAAGTTGCTGGAAAGCGTCAAGTCGCTGGATGCGGTGGTGATTGCTACGCCGGATCACTGGCATGCGAAGATATGCACCGCTGCGATCCAGGCGGGAAAACACGTCTTCTGCGAAAAGCCGCTCACCCATACCGTGGCCGAAGCACGCGCCCTGGGCACGCTGGCCAAGAAGTCGAAAGTTGTAACCCAGACGGGCAACCAGGGAAGCGCATCGACGAATTTCCGCAGGAGCATCGAGTTGATCCGTGCGGGCATACCGGGACAGATTAGGGAAATTCATATCTGGCATCCGCCCCACGGCTGGCCTAGCGGTGTCGACAGACCTGCCGGCACGGACAAGACCCCAGGCGGACTTGACTGGGACTTCTGGATTGGCCCGGCGCCGATGCGGCCGTACAAGAACGGAATATACCACCCGGCCAAATGGCGCGGCTGGTACGACTTCGGCGGCGGGTCGATCGCCGACTTCTGTTGCCATTCCTTCTCCATGCCCGTACGTGCACTGGATCTGGACTACCCCGAACGCATCGAGATCTCGGGCAAGGGGCTTGGCAAGGAGAGTTTCGCCAAGTCGTGCACCGTCAAGTTCCACTTTCCGGCGCGCGGAAAGCGTGGGCCCGTGACGATAAACTTCTATACCGGCGGCGACATGCCCCCCGCCGAAGCGATGGCGGGAATTAAGGAAACTTTCAACAGGATTGATAGAACCGGCGCCCTGCTGATCGGGGACAAGGGTACCATCTCGGCGGGACTTTGGAACAACTTGTGTTATCTGAAAATGAAAGAAGACAAGAAGTTCCGCGGCGGATTCAAGCATGATGCGGCAAAGGACGTCCCCCAGACCCTTCCGCGCGTACGCGGGCACATGGAAGAATGGCTCGATGCGTGCAGGGGCAAGGGGAAGACCTTCTCGCCGTTCGAGTTCGGCGGCCACGTCACGGAGATTGGAGCGGCCGGAATCGTCGCACTTCGGCTGGAGCGCAACATCGAATGGGATGGCAAGGCTATGAAGGTGAAGGGCGTGTCCCAAGCGTCATCCCTGATCAACCCCGAATCCCGCAAGGGCTGGCAATAGCGACCAGGCGATGGTCGGTACAATATGGTTGACTTTTCGGCCGGCTCGGAGGCTACGGGCTCTTGAGCGTGAGCGTCTCGACCGGCTTACCGTTCTTGACGGCCACCACGGAGGGAACGGCGTTCAGGCCCTTGGGGATAAGCACGCGCAGCTCGACGTCGCCGCGCTTGATCCGCAGGCCGACCGAGCCGTCGATGTCCTCGATCTTCGCCGGCGGCGGAGGTGCGGCCCCCTTCCCCATCGCGTGCAGCAGAACGAGCGTCTTGGGCCCGACGGGAATCTCGATCCGCCACGAACCGTGCTCGGCGTCGGTCTTCTTGCTCGGCGGGTAGTTCTTGCCCGCGACCAGCGACTCCTTGCCCGGGCCGCCAACCAGCTCGATCTGGGCCTTCTGGGGCCAGATGACCTGCCCGGCCAGCCGGCCGCCGCCACGCGTGATGATAAAGCGCCCGCCCGCCACCTCGGGCTTGTCAATGCTGTGGAGTATCCACTTGGGCTTGAACTTGGCAGCCGTCGTGACCACGTGATCGTAAACCACGAAGGTATCGATCGCGTGTTTGGCCTTCGCCTCGCCTCGCAGATGATAGAACGCCCTCACGGCCCGGCGGATCTTCTTCGGCGAGTAGGATTTCGTTGCGTCACCGACGCATGCCGCAGCGAAGTTACCGTTGCGGAAGTCGACAATGCGCCCGATATCGGAGGGGCATCCGGGCTTGAACTGCCCGACCCGGGTAACGCCGCGGCCGCGCATCTGCCCGCCGTCGTTGCTGCCGCGGGTGTCGCCTTCGGCGCTCCAGGCCCGCCCGCTGAACGTTTCGTTCGGATCGTGAACCACGATGCCGTTGTGGGCGATGGTGCGGCAGTAGTAGTTGCCGCGGTGAGACCCGTAGTCGTTCGTGCCGCTGTCAATCGCGAGCGACCCGCCGCGGTGGATCACGAACGTGTTGTTGTCGAGGTGCTGGTGCCCGGCGTAATACGGCCCGCACTGGAACAGGGCGAAGGCCGCGGCCGGGTCCTCCCACGACGACCGGAAGTAAACGTGCCCCAGCTTCTCGAAGCATCCGGCCAGCGGCAGGTTAAGCTGCGCGGGCGACTTCGCCTTGAGCTTCGGATCCCGCCAGAGCACCTCCTGCCAGCCTTTCTGCACGTACTTCCACTTCCACTTCCGGGCTAGCCACTCGGCCAGCGGGTCGTTCAACCGGGCCGCCAGCAGGTGCATGACCGTCTTGAGGTTGCCCCCCGGCCGCAGAGACGACGAGCAGTCCTCGCTGCGGGCGAAGGTCCCGCCCGGGCGCAGAGCATACGCGTGCCAGACGCTCTGCCCGCGGAAGAACGACGAATCGCTGAACAGGTCCTGCCCCGTGGCGACGCGCCACATTTCGCACGTCAGCGCCAGCGGGCGTGCATAGCCCCAGTCGTTGTAGCTGAAGCCTTCCCCCTGCCCGCCGACGAATAGCGCGTAGCACCGGCTCGCATCCGGCGGCTGGGCCAAGTACCTAAAGTACACCGCCGACCTCCACATCGTCTGGCGGTTCAGCACGCCGGCGATCTCGTCCGCCGCCGGCACGGCGTGCTTCAGCAGATACTCCCGCCCGGCGGACATCAGCTTGGCCACGCGGACGGGCTCGATCTTCTCGCCATCGAGCAGGACGGCCGTATACAGCACGGCGAGGTGTTCGTTTACGAAGTGATTGTTGAAGTCGCTGTGCCGCCAGACCTTCGCCAGGACCCACTCGCTCATGCCGATCAGGGCCTTGCCGTAGCGGGCCCTCTCGGCGGGCGTCAGGTCGTTCCAGGTCCAGTCGGCGGCCATGCAGCCTGCGCGGATGAACTCCGGCGTGAGATATTGATTCTGCGGCGGCTTCCGCACCAGCGCGTCGAGGAACTCCTTCGTCTTGGTGAGGTACTCCTTTCGCCCGGTGACAAGGTGCATGAAGGCCGGGTAGCCCATGTTCGTGCAGTCGGACCAGTCGACGCCCGCGCGGCCCTTCATTATCCACGACGCCTTGGCCATCGCCGCGAAGGTGTCCTTCATGGCCCCGTTGCAGCGGGCCTTCAGTGCGGGCAGCGTCTCGGGCGTTACGTAGATTCTGGGATGCCCGCTGCGCACCTTGGCCGCCGCAGTCGGCGCGGCAATAGCAACGCTCGTCGCACACAAAGCAACCAGGGCTGCAGCAATCCGGAAGGTCTTCTTATTCATTTGAAGGCGCCTCCTGCCTTGGGATATTTCCCATGTTTGCCTCTCCGCTCAGCCGTGGCCGTAGACGCGCCGCGCGTGCGGCGCCAAGCGCAGCAAATCCGAGGAATATCCGGGTTGGGCCACGACTGCGAGAGAATATTGCGCTTGCACGCTGATAATGGCCACACAGAGCTTGGCCAAATGGGAGCGGGTGGATTCGAACCACCGAAGGCTGAGCCGGCAGATTTACAGTCTGCTCCCTTTGTCCACTCGGGCACACTCCCGCGATGCCTCCAAAGAGGTTACGCCATAGTCGCGATTGCGTCAAGTGGGTCCGGCGGCTTCCGGCCGTGTAAACAATTGTGTGTAGCTTTGTGCTGTGGTGTGGCGCAGCCGGCCCAGCGAGCGCCCTTCGGTCTGAGCCTCAGAGTCGAAGACAGTCGCTGGGCTTGGCCGGCAAGATTCGGCCACATAATAGGGCAACATTTGTTGTCAATTTGGGGGCTGGAAAAAGGCGGGGATTTGTAAGTTGTGTTTTCGCAAGATGTTAGGCTGGGTTTTGGCACCGCAACCGGCCGGGAGGGTGTTGCGAATAGTTGCGATAGTGTGGCCACCTGATTTGTGGTTCCTTTGCCGCGATGGACCTCGCCAGGGCGCTGAATCAGGCGCCGAGCGAGCTGTCTTTGGCTCCGCCGCAGGCGGACTCGACGGCATCATCCGGCGGAACTTACACACAATACTTGACACTATCGGCGCTTCCGGGTCGCCGCGCAAGGCTGCCGCCAAGGCGAGCAGGCTAAAATAGCCTTGCAAACACCCCCTGAGCAACAATAGCCTGACAGGCAAAGGAGACCGACCATGGCAGACAAGATGCAGAATGCTCCTGAAGTTCGGATGATAATCGTTGGCGTCAGCCGCGACTGCTTCCTCGCGGAAATCACACGCAGACGCCTGGACAAGCTCGTCAAGGCATGCGGTGACAACGGCCTTGAGGTAACCGCGTGCAAGACGATCATCGAGAACGAGAACGACGTGCTCGCCGCCCTCGCCGAGGCCGAGAAGGCACGCGCCAACGCCGCTGTCATCTTCCTGGGCAACTTCGGGCCGGAAGGACCGCTGGCAATCTTCGCCGAGAGGTTCCCGGGCGCGGTGATGGCCTGCGCAGCGGCCGAGGAATCCAGCGACTCGCTCATCGAAGGGCGCGGCGACGCGTTCTGCGGCATGTTGAACGCCTCCTACAACTTCGCACTGCGCGACCTGGGCGTGTACATTCCGCAGAGGCCGGTCGGCCTGGCGGATGAGCTTGTCGGTAGGATCGCCCATTTCCGCAAGATCGCGCGCTTGCTGCTGGGCGTGGACGGGCTGAAGATCCTGACGTTCGGCCCGCGGCCGCATGATTTCTACGCCTGCAACGCACCCATAGGGCAGCTCTACGAGATGGGCGTGGAGGTGATGGAGAACTCGGAGCTCGACCTGCTTCAGTTGTACGAGGCGGTGGATGAAAACGACGCGGCCGTCAAGAGCACGGCGGCGGACATGGCGGAAGAGCTGGGCGAGGGCAACACGTATCCGGACCTTCTGGGCAAGCTGGCGCGGTTCGAGGTCGCTCTGGTTCGGTTCGCGGAGGAGAATCTGGGCTCTCGTGAGTATGCGATCTTTGCGAACAAGTGCTGGCCGGCGTTCGAGCCGGCGTTCGGGTTCGTCCCGTGCTACGTGAACGGGCACCTGTCAAGCCGCGGGATGCCGGTGGCGTGCGAGGTGGACATCTACGGCGCGTTGAGCGAATACCTGTGCTACCTGGCCAGCGAGGCCCCGGCCACGCTGCTGGACGTCAACAACACGGTCCCGCCGGACATGATCACAGACGAGGTCGACCTGAAGGGTGCGGGCAAGGAAGACCTGTTCATGGGCTTTCACTGCGGCAACTCGCCGCGTGCATGCATGAAGACCGCCTCGATGAAGTTCCAGTTGATCATGAACCGCCTGATGGAAGGCCCCGGCGTCGAGCCGGACATCACACGCGGCACGCTGGAGGGCCAGCTCGCGCCGGGTGCGACAACATTCTTCCGCGTCCAGGGCGGCGTGGACGGCTCGCTGGTCAGCTACGTGGCCGAGGGCAATATCCTGGACATCGACCCGCAAAGCTTCGGCGGCATCGGGGTGTTCGCGATCCCGAACTTCGCCAGGTTCTATCGCCACGTGCTTGTCGGAAAGCACTTCCCACATCACGGCGCGGTGGCCTTTGCCCACTGCGGCAAGGTGCTTTTCGACGCGGTAAAGCTGCTGGGCATCGACGACATCAGCATCCCTCTGGGCGAGGGCACGCTGTATCCCGGCGAGAACCCCTTCGCAGCGACGTAAGAATGCCTCAGGTGTCCTGCCCGTAGTAGCGGCCCGGGCCGTGCTTGCGGAGGAAGTGCTTGTCCAGCAGTTCGGCCGATATCGCGCCCGCACCGGGCTCGATGCGAAGGGTCTCAGCCGCCAGGCGGGCAAGGTGCTCCAGCGCCGAGGCCGCGTGCACCGCCTGAATCACATCGGTGCCCCAGGTGAAAGGCCCGTGATTGGCCACCAGCGCACCGGGGAACTCCAGCGGATCGAGTTCGGCGAATCGCTCGACGATGACCTTTCCGGTGTTGGCCTCGTAGTCAGTCTTTATCTCGGCGGCCGTCATGGGCCGCGTGCACGGCACGGGCCCGTGGAAGTAGTCAGCGTGCGTGGTGCCCAGGGGGGGGATTTCCCTGCGGGCCTGCGCCCATGCGGTGGCGCACGTGCTGTGGGTGTGGGCGACGCCGCCGATGCTTTGGAACGCGCGGTACAGTTCGAGATGCGTGGGCGTGTCACTGCTGGGTTTCAGATCACCCTCGACGGGCTGGCCCGTCTCCAGCGAGACGACGACTATCTGGTCCGGGCGCAGGGCTTCGTACGGCACGCCGGATGGTTTTATCGCCACCAGGTTCCGCTTGCGGTCGATCCCGCTGACGTTGCCGAAGGTCTGGATCACCAAACCCTCAGCGCCGAGATCAACGTTCGCCCGGCAGACCTGCTCCTTGAGTTTGTCGAGCATCTTCAGGCTTCTCCCGATTGTTTCCGCATTACTTCCGCGCTTCGGCGCGAATGTCCAGAAGCTGCTTCATCACGTTGTGGCAGTCGGTGGTCGAGCCGGCAACACCGAACGCATCGTGCAGTTGGTGGTACAGGGCGTACAGCCTCTTGTACACGCGATGCGCCCGCGGGTTCGGCTTGTAGACCTTGGGCTTCAGGCCCGTCATCGCCTTCTG
>SDBS01004529.1_pt1 | contig 13575 bp, 9 predicted proteins | sample 2277091 | NCBI WGS metagenome assembly SDBS01 (sample SAMN10404972, study PRJNA504765) | marine sediment metagenome | isolation source: marine sediment core GS10_PC15, 163 cmbsf | place: Arctic Ocean: Southern Knipovich Ridge | collected 2010
GTCCTCCCGATCCTGATTTGCCCTAGGGAAGCTGTTCCCCGGTTACCAATCCGGGAGCATAGTCGGTGTGGAGGTTCCGTGAAGGGGTCCGTTCTTCGGTCAGATTCCTGGTCCACGGTTCCATATGTGATCCTGACTCGTCCACCCAGTAGAGGTACGATTCCCTCCCGGGGAAGAGTTCCATGAACTCCAGGTCCTCATCGGCAGTCTGGTGGGCGCAGAAGACTATCTCGCTGTCCAGGAAGGGCGAGTTGTGGTTCGTGCCGCTGAGCACATGCGGATACCCGTGATCGCTGGCTTCCATGAAGACAACTGCAGGCAGTTCCACGTAATCCTGAGCCAGCTCCCAGGGTTCCGAGTCTATGTTCAGCCATGGGCCAGATTTGAATCGGATCTCCTCGGGGATATAGAGCAGGACTGAGATCCCGAAGAGACCTGCGAGCAACAGGAAGACGAAGCTGCCTCCCCTGTCACTCCATCGTTTCCGGGCAAGAAGCAGGGCTGAGCGAAGGCCCACGGCAGAGAGCAGCATTACTACCGGGATCAGAGCATAGAAGTACCTCGGTCCATAAAGCGTTGCGTGCCACGGAATGGGAATAAGCAGGAGGAAGTTGAGCAGAAGCAGAGCAAAGAGCCATAAAACCCTCCTGTCTCTCAGTCCCTCGCGAAGGGACAAGAGCAGCGGAACCAGACTGAGCAGGGGCCAGCCGAAGAGCGAGGTCGCGCCTGACGCCACCTGTCTGAAACCATTCTTCACGCCCCTCCAGACCGTGTGGCTGTAATCTCCGTACACGGGGAAGAAATATACATCCTCCCCAAAGCCGAGAAATCTGCTGCATCCTCTCATCTCTGCGCCCAGAGTATAGGCCGTTTTCAGCGGATGACCGGTGTAGTACCAGTTGGCCGCCATAAATCCCGCAAGTGGGAGAATAGAGCCCAGAAGCATACCGAGAAGGGCTTTTAAGCCCTTCCGTCCGTTGAACAGAAGTACCGCGAAGAGGAAGATGCCCCACGTGAGTATCGGGTACGGCTTCGTCGTCACCGCCATTCCGAGAAGGAAGCCCGAGGCCACCGTAAGGAGGAATCGATCCCTCTTCCAGTAGATACTCAGGAAGTAGAGGCTCCAAGTGACGAACATCAGACTGGAATTGTGTGCCATGTGTGTTGAACTGATGAAGAGGAAGAAGGGGGACAGAAGGAGCAGAAGGGTCGACACCCTGGCTATCCTGTCATCCGTCCAGATCCTGATCAGTAGAAAAATACCGATAAGGGATATCACTGCCTCGAGAGGTCCCATCAGCCCGGTCAGCCCCTGATTGACAAAGGGCACCATAAGGAGAGCATGTGTCGGGGTATAGAGCGAGAACCACATACCGCGTTCCATCAGCAGGTGTCTGCTGGGAAAGAATCTGGCCGGATCGGCAATCGATGGAAGCGGGGCAGACAGCTCGCCGGCTGCATACACTTTTGCCTGAAAGAGGTAGGCCGCCTCGTCAGCTCCCTTTGCGGTACCCTCAAGCGGACCGAAAGCCATCAGAAGGGTCAGTGCCAGCAGGATCACAGATATACCGGCAAGGAAGGTCCCGGTACCGATTCCGCTCAGAAGATCGAGAGCCCTGAGCCACAGATCTTTCCTGAGCCTCGATGACACGAACCAGGAGATACAGAGCACTGCCGGGAACAGAAGGAGCAGCTGGATCACCTTGTCAAGCGGGCCTTCCGTTCTCGGTCCCGCGATCGCATAGACCGTGAAGAGGAATACAAACATGAGTCCGGCGATCAGCCATCTAATCCTGTGCATCCGTCTCCCTCGGGCGATCACAGTGCGGAACAGGACCGGTCATTCTCAGTCACCGCAGCAGTACTGGGACACGCCTATCTCGAAGAGATCGCCGCCCTGGATATCGTTGATTACGAAGAGGGGCATCTTTTCCACCACCAGGCGCCTGATTGCCTCGGGGCCGAGGTCCTCGTAAGCGATGACGGATACCTCTTTCACAGACGATGCAATCACCGCCGCCGCACCGCCGATGGCGCCGAAGTAGACTCCTCCATTCCTCTGAATCGCCTGTCTGACCTCAATCGATCTGGGTCCTTTGCCGATGGTGCCCTTGAGGCCATGATCCATGAGTAGCGGGGTAAACGGGTCCATCCTGTAGCTGGTGGTGGGGCCGGCGGAGTTCATAACCTGACCCGGACGGGCCGGCGCCGGACCCACAAAGTAGATGACAGCGCCTTCGAGGTCGAACGGGAGGTCGCTTCCCTCCTCGATCAGTGTGACCAGTCTCTTGTGGGCTGCATCACGGGCGGTGTAGATCACACCGGAGAGGAGGACTTTATCGCCGACCTGAAGCTCTGAGAGCTGCTCTTCGGTCAGTGGTGTGGTGAGCTCGTGTATCTTCATCGCGGCACCTCCTATATCTCTATCTCGGCATGCCTGTGGGCATGGCACTGGATGTTCACCGCGACTGGCATCGAGGCGATGTGACAGGGGACGAACTCGATGCTCACCGAGAGCGCCGTCGTCCTCCCCCCGAGGCCCTGTGGCCCTATCCCGAGTCTGTTGACCCGCTCGAGGATCTCCCTCTCGGCCTCGGCATACCGTGGATCCGGATTCGGCTCGCCCAGAGGCCTGAAGAGTGCTTCTTTCGCGAGGATGGCAGACTTCTCGAAGTTACCGCCTATACCTACGCCTACAATCATCGGCGGACATGGGTTGCCTCCCGACCTCTTCACGCGGTCGACCACGAAGTTCTTGACGCCCTCGATACCTTCAGCGGCGGTCATCATCCTGACTTCGCTCATGTTCTCCGCACCACCGCCCTTGGCAGCGAACCGGATCCTGACCTTTTCTCCGTGTACAATTCGAGTGTGTATCACGGCAGGGGTGTTGTCGCCTGTGTTCTTCCTGTCGATCACAGGGTCCGACACCATGGACTTCCTGAGGTATCCCTCGGTATAGCCCTGCCTGACACCTTCGTTGATGGCATCCTCGAGACTGCCGCCTGTCAGGTGGACGTCCTGTCCCACATCGATGAAGACAACGGCCACGCCCGTGTCCTGGCAGATGGGCATATCGTTCTTCTCCGCTATCTCATGGTTCTCGAGGATGACCTCGAGGATCTCTCTGCCCAGGGGGGATTCCTCGGTTTCGAGAGAACGCCTTAGACTTGCCTTCACATCGTCACCCGGTACGATGTTGCAGGAGATGCAGAGATCCTTGAGCACATCCGTGATCCTGGTTACGTCCAGCTCTCTCACTTCACACCTCCGAGCCTGTCCTTCAGGAGGCCAACTATATCGACGATGGTCTCGGCAACGGGGATACCGTTCTTCTCCATCGCTTCGACCTTGCCCTCGGCTGTTCCCGTTCCCCCGGAGACGATGGCGCCCGCATGACCCATCCTCTTCCCCGGAGGGGCGCTCCGACCTACAATGAATCCGACTACCGGCTTGGTGATGTTCTTCCCTATGAAGTCGGCGGTGTCTTCCTCGTCGGTGCCCCCGATCTCACCAACCATCACCATCGCGTCAGTCTCGGGGTCCTTCTCGAAGAGTTCCATATACTCGATGAACTTCAGGCCGACGACGGGGTCGCCTCCCATGCCGATGGCAGTTGTCTGGCCCAGATCCGCCCGAGTCAGCTGGTCTACGACCTCATAGGTCAGCGTTCCGCTCCTGGAGACTACACCGATGTTGCCTCTCTTGAAGATACGGCCGGGCATGATGCCGACCTTCGACTTACCCGGTGAGATGAGACCGGGGCAGTTAGGCCCCACCATGGAGGTTCCCAGGCTATCGAGTTCACGCACGACCTCCGTCATGGTGAGTACGGGTATCCCCTCGCTGACGGCCACGACCAGCTTGATGCCGGCGTTGGCTGCTTCGAGGATGGCATCCGCTGCGAAAGCAGCCGGCACGAAGATGATGCTGCACTCGGCATCTGTGGCATCGACTGCTTCTGCGGAGGTGTTGAACACGGGGATCGATTCAACAGTTGTCCCTCCCTTGCCAGGATGCACTCCCGCGACGACGTTCGTGCCGTATTCCAGCATCTGCCTTGCGTGGAAGGCACCGTCCCTGCCGAGACCCTGCACCAGGACTTTCGTGTGCTCGTGAATCAGAATACTCACTTTTCTTCCTCCAGCCCCGTCAGGACACGGCCAGGGCGAGGACCTTCCTCGCACCTTCCATCATGTCTGTTGTCGCCTCGATACCCGCCTCGGCGAGTATCGCCCTGCCCTCGTCCTCGTTGGTGCCCGTAAGACGGACTACCAGCGGCAGATCGGTCTTGACGACCTCCAGGGCTCTGATGAGGCCTGTTGCCACGTCGTCACACCTGGTGATGCCGCCGAAGACGTTGATGAAGATGGCCTTTACGTTAGGATCAGATACCAGGAGCTCCATCGCCTTTATGACCTTGTCCGGGTTCGAGCTCCCACCGATGTCGAGGAAGTTGGCCGGATGACCTCCGAGATGGAGGATCAGGTCCATCGTTGCCATTGCCAGCCCGGCCCCGTTCACCATGCACCCGACCTCGCCGTCGAGCTGTACGAAACTGAGACCGTATTCCTTGGCTGCCAGCTCCTTGATCTCGTCCTTCGTCGGGAGCCGGAGCTCCTCGAGAGCCGGATGAAGGTAGAGTGCATTGTCGTCCAGAACTACCTTTGCGTCTATCGCGAGGATACTTCCGTCTGTCAGTCTCACAAGCGGGTTGATCTCGGCCAGGGAGGCGTCCGTGCTGCGGAAGCACTTCCAGAGATTCACCATGATTGACGAAGCGGACAGTGCCTGCTTCTTATCCTGGAAGAGCTTGAAGGCCACAGCCTTTGCCTCGAACTGACGCAGGCCGTACTGCGGATCGATGTTGTGGAAGAAGATCTTCTCGGGCGTCTCGCTTGCGACCTTCTCGATGTCGACACCGCCTGCCGGGGAAGCCATGAGCACTGGTCCCTTCCTGCGCCTGTCGATCGTTATGCCCACGTAGAACTCGTCCTGGATATCGACCGCCGGAGTGATGAGAATCCGATCGACCGTGAAACCCTTGATGTCCATCCCGAGAATCGCCCCGGCATGCGACCTCACGTCCTCGATAGATCCTGCAATCTTGACGCCGCCCGCCTTGCCTCTCCCGCCTGTCTGCACCTGGGCTTTCACGACGACAGGGCAGCCCAGCTCTTCCGCGACTGCGACTGCATCCTCTACGGTGGTGACCATCTTTCCGTCGGGGACCGGTATGCCGGCCGCCCTGAACAGTGATCTGGCCTGGAACTCCTCGAGTTTCATAGCCCCTCCTACAGGGATTGGTTTCTCTTCGCGAAGCCAGTCATGGATTAGGTGGATGTAATAGGCGATGCCCCCCGTCAGGTCAACTGGAAAAGGCGCTTCCGGCGGGACTACGGCAAATGCATGGACAGAGGCCGTTGAATGGCGCATAAACCCTACTACAGCCTCACAGACACAAGCACAGGAGGGTTCTTTCGATGCTCGATGAAGCCCTTGAAAAACTTGCAGGCAGACGAGGACCAAACCCGATTCCTCTCTCATCGCTCATGGCACGAAGGGTGCGGAACATACTCCTCATCTCCAGCTTCTACGACTCGTTCACCATGGAGGAGGACGGCCGCTTCACCGAGGCCCTCTTCACCGAGTATCTCAGCCTGAACCTCAGATACGCGCCCGGGATCAGGAGGGTGTCCTCCGGGAAGAAGGCTCTGGAGCTGATGGAGTCGGAAGAATTCGACCTGATCATCTCGATGCTCCGGCCGGGAGGAATGCAGATAGACGAGCTCTGCTCGGAAGTCCATTCGAGATGCCCTGACATTCCCCTTGTGGTCTTCGCATACAACACCAGGGACCTGGAGCTGTACCGGGCCGCCGGCAAGCTGGAGGGCGTGGACAAGGCATTTGTGTGGCAGGGGGACGTCAGACTCTTCATTGCCGTCATCAAGTTCGTCGAAGACCGGATGAACGCACAGTACGATGCAGACATTGCCGGGGTGAAGAGCATTCTGCTCGTCGAGGATTCGCCAAGGTTCTGCTCGTCATACCTTCCCATGCTCTACACCGAAATCATGGAACAGACACAGGCCCTCATGACAGAGGGTGTCAACCAGATGCAGAGATTCATGCGAATGCGGGCCAGGCCCAAGATCCTATTTGCGTCCAGCTACGAGGAGGCTTTAGACCTGCTCGATCGTTTCGGTGACCACATACTCGGAGCGATTCTCGATTCCCGGTTCTCGAGATACGGGGAAGAGGATCCTGAAGCCGGGTTCAGGCTGATAGAGCTGATACAGGAACGCCAGCACGAATGCCCTGTCCTTCTGCAGTCTTCCGAGGCGAGAAATAGAGAGAGAGCCGAGAAGGCAGGGATAGCATTCGTAGACAAGAACTCTCCCGTGCTGCTCGGCGAGGTGCGGAACTTTCTCCGGTCCTATCTCGGCTTCGGTGATTTCGTCTTCAGGAATCCCGACGGCACCGAGGAGGCCAGAGCAGTCGATCTAAGGACAATGTACATGGCCCTGAAGAAGGTATCCGACGAGACTCTCGAGTACCATGCAGGAAGAAACGACTTCTCGAAGTGGCTGATGGCAAGAACCGAGTTCGACCTGGCCAGGATCCTGAGGCCTCAGCAGGTCGATGATTTCGACTCGGTCGAGGAACTCCGTAACTACCTCCTCGCTGCTCTCAAACTCTGGAGGGAGAGGTCGAGGGCGGGCCAGGTCGAGGAATTCTCCATGGAGTCCTTCGATACCGACACCGAGTTCGTCAAGATCGGGTCCGGCTCGCTGGGCGGCAAAGGCCGAGGGCTCGCATTCGTACACTCCATCCTCAACCTCTACAGGATCGACGAGCGCTTCCCCGAGGTAGACATTTTCGTCCCTCCCACGGTCGTCCTTGCTACCGACGTTTTCGACCGTTTCATGCAGGATCTCGATACTGGCGGCATCGCGCTGGGTACCATCCCGGACGACGTAGGCGAGGTCGAGGTTAGAAACAGGAAACTTACCAGGCTCTTTCTCGGAGCGCGGCTGCCCGAAGACGTCGTCGAGTCGCTCCGGATATTCCTGGCGAGCGTGAAGTACCCGCTTGCCGTCAGGTCGTCCAGCCTTCTCGAGGATTCATCAGCCCATCCCTTCGCGGGTGTCTACCAGACCTACCTCATCCCGAACAACAGCGAAGACCCGGCGGTCAGGCTCAGAGACCTCTGCAATGCCATCAGACTCGTCTACAACTCACTGTATCACACCGATTCGCTGAGCTACATGGAACTGACTCCCAACAGGCTCGAAGAGGAGAAGATGGCGGTTGTCATCCAGCAGGTGGTGGGCCGGGAGCACGGTGACTACTTTTACCCGGACTTCGCCGGAGTTGCGAGATCCTTCAACTTCTACCCGCTGGAAGAGATGAGATCGGAGGACGGCGTTGCTTCCGTTGCGCTTGGCCTCGGTAATACTGTTGTCGAAGGCGGTAAATGTGTCCGGTTCTCACCGGCGAGGCCGGAGGTCCTCTACCAGTTTTCTTCCACATCTGCATTCCTGGAAAATTCGCAGAGGGAATTCATCGCGCTGGAGATGAAGAGTGATCCGTCACCCGAGGAGAAGGGTTTCAGACTGGCAAGACTGGACCTCGAGAAAGCACAGGAACACGGTACGCTGCACAGGCTCGGGTCGGTCTTCTCTCCCGCTGACGACAGGATCTTCGAGGGAACGTTCCGCGAAGGCATCAAACTCGTCACACTGGCCGGCGTTCTCAAGAGGGATTCGTTCCCCCTCCCGGGTCTCCTCACATTCCTGATGGAGGTCGGGAAGGCAGCGTTCGGCGCTAACGTGGAGATGGAGTTCGCGGTCACACTCAATCCTGATGAGAAGAAGCCAGGTGGTCGATTCGGTTTTCTTCAGATAAGGCCAATGGGCTTCGATGCCGGAACGATGGTGGACACGAGCGGCTTCGACCGGAACAGCGCCTTCTGCTTCTCGGACAATGTGCTCGGCAATGGTGTCCTCAGAGACATCTTCGACGTGATATACCTGCCGCCCTCTACCTTCGACCGGGGCACGACACAGCAGATAACAAATGAGATACAGACTGTGAACCTCCGGCTCCGGTCAGAGAACAGGTCGTGCATTCTGATCGGTCCCGGTCGCTGGGGCAGTGCCGACAGATGGCTGGGCATACCCGTGCGGTGGTCCCAGATCTCCTCGGCCAGGTGCATAGTGGAGACACCGATCGAGGGCATCGTAGTCATTCCTTCCCAGGGCACCCATTTCTTCCAGAACATTACCTCGCTCGGGATAGGTTACTTTACCATAACGGGCAAGGGTGAGAACTCCTTCATCGATTTCGACTGGCTGGATTCGATAGAACCGCTCTCCACTTCGGAACACGTCAGGCACCTTCGTTTCGACCACCCCCTTGAAGTGGTCCTGGACGCCACCCGCGGCATGGGGATGATTCTCAGGTAGCAGGACCCACACATGAACTCGCTTCGGCGGTCTGAGGACAAGCAGCGTGATACTGTCCAAAGCCCCTGTACCACCTGTTTCCACATTGCAGGGGTTTCTGGTCACCGCGTATCGATGAATATGTATTCGGCTGTGAAATGAGAAAGGGGCACGGCTGAACCGTGCCCCTCTGAGTACCTGGGAATGTGGTGTTACACCACGCCCTGTGCCATCATGGCATCCGCGACCTTCATGAAGCCTGCAGCGTTGGCGCCCAGCACGTAGTTGCCGGGGTCACCGTACTTCTGCGAGGCTTCGAGCGCCTGTGCGTGGATGTTGATCATGATGTTGTGGAGCTTGGAGTCCACCTCTTCGCGGGTCCAGCTGGTGAAGCCGCTGTTCTGGGACATCTCCAGACCGGAGGTGGCCACGCCACCGGCGTTTGCGGCCTTGCCCAGACCGAAGAGGATCTTGTTGTCGAGGTAGATGTTGATACCCTCCGGGACCGTAGGCATGTTGGCACCCTCTGAGATCATGTAAACGCCGTTGTTGATGAGGTTCTGAGCGTCCTTCGCGTTGATCTCGTTCTGGGTTGCGCTCGGGAAAGCGCATTCGGCCTTGTGGTTCCAGAGAGGGTTGTAGTCGATGCTTCCATCCACGGGAGTGTATACCGCATTGGGGTACTTGTCGATGAACTCCTTGATCCTACCGCGACGGACGTTCTTGAGGTCCATGACGAAGGCGAGTTTCTGGTCGCAGATCCCCTCCTCATCGTAGATGTAACCGCCGGAGTCGGAGAGTGTGACGACCTTGCCGCCGAGCTCGTTGATCTTCTCGGTGGTGTACTGGGCTACGTTTCCGCTTCCGGAGACCAGGCAGATCTTGTCTTTGTATGTCTCGCTGCGCGTCTTGAGCATCTCCTCGCCGAAGTAGACGGCACCGTATCCGGTGGCCTCGGGTCTGATCAGGCTTCCACCGTAAGAAAGGCCCTTGCCCGTGAGGATGCCGCACCACTCGTTGCGGAGCTTCTTGTACTGACCGAACATGTAGCCGATCTCTCTGCCGCCGACGCCGATATCGCCTGCGGGAACATCGGTGCTGGGACCGATGTGACGGAAGAGCTCGCTCATGAAGCTCTGGCAGAAGCGCATAACTTCACGGTCGGACTTGCCCTTGGGATCGAAATCCGATCCACCCTTGCCACCGCCTATCGGGATACCTGTGAGGGCGTTTTTGAATACCTGCTCGAAGCCGAGGAACTTGAGGATGCCGAGGTTGACGGAAGGGTGGAACCTGAGTCCGCCCTTGTAGGGTCCGATGGCGCTGTTGAACTCGACCCTGAAGCCACGGTTGACCATGACCTCGCCGTTGTCGGCGGTCCAGGGAACCCTGAACATTATTACGCGTTCCGGCTCGATGATTCTCTCGACGATCTTCTCGGCCTTGAGTTCCGGGTGCTTGTCGAGTACGGGCTCGAGAGATTCGAGGACCTCCTTGACCGCCTGATGGAACTCAGGCTGGTCGGGATCCTTGGCAATGACCTTCTGATAGAGTTCTTCGAGCATTTGCCCGCATCCTCCTCTCGTACCATTTTCAAGTGATATACATCTGCCACCAAAGAAACGAACGAGGTAGCTTACACAGGAATGCATGGTTCCGTCAAGTTCCTGTTAACCTAACTGCTTAGCCCTGTTCTCCAATTTCCAGTAACAGCAGGAAAAGGCGTGCTGGACTACTGATTCAGCTCGTCGAAATCTGCCGATCCGTCATTATTGACAAGCACAGACGTGTATGGAATTATGTCAGGTCATCCAGCGGTACCGTTCAGACATGATTGCAGACAGATTGAACGATAAATCCGGATCGGGGACTGATCGGAAACCTTTCCAGCCATAGTATTTCTTTCCATGTATGCCGGGCCGAACATTCCGGCAGACAAACCTCCGGAGGTGCAGCCAGATGCACGAAATCGTCTCCAAGGAATTGCTGGGACCTGACATTCACAGGTACCGGATCACCGCACCCGAGGTTGCGAAGTACAGGAAGCCCGGGCAGTTCGTCATCGTCAGGATCTGCGATGAGGGCGAGAGGATTCCCCTCACCATCGCGGATTCCGACCCTGATGAGGGAACAGTCACTCTCGTTGTCCAGGCGGTGGGGAAGAGCACCGTTCAGATGTCGCACCTCGAGGTGGGTGACACAATCCCGGATCTGACCGGTCCGCTCGGTAAGCCGACGCACATCGAGAAGGTGGGATCTGTCCTTTGTGTGGGCGGCGGGATAGGCAACGCCCCGCTCTACCCCATCACTAAGGCCCTCAAGGAAGCCGGCAACAGGATAATCAGCATCCTGGGAGCACGCTCTGAAAACCTGCTCATCCTCGTAGAGGAGATGAACAGTGTCAGCGATGAGGTCATCATCACCACTGATGACGGTACCCGCGGTATGAAGGGACTCGTCACCGATGCCATCCGGATGGTGGCGGACAGGGGTGAGCAGATCGACCAGGTCTTCGCCATCGGTCCTCCCGTGATGATGAAGTTCGTCAGTCTGCTCACGAAGGAGCTGCGTATTCCGACTGTCGTCAGCCTGAATCCGATAATGATCGACGGGACCGGCATGTGCGGCGGCTGCCGCATCACGGTTGACGGCGAGACGAAGTTCGCCTGCGTAGACGGCCCCGAATTCGACGGGCACGGAGTGGATTTCGACGAGCTGCAGAAGAGGCTGAGCAGCTACCTGGAGCACGAGGCCGAAGCAATGGAGCATTTCGAGGAGTGCAGATGCCGGTCAGGACAGGGGGGTGAGTGATGATCAACGCCAAGGAGAGACTCGCCATACCGCCGGTGGACATGCCCGAGCAGCCACCGGAAGAACGCGTCTGCAACGTGAGGGAAGTCCCTCTGGGCTATACGGACGAAATGGCCATCCTGGAGGCGACGAGGTGCCTTCAGTGCAAGACCCCCTTCTGTGTCGAGGGATGCCCCGTCAGGATCGACATCCCGGGCTTCATCCTGGCCATAGAGGAAGGCGACTTCCGCAGGGGGGTCAGGATACTCAAAGAGAGCAACCTCCTGCCAGCCGTCTGCGGCAGGGTCTGCCCGCAGGAGGAGCAGTGTCAGCTGACCTGCACCGTAGGCAAGGCGCGGAAGGACCCCTGCAAGTCGGTGATGATAGGTAAGCTCGAGAGGTTCCTCGCCGACTGGGAGCGCGAGCACGGTGATTTCGAAGTACCCGATCCCGCGGAACCCACAGGCAAGAAGGTCGCCATCGTCGGATCCGGTCCCGCCGGTCTCACCGTTGCCGGCGACCTGATAAGAATGGGACACGATGTAACGGTGTTCGAGGCACTCCACAAGGCTGGGGGAGTCCTCGTCTATGGAATCCCCGAATTCAGGCTCCCGAAAGCCATTGTCCAGAGGGAAGTGGATTACCTCGAACAACTCGGCGTCAAATTCAGGTACAACTACGTCGTCGGCATGACATCGCCGATGAAGGTGTTCGTTGATGAGTTCGATGCCATGTTCATCGGCACAGGAGCAGGTCTGCCCCGGTTCATGGGTGTTCCCGGCGAGAACCTCCTCGGGGTCTTCTCCGCCAACGAGTACCTCACCAGGGCCAACCTTATGAAGGCCTATGAATTCCCACGGGCAGACACACCGATCTTCCGCGCCCGAAAGGTGGTGACTGTTGGCGGAGGCAACGTGGCCATGGACTGCGCCAGGACTGCGCTCCGGCTGGGGGCCGAGAATTCCCTGATCGTCTACAGACGGGCCGAGGAGCAGATGCCCGCGAGGCTCGAGGAGATACACCACGCGAGGGAAGAGGGTATCGAATTCCACCTCCTGAACAATCCTGTCCGCCTGATCGGAAACGATGACGGCTGGGTGAAGGAGATGGAAGTCATAAGGATGGAGCTGGGGGAACCGGATTCCTCCGGCAGACGGAGACCGATACCGATAGAGGGTTCCGAGTACATCATGGAAACCAATGCCGTGATCGTCGCGATTGGAAACAGCCCGAATCCTCTGGTACCGAGTGTTTACCCTGAGCTCGAGGTAACCAGGTGGGGAGGGATCATCGTGGACGAATCCACCGGGCAGACCTCCGTCAGGGGGGTATTCGCCGGCGGAGACATCGTTCTCGGAGCGGCTACCGTCATACTGGCCATGGGCCACGGACGAAGAGCCGCGAAGGCGATGGACATATACCTGAGAACCGACAGGTGGAGTGATCTAGCCGATCTGATGGATGCTTCCGATCCTCAGGAAACGGAACTCGTCTGATGGGCATGAAAATGGTTGACTTCGACAACCGTCAGCATGTAGCGTCTTCCCATCGGCACACTGATGAATGCAACTCCTTTAGCAGTACAGGAGGACCCCGTTGAAAGGCCGTGTACTCATAATCGACGACGAAGCCGAGATCAGGAGGAATCTCACCTTCGGTCTCACCCAGGAGGGCTATGCCGCTGTAGCCTGCCCGGACGGGATCTCGGCGATCCACGAACTTAACAATGCCAGAAAGAACGGAATCAGGTACGATTACCTGGTAACGGACATCTTCATGCCCGACATCGACGGACTGAAGATCCTCAAGGTCATCAAGAGCCAGTACCCGGACCTCCCGGTTCTAATAATCACGGGTTTCGGAGACGAACGGCTGATGGTCACAGCCCTCTCCGAGCACAATACCGGCTACCTCGACAAGCCCTTCGAGATATCGGAGCTGGTGGGGGCGCTCAACGAGCTCTCCCCTGGTACGACTGGCGTCGATACCGATGAAGAGAAGGCTGCCGAACCCGAGATGCGTGAGTCCGTAAGTGCATACCTGACCATCAGGATAACCGATCAGGACCGCAGCATGGACATCTTCACCGAACTGTACAGGATGAACGGCATCCAGAGCTGCGAGGCTGTCAGGGGAGACTTCGACATCATCATCCTTGCACAGGCATCCTCACATCAGGAGATAGAAGCCATCTTCGAGAAGATAGCGGCAATGGACGGCATCGAGGTCTCTTCGATGTCTCAGATAGAGCGGCCGAAGCTTGACCGTGACGTGAACGAGTTCATCAATGTCTACGAAAAAGCCGTGAAGAAGGAAGCGCGGCTGAGCGCAATGAAGC
>SDBS01004530.1_pt1 | contig 13574 bp, 18 predicted proteins | sample 2277091 | NCBI WGS metagenome assembly SDBS01 (sample SAMN10404972, study PRJNA504765) | marine sediment metagenome | isolation source: marine sediment core GS10_PC15, 163 cmbsf | place: Arctic Ocean: Southern Knipovich Ridge | collected 2010
ATGAATCGCTATTACACCTGGATTTATATGGAGTGCATGAAGCTCTCCAGAAGGCGTACCCGTAGTAGAAACTTCTAATACATTTAATGAACTTGTAGCAACCAAAGAGCTGGAATCAACATTATAACTTAACCCTGTAAATTTCGACGCCGCTGTACTTGGAAGAGTTGTGTCAAAGTGCATCCTTCCTTCCACAATATGTATAGCATCCTGACCAAAAGGAACAGTTATATGTATAGCGTGAATTAATGGAGAACTTGCTTCAGATACACCGCTAAAATCAAGATTTAATCCATCAATTTCTACCTCAATCCCACTTGGGTCAAGAGCAGAACCATCAATATTTAATCCATTCCATATTTCTGTGGTCGCAATCGCCCCCGTCGGGGTTATGTCTATAATGTTAGCACTCCCCGTTCCGCTTGGATTCAGGTCAATTAAAGCCCCTGTGCCTGTTAAATCTAATTCTCCCGTCATTGAAATATTTGTAGGGGTAGCTATAGCACCCGATAAAGTCAAACCTACAAACGTAGGGCTTCCTGCAATAACTACAGGTTGGTCAAGAAATGAGTGGTCAGAGCCATCAGAAGTTCTATGAGTAGTATTTGAACCAACCGCAGAATCTATTGATACCACCTTATCCCTAATCGCATTTTTAGTTGCCGCATCAGTATTTGTGTCCCAGCTTGTTGCATTATAAGCCACATCAGACGTCGCCACGTTAGTTACGTTGTCTAAACTTAAATCTTGTTTTACCTCTGTATAACTACGTCCTGCAACTGTATTAGCATCAGTAAATCTTGCATAATCATTAGCAATGGGTGTTCCTGAAACATCTGTCTTAGTGTCAAGTTGTGTCTGTATTGCACTTGTTACACCATCAACGTAGTTTAATTCTACTCCCGTAGGAGTGATAGCCGTTCCATTTAACTCAAAACCGCTAATTATATTAACCGCCGTAGTAGATAGTTGTAATTTACTATCAGTACCCTCAGCCGTTTGAACAGTTTTTAAAGAACTTGTTAATCCTGTATTGTCATTACTAACATTTAAAATACTTTTAAAAGTATTAGCAACTTCTGAACCTGTATATACTGCCATTTAACGATAGTCCAAAGGTTTCATTACTCTCATTCCGCCCGTTTTGTCTCTTTTTTTCATTCCGAACTTCACAAGTTCGTCAGTCCATCGCTCTTTGTGTCTTAAAGACAGTCTCTCTAACATAGCAGCCCTATTCTCATTACCACCCATAGCCGCCTTACCTGCTTCTTCCATATACAACTCTGCTTTAACAAAATCTGCCACAAACTTATGTAAAGTATTATCAAGGTCAGGATAATCTGTAAGAGCAGTAACTGCGTCAGGCTCAGCAAGATAATTTATTAAAATCCCATTAGTAACCGTTTCATCAATTGCCACCCACTCAACATTAGGGTTTGTGCTACTGTTAAATTTCTTTGTTAGTATCGCAAGGTCGTCACCTCTTATGAACCAAGCAAGATAATCTGCGGGTCTATTATACGTACCTGCCATTACGTGAGGTCTTCCGTAGCCACTTCATTATCCCCTAATCGAGGAATCATTCTATACTCCCCATCGTTATCCATAAACGACACCTTAAACACCTTATTTACTTCAATAGCCGAGTTTACATCATTAAGGGTGTACCACATTTTTCCTGATGTTGAATTAGCTTTTGCTGATTCATACTTAACATTATACATTCCTGCCTGAACCTGTGCTCGATTTATTAGTTCAAACATCTTTGTTTCGATTGCGTTAGGAAAAACCTCCCTAACGTCGCTCATAATTCTCTTCACGCTGATTCTGTGAGTGGACAAATTGCCCTCCTTTTACATCTTTGCTAATTTTTGCCAAGCTTCTCTATACTTATAAAAATATTTTTTAGCCACATCATTAATATTAACATCTGTTGCACTATCAAAATGTGGTTGTGGACAAGCCTTCTCGATTGCTTTAATCCACTCATTATCCCTATCTTTTATTATATCTTTAATTATTTTAACCATTTATCCCATATCCTCCCATTTAATATGTAAATCTTCCCATTTAATATTTATATTCTCCCAAAACCAACCATCTGCAAGTGCCCAAGTTGGCGTAGTAACCTCTGCCGTTGCAGTCCAAGCAGGGGTAGTAATCTCTGAAGATGCTGTCCACGATACCATGCCTTGACTTGCCTCATTTAATAAATACTCCCCTGTCTCTTGTAGTATGTCAAAACCGTTTTCTTGTAGTATCTTAAAGTTACCACTGCTTCTTGTCCACTCAGGGGTTGCTATTTCTGTAACACCCGTCCAAGCGGGCGTTGTAATCTCTGTAACTTTTGTAAAACCCATTAGATTAAATTAACTGCAATCCAATCCTTAATTTCTTTGTCAAATCTTTGTTCCATAGTGTCTCCCTCTCCTTTGGCTTGTGCTGATTGCCCTAAATACGCTTGAGCAGTACCTAATCTAACCCCGCACTCACTTATGTATAACTGACCTTTACCAAGTCTTGCACCCGCCTCTGACAGAAAAGCACCACTTTCGTTTGCTCTTGCTAAAGCTTCTTGAATATAAGCCGCACCTGTACTCTGTCGTGCTGTTGATTCTTGAATATAGGCGTTGGCGTTTTCTAACCTTCGTGTAGCTTCTGCCATAAATGCTTGTGCTTTTTGTAAATCCGCAGCACCTTCAACTAAATATTTATCACCTGTCTGTCCTGCTGTTTGTGCCATACTTAGCTCTAAACCACCCTTCTCTACGTCTTCATTAGTCGAAATAGACGTAGCTGCCGTAGCAGTGTGGGTTTTCATTAAATCAAATTCTGTGTTCGCTAAAGGTATGGATGTTGTAACTAAATCTATTGCGGTATTAGCATCATTAAGTATTGCGGGAACCTTGTCTATCTCTATATTGCCTAAGTCTATAATGGATGACATCTTGTCAAACTCTATATTAGCCAAATCCAAAATAGCTGTAATCTTGTCGTTTTCAGTATTTGATGCATCTAACGCTGTCTCTGTGTCTGTATAAGTTGTTGCTAATTGCGTTAGTATGCCTGAATCCGTTATGGCTTCAATTTCTGTCTGTCCATCTCTGCGACTTAATGCTTGTTCTCGAATTTTTACCTGTATTAAAGCATATAACAATAACAAGGGTTCTAAATCATCGGGAAACCCGTTCACCGAACTACCACCCGAAGCGTCTATTGTCGGAAATAATACCCTTATAATCTTTCCCTTAGTAGCCGTAGCTGATGTGGGAATAATCTTTAGTGTAGGCGTACCTGTGGTTGAGTAATCCATGTAATAAACAGGGTCAGTCACAGTAGCATAAATCATTTCGTCACTATCTAATGCTCTGCCTCTTAGAAACTCAGGAATCCTTCTACAGGGTTGGTCAATTGTTCCGTCATTCCTGAAAACATCTTTTATCTTGAAATTCTCAACCGCTATACCTGTGGTTGGAGCAAACGCTGATGGTTCACTACCAAAGAATCTCCATAAAGGAGCAGGCATCTTGCCTATAATAACTCTCGCACCTTCGGTCAACCAGTCATCCAGCATCTCTGTGTCAAGACCTAAATCTCCCGCTAAAGCTTCTCCAATTTTGTCAAGTAATCTTACTTCGTACGACTGTAAAGCCATTATCTTTTCCTTCTAACTTTTTTCTTCTTTGGTGAATGTTTAGCAAACTTCTTTGCCACCTTTGGTTTCTTAGCGTATAAGTATCGTCTTTGTTTGGAACTTTTGAAAGGCATTATTTCTTCTTATGTCGTCTAATTGCTCGTTTCTTCTGTTTCTTAGTGGGTTTTTTCCCACCATAACTGCCTTTGTGAGCCATGTGTTCCTCGTATGAGGGGGCTTTTACACCCCCTATATTATTTTTCTACAAACTTCTCGTACAAGGTATAGTGCTGATTTAACAGTTTCTTTTCCTTGTCGAGCTTTTCCAATGCTTCCACAAGAATATCAGTAGCTTTTTCACCCACTTTAACTTCTCTGTCTTCCGCCCCTTTAGGATTCCAACTCATTTGGTCTCCCTCTTGTTTAACACCAAACTCCTTAAATTCCGCCTCTGTTAAGCTTAAAGCCATTCTTAAATCATTCATAACTCTAAGTGTGGCAAAATTGCCCGCCTCAGGCATTATACCTAAAGCTATTATTCTTTCTAAAACATTTAACTTCATTGTTTCTCTCCTTTTATTATTTAATCCCAGAACGCAATATATCGTGTATCTCCACCGACTTGAATTTGTAATTTTCCCGTTGGAGCCTCTTCTGCGGTATATGCTGAAACAAATCCACTTGCTATAGCCGGTACTTTAAACATATTTGTTGGGCACGTATTTGAAGTACCCGATGTGTTTCCAAACAAGATAGCATTTGTTATTGTTCCAGTTGCTTGAGTTTGAATCCTTATACCGTCAGTAAGCGTACAACTACTTTCACATTGAATATACAGTCCAGATGCGTTTGTTGGTAAGCCTGCTCCTCTTGCTGTTAGGTTTAGTACTCTCCAACCACCCGAAGCAGTAATTGTACCTGAACCACCATCTAATACTAACCCAATTGTTGCAACTTCTCCACCAACAGTAAACGTACCCGCTCCAAATGCAATTTCTCCTTGATAAGCATATACATCTTTACAAGCCTCATTTACACTTATTGTGAAGTCTGCACATTTCAATCTTAGGTTAGCCATAGCTGTTGTATCGTGTGTTAGTTGCTGATAAATCATGTTTATCTTGCTTAAACTTGCAGGGTTTGTTCCAGTAACATCAACTTTCATTTGAATGGGTTCAAAGTTTTCTATACCATCCGAACCTGCAAAAGCCAAAGTTAATTCTGTAGCTCTACTTCCAACTTCTATTGCTCTATCAGAAGTTCCACCGGCACTTCCAGGTGCTAATGTTGCTCCTGAAAAAGTTATTCCAGTAACCAATGCTCCCGTAAATGCTAATCCTGCTGTTGTGGTTGCTCCAATACTAATACCTGTGGCGTTAGCAGCTACAGTAATACCTACCGTGTTACCAATTCTTACTCTTTCTATTGGAGTAGACGTAGTTCCTGTAGCAAATACAATAGAAGTTGTATTTGTAGTTGCATCAAAAGCAGCATCAGCTTCTGCAGAAATACTTGCTGCTACCACAATAGCGTCAGTTCCTGTTTCAAGTGGTGCTTGAAAATCTATTTGTCCTAATACATCACCATCAACAACTGAGGGTTCGTTTGTGCTTAAATTTAATACTGCACCTGCTGTAGTCAATCCCGCAGTAATTGTCATTCCAGTATTGTTAACTCTCATTACTTCTGCTGCTGTAGCGGTTGTTCCTGTAGCAAAAACGAGAGAAGTTGCATTTGCATCTACTGCAAACGTACCATCTGCTTCTGCCCAAATTGAACCACTCACTAAAATAGCATCTGTTCCACTTGCTTCTGACGGGGCTTGAAAATTAATCTGCCCTAACTTATCACCATCTACTACAGTTGTTTCTAATGTACTTAAAAGTAAAATGCCTGGTGTAGCTACAGCACCCTGAACTCCCATACTCGTTGTAATATCTACGCCTTTCAGAGAGTTTGCTAATGTTATTTTTTTGGTTGTTGCCGTTCCCGATACATCATCCACAATACAAAATAAATCTGCATCGTTAGGAGTAGTGAGAGCCGTCAATTCCGTAATTTTTAGATCTGCCATTTTTGTTTCCTTATGTTAATATCTATCTACAAGTAGTTGATAACCATCTTCTTGTAAAAGATTAAATCCTGTTTCCTGGTATAATGCTATCTTAACCGGAACTTCACCGTCATAGTTTAGATAATCACCAGTTTCTTGTAATATATTAAAGCCGTCTTCCTGTGCCATTCTTGTTTGAAGAGCATAACCTCCACCTTCAACTATAATTAAACTTCCATTCTCTTGTAAGAGCTGTACGTCTGATTCTGTTAATAGTGAAGGATTTTCACCCAGGCTATATCCCTCCCACAAAATAAAATCGCCGTTTTCTTGTAAGAGTTCGTTGCCGTCCTCCTGCTCTATTCTTCCGGAAGGTAGATATTCGTATAAAAAATGCCTATTGTGTATGGTTATAAAAAGACCAAGCTTTAACTTCATTACTAGTTCCTATACGCTAATGCTGCGCCGCTTGTTACCGCTACCGCAGAAAAGTTACCATGAACTGTGTCCCCGTTCTGTATAATCGTAGAACTAAGATTATCACCTAAAGCTGATGTTGCGGATAGCGTACAGTTACCCCTAACAGCTTTGAACATAAACCACCCATTTTCGGGTGCTGATTCAGTGCTAGAAACCTCATCAAATCCTTTTAATCCCAAAGCAACGTTCTCTGCGCTTACAACCGTGTGCTTTGGAAAAAATGAGAAAAGTGCCATTCATTACTCCTTTTTGTTGTGTCACTTACCGACTGTCATAGACATCATGGTGACGTTATTTTGAAAAACTATCCATTGAATCTTGCATACTCATTGTATCCATTTCAATGTCCGTACGTGAGGACATTACGTTCCTGCCCCCAAACTTCCAATAAAAGTCAGGAACCATTCTGTTCATCTTCTTTCCACATTTACAAATTATATCCTCTGTATCTTTAATGCTTAAAAACCTCTCGGATAAATATTCTTTTGTTTTGCCACACTCACAAAGCATTTCATAAATGGGCATTACATACCTGTTTGTGGTTCTTCTAAGTCCACTATTGTTATTTCTTTAAATTCTTTTTTATACTTATCGTCCGCAACAAACCTTAATTCGTAGGGCGATAATTGTTTTAATACCCTCATTAATGCTTTCTTTCCTTCCCCTCGCTTGCCTTTTAATTCTATGTGCACCACATTTCTCCCGTAAAAAACCACCAATCTTTGCCCTCTCTTGGCATGGGTGTTCTCCAATTCTTAAACCTCATTGGAAAATATTGCTCAGGTGATGGACAGGGATAGCGATTTCCCTTAAATTCTATCTCATCTAAACTCTCAAACATCCTTTTTGGTTTTACCCAGGTACCTTGAACATCCCTATTAACTATGTTTTTACTAATTATATTGTCTCCGTCCTCGTAAAACCACGTTAAATCAACTGCCACATTTCGTGGTGACTTATAAATTACCTGCATTACCTCGCCAATTATTTTTACTGTCCTAATTTCATAACCCTCTATGATGGGCACTTTATCAGTCATAACCCCAATATCAATGTCAGTATCACCTTTTAAAAACTTACCATCCCTATAAATGCCAAGTAAAGTTCCCGAAGATAACCAGTGCTTTACATTTTGTTTCTTTAAAGCCTCACACACTTCCTTTAATTCCACCTCTGCGTCTATTAAGTCCACAGTGATAAAATCATATACATCGTAACTAAAATAGTTCATTTACTCTCTCGTTAAACATTATAAATCTGACCTACAAACTCGTCCCTTTTAAAATGAAAAGCTAATTATCTTATGATCCATCTATCGCATACATCAGTAACAGAAAAGTAATACCTTGATAAATGTTGTTTTAACCATATCTTAGGTACGTATACCTTGCCTTTGCTGAAATACGCCGACCACGCTGAAAGCGTAGACGTTGATATAACCACAGTATCACACTCGCTTAACATTAACATATCAAGATACATGGGATTGTTTTCTATAATTTTAACATTCTCAAACTTAGTTTTTAATAACAACTCCTTTGCCTTCTGAGGATTGTCAGTAAAAACATAAACCCTACTATAATCAACCTCACTATTGACAGTATCATAAAAATACATACTTACTTTATTACAACTATAATTATCTGTTTCTATTCCCAACCTCAGATGTATTCCTAACGTCTTAGGCGGAACTTTAATATGTTCATCAATAATTGGATTAAAACAATCCCTTAGTTCTTGAATATAATCTTTTATATTACTATACCCAAAAAAGTACCCCGCTACCGCTGTATCAAAATTTGGATCAATTTCATCTTTCTCACGACAAAGTCTTTCATAAGGCAGACTATCAAATCCAATAGTTTCAAAATTTAACTTCGGAAATAACTCATTTATTGTTTGTGGTAGTCCTTCTTTCTTAATTAACGGATGTCCACCAAAATCAGCAAAATCTTCAGGTCGTTTTACCCCCAAAGTTCTATAATCGTCAAAGTTTGTAGGTAAGGGGTCTATACTATACAATTTTAAGTTAAAACCATACTTATCCCGTAACCTAAAAGCATTTGCTATCTGATATAACCGATTTCCTAAACCGCCAATCAGTATTGGATACATTGTTTTATAGAGATTCATACAACCTCGTAAGCTCGCCAATATATCTTTCAAGAACAAAAAATTCTCGGTTTATATGAACCTTATATCGTTTCTGTTCACATTCTTCCCACTTGTCAAGTAACTCGTCTACCGTATCTACATTTATTCCTACATCGAAAGTATTTACCAGCGTTTCAACCTCTTTACAACCAAAATTCACCACAGGAATACCTGCCGCCATCGAATCAAAAAATTTATTAGGCAATGCTAAATCCCAAACTCTGTCTCTTTTAAGATTCCCTACCAATGACCAGTCGTGTTTGCCCATATTGTCAAGTAGGTCTTCGTGTGTGTATGTGCCTAACTTTACCCCAAGTTTAATATAATGCTTATCCAGTTTACTGCCCTGTCTAAACATTGGAGAATATGCAAATACCTGTCTCTTACCTTTTAATAATGTATATAACGCTGTGTAATCTCTCCAACTTTCCATAGGATTTTCGTCAGTAGGTAATGAGTGTCCTCCCTCAGAACATAAGCCACCCCAATAATGCCATCCTCCGTATCTAAAATCTTCCTCTAAAGTAGCCGAAGGCACTATTATAGTTGGTTTCCCATATCTCTTAATAGAATCCTTCATACTTTTTGAAGTCATTACTAAAGCGTCAGCACATTGCATAGCTACATCTTCTTCATACCACCGCATTCCCTCAACACGCCAGTAGTTAGAATCGTGCATATCGAGAACAATTCTTGCATTACTATACTTAACCCGTATTATCGTTGACATCCAAGTAGGTTCGTTATGAACGTGAAAAATATCAGTATCACCAAAAAGACCTAATGTGGTGTCTAAATCCTTCTTGTCTTTATAATAATTGATAGAATCAAAGACATCAATATTAGCAGGAACCCTGTTGGTAACTAAATTTAGATTATACCCGAGATTTTTTAAAGCCCTCGCCTGCTTCACCACTCTCCCACAGCAATGCCAACTAATCATTATTATTCTCATAATAGTACCTTTGGTTTCTGCACTTCACATTCCTCAAAATACTGACCCATGTTATCATAAACATTTACATTCTCTCCTGTGAGTATTTGCCAACACTGTCGCCAAGCATTTTGGTTTATATCATCCATAAATCCGACCTCCAACCCGTCTAAATGAGCCTTCGCCCATATAGGTGAGTCTGTAAGTACTCTACCATCAGTACGATACATGCCCATATTTCTGCCCCCGTCATAACCAACCTTTCGTAACCATTTAAGCGGTATTGCTGAGTTGCTGTGCTGTAGCCAAGGAAATACCCCCACTTCATTTTGATACACGTACTTTCTTGTGCGTGCTTCCTTTTTCATTCTGTAGGTTTTATCAGTCTTTACGTCCCAAAACACACATTGATTAGCACCCACTATGTCGTTATATTCTAAGAGCGTATCAAATAATTCAAACTTCTGTGGGTGTGAAATATCATCATAATCTGCATTACAATAATACTCGCCCTTAGCAAGTTGTGTGCCTATAATCAATTTATTTAATAAATCAATCTTAGGTAGTTTAACAACCCTCGTACACTTCCCATAATAGTCAAGGGGTGCTTCGGGATTATCGTTAAGAATAATAAATTCTATATCTTCCCTGTTACCAATCGCCTTTAACACCGATTTAACTGCCACATCTGTGTATTCGTTATACCTATGAATGGGCATAACTACTGAATATTTAATTGTCAAATAGCTTTCTTTATCTCTCATATTTTCCCTCATATCCTCTCCCGTTTCCTTTCCCCCGAACACAACCGAAATCGTGTCCAGGGGAGAGAAAAAACTTACTTATAGATGTATATTAATAACACCATTTCGTAATTATAATACAAAATACCATACCAAGAGCTTTATCGAACCCGCAGCTGTATCTGCCGAAGCTGTGATTGTACTCACAAAGTCAATCGTATCAGCAGCCGCATAAAATCTGCCTGCTACCTCATCGTTAGCCACACCATTTACATTAGGTGCTTCAGCAATGTCATACTGTGCAAGTGTAGTTAATCCGTCAATATAACGGTCTGCACTATCACCATCTCCAATATTAAATTCCTGATTTGCTACCGCAACCGTTGCCAATACTTGTACTTTCGTAACGTATGCTCCTAATGGTACTGATACCATTGGAATAACACCGTCAGCATTTGTATTAGCTGTGCTTAAAGCATCCGATATTACTGTAGGTTGTTCTTGCCAGAATTTGCCTGAGTTTTGTTCTAATACTGCACTTCGCATATTATAAACCCTCCAAACTATAAAGAGCATGAGTTTCGGGTAGCGTAACTTTAATTCCCGCTACTGTACGAATCACGTCTTTTCTTAGGGTTTCATCCCTTGCTTGAACGTTAGTCATTATATATGTATCAAGATTGATACCATTACCTGCCAATGGACAATATTTGACATTAGCCATATCTGCAAATAACATGAAACTCTTATGAGCACCATCGAAGAAAGGTTCTGCTACTAAATGTAAAGAACCATGTATGGTGTTTATCACAAGAATCTGATGTCCAAATGAGCCTGTCGCAGTTGTCATATTGGAACGGAACGGCGAATTTGAGTAACCCATAGAAGCGTCAAGGAATTGACCATTTCCCAACTTGTTAAAGAATGAGATTATTGGTAAACTCGCTAACACTAACTTCTTACTTGATCCACCTCTTGCAGGATGGAAAATTACCTCCATATCACCTAAAAGCAAATCATAGGTTAATTGTGCAGTTGTAACTGACCTAAAGTACGGTGTTCCCGAACTATAGGTAAATGCAGTTGCTCCTGTATTTACTGTAGCATTAACTAAAATGTTTCCAACTAATCCGTCGGAAAACAGTAAATTACCTCGCTTTGCTCTCATGTTAAATAAGGCTATTTTTTCCCACTTTGCAGCGTGATCGTCAAGTTTTTCAGCCCAAATTCTCGTCCACTCGTTTTTATATCCTCGATACTCGGTTGCCATCGCAACGTCTGTTAATTCAGCACTTGTTCTTACATCCTGAACATAGGCGTATCCATCCTCAATTTCACTTGAAACTGAATCAGGAGCACCTGAACCTTCAGGGTAATTTGATGCTGTCGCTTTACATAGGTCTGTATCAACTAATACATTATACCCAGCAACGCTTGAGTTTGACACTGCTACAATTTTGCCTGAAAATGACGTAGAAGCACTTCCTATTGAAGGAGTATCTTCTATACGTACTATAGCCTGTGCAACACCCGCAGTACCATAAACAGTCGTTACATTAAATGTATCACCTTTCACTAACCAATCAATCGAAGAACTGCCGCCTGTATCTTCTACAACAAAGTCGTAGTCGCTACCTGCCGTTACAGCACTTCCGCCATTAACATTAGCGGCAAGCCTGAAATCCTTAGCAGTCCATTCCATCTTAGCTCGATTTTCGAGGAATCTAAAAACAGGAGACGATACTGGCTCTTTCGCCATTTTGCCTAAATAAGCAAAGAAGGGCGAGCGTACTGGGTTTAGTTCATGCACCTTATCACGCCATCCGAATAGATAACGTCTATCAGGAGCAGTCCCGACACCAGCAGAGCTTGTTGAAGCCGCTATATCATAAGAAAATAACGTCCCTTGATTAAAACCTGTTGCCATCTTTTAAATTTCCTTTTTTTGTTAATAAATTATTGCCACCAACTACACTTTATTAAAACATTTGTGCATTGTTTGTTTTATTGGCAATTTCCATTACTTCTTTTACTTCAGCCTCTGCATCCGTTTGCGGTGTAGATATACCACCCTGTAATAAACCAGGCAAGACACTCGCTGTTTGAGGCACGCCCTGTGTTTGCTGTACTTGTTGTATAGCTCCCGCCTGTGTACCTAATTGAGGTTTCCTTGATGCAGCGTAGGTCTTGAAATCTACCTGAGGTTTATAGTACCTCTCAATCTCTTTCTCTTGCTGTCTTGGGTCAATAATTCCGTTAGCCGTTAATACGTCCCGCATACTATTTAGCTTTCGCAATCCTTCTTCCCTTTGAAACCTATCATCCAACGCTTTTTTTAATCTAACATCGAACATTGAGTTTATTTTCTTATTAGAGTAAGAACCCTCTACGTCGATGTCAAACGGATTCATCCTGTCATTCCCTGTAGAAACTTCAGGTTGCTGTTGTTTTTGTGTGATACCATAGCTTGCACTTAAGCCATCAATCGCAGTTTGTGGATTATCATTCAACTGTGCTTGAAAATCAGCCAAGTTTTGTAATTGTTCATCCACGTTATCTCCAAATTTACTTTTTAAAGCTGTAAATTGGTCATTACCCGATTGTGCTGTGCGTGCAATCTGCTCCCAATTGTTTGTATCAGGTTGTGAAGCCTGAGCCTGTGGGGCTTGAACTCCTACCTGTGGTTCAACTGTTTGTGTTTGTTCGCTTGATACTTCTTGTGTCATCTTTTCTCCTTAACTCCAAGCCTTAACTCGAAGATTTTGTTTTATCATCCTTGGTTTTCTTAGTTTTCACTTTAGATTCCAAAGACGATGTTAGCTTCCGAGCCTCTTGTAACTCGAATCCGAGCCTGTCTACTATTGTAACGGCTCTTGCACCTAATTTAGCTTGTTCGACTTTAGTATTTGCTTTCGCTCCTGAACTAATTTCGTCTAAATCAGCCTTGTGTTTTTGATCAGCAACTAACCTATCCTTATGCCGTAGTTCACGTTCCATTGTTTGCATTTGTCCGTCAGTCTTCTTAGCCTGTTCAGTCAGTTGTTGTACCTGTGATTGTAGTTGTGCAATTTCATCCATTTCCTTTAACCATTCTTCATAATCGTCGATTTCAGCTTTCTTTGCAACATACTTCTTGGGTACAATACCCTTTTCATATAATTGCAATGCCACCTGTTCTTCGGTCTGTCGGTTACTCGGTAAAGACGAACCTGCTACTACCTTTACATCTACATCTCCAATGGTAATATCATTAACTATCATTGCTACTTCATTGGTTCTGTCTGTATAGACATTTACCTTAGCCTGTTGTGGTTTTCCACCGTGAGGCTGAACCACCTGAAATAACTTCTCTGTTTTATAGTGTCCCTGTGCAAGATTCTTACAAACCGTGCCAAGTCTACTTAATGATGCCTCTATGTCCTGTAACTTGGATTTACCTCTTGATTCACCCTCGTCTTTTAACATAAGGTCAGTACGAACTGCACCCGTAGTCCCACTCTTGAGACCTTGAGACAATTCGTTAATACCAAAATTTAAATCTATATAATGTTCTAATCTATCTATGAGATAATAAGC
>SDBS01004531.1_pt1 | contig 13574 bp, 13 predicted proteins | sample 2277091 | NCBI WGS metagenome assembly SDBS01 (sample SAMN10404972, study PRJNA504765) | marine sediment metagenome | isolation source: marine sediment core GS10_PC15, 163 cmbsf | place: Arctic Ocean: Southern Knipovich Ridge | collected 2010
TATTCGCTTCCTAAAATTTTCAATAATTCGGACATTTGAATCCCTCCTTGTTAAAGTGTTCGTAACCGTTCATAGAACATTGAAATTGGAAATTGGAAATTAGAAAATAGAAATTGGAAATTTGGCCTTCATGCATTTGTGCTGTTGATGAATGCATTCAATTTTGGGCCGATCTCCCCAGTTTCTAATTTCCAATTTCTAATTTCAAGTCGTAAATGCCATAACTCTTCTGTCAGTTTGTAGACATCCAACTCGTAAACTCGCTTCATCTCTCCCTAATTTCTATTTTCCAATTTCGAGTTTCAAGCCGTTAACGGCTCCCTATCCTTTTGAACCCGCAGCCTTTTTATCAGCATACCAGTGTTCCATCCACTCCCTCGTATCTTTGGGTGGATCATAGGTCTCTTCCTTACGCTCCAGGATAAGGGATTGAGTTGGGCATTTATAGACGCATACACCGCAGCCAATGCACTTCTCCGGGTCCAGGACAGCAGCCTTCCCCTTCTTGTTGCTTGCCTTCGGGGAATCCTCCAGCCGTAGGGCCTCCATAGGGCAGCGCTCCACGCACAGACCGCAGGCCTTGCAGGTTTCAGGTGTTGTGCCCACCCGATAATTGGACACATCGTGGCTTTTGTCGTGTTTAAGGACATGATACGCCTCAAAAAAGAGACAGCAGCACATACAGCAGTTGCAGATGGTGTCTGCCCCGTCCTGCCAGTTGGAGATGGCATGGACCAGACCTGATTCAGCCGCCTGTTTGAGGATTTCCTTGGTCTCATCCCGGGTGATCTCCCGACCCAGACCGTTTTCAACGATATAGTGCCCGAGCCGGCCAAAGTGGAGGCAGACTTCCATTTCGTGGTCGCAGACCTTTGAATCGGGATCAAGGAGTTTTCGCTGGCGGCATGGGCAGGAGGAAACCGTGCAGTAGTCCTGGGAATCAACGAACTTAACCACGTCTTCGTATGGAAGAATCCTGCGGGGATCTTCAACAGTCTTGTCGATTGGAATGGTTCGAAGACCCTTGGTGTGAGCCTCCCTGAACTGGTCCATAAAGCCGTCATAAAAGTATTTGTTGAGCGGTCTGGCCATATCTCTTGTGGCTTCATCCGGTTTTTCTGCCCAGAATGGCCCACGCATAAATACGAAAAATGAATCATTCAGACTGTAACGGACGGTGCTCCCCTTCTCACTCCGCCAGACAGCCGCCCTGCGCGCCAAGGCATCCAGTTTGGGTGCCAGTTCCTCAGGGACCATCCCTTTCATCTCGGCTAATTCCTCAAGGCTTTCGCCCGAAAAGGGAATGCCGGTCAGAAGCGCCGCCTCTTCAGGGCTGTAGAAGGCCTGGACGGTCGGCATAAGATGTTCGGACTCAGGAAGCCCCCACCAGACCTTTCTAAGCCAATCGATTAACTCCTGGTAAATCTCTTTCTCTGATTTATGAGGCATATGTTCCTCCTTTGTGTCAATTGTTTTGTATGCAAAAACAACCATTATTCTCGAATGTCTTTCAACAGGCGCTTTAGTGCGATCTTCTTTTTGGGGCTGAGGTTATTGAGGATTTCCTCGTTGGACTTTTCCCTCTCGGCCAGGAGCAGGGGTTCCAGCTTTTTTGCCTTGCCGGTCAGGTAGATACGGATAAAGCGTTTGTCCACGTCATCAGTCGCCTTGACAATCCATCCTTTATCGGACATGCGGTCTAATATGCCCGAGAGGGTGGCGTTATCCAGGGTCATCCGTTTGCCTATTTCAGTGGCCGTCAGACCTTCTTCGTCCCAGAGGGCTTCCAGAATCAGGTGCTGGACCGGTGTTATTCCATGGGGCAAGAGATGCTGTTTGAAATTGCCGTGGGCCTTCTGATAGGCCTTGGCCAAGAGAAATATAATGCAGTCTTCGTATTGGGCCATAGTCAAAACCTTTCGTATACATAATATTATCGTGTGCTCACCCGATTGTAAAGAAAAAAATGAACAAGAATGATCAAATGGATTTGCCAAGGCGGTGGAAGCATAAGACTTTCAAAGTGACTGTTGGTTTGAGTTTCGCTGGCCTTTGACCTTTAGACGTGAATGAGGTACAGGACGTAGAGAAGATACGGGTCCGATCCCAGTGCCCATTTCCCTGTAGCAGATGAGGCCTTGCGCCGGGTTGACAGATTTTAAACGGACGAGGGAGCAGCCCTTCTTCAGCCTGCTGTTTGAATAATTCTTATATTTTCTGGCCTCCGTCCACCCGGATAATTTCTCCTGTGACAAAAGAACCGGCATCTGACGCAAGGAAGAGGGCGAGACCCGCTACCTCGATCGGCTCACCGAATCGTTCGAGTTCGATTTCCCTCAGCCGTTTTGCTTTTCTCTCCGGGTCGGTCCAGTTGATCCGGCTGAACTCGGTCTTAATAGAACCCGGAGCGATGGCATTCACCAGGATATTGTCCCGAGCCAGTTCCCTCGCCATCACCTGTGTCATCATGTTCATGCCCGCCTTGCTGATACAATACGCCCCGGTTCCATCTCTTCGAGCACGAAGACCGCTGATTGAGCTGATGTTGATAATCCTACCGCCACGTTGTCTGATCATCTCCCTGGCCACGGCCTTACTCATCAGGAAGGCACCCTTGAGATTCACCTCCATGACTTTATCAAAGGCCTCATCTTCAAGGTCTATCATGGTACTCAAAACCGGATTGACCCCGGCGTTGTTCACCAGAATATCGATCCGCCCGAATTCCTTCGCAGTTTTCTGAACCAGTTTTTGTACATCCTGCTTTTTACCTACATGGGCGGGGATCGCCATGGCGTTTCTCCCGAGAGCCCGAACCTGTTCGGCCACACGGTCAAGCTCCGGGGGCCGCTTGTTCCTGCTCGAGACAACCACGTCCGCCCCTGCCTCAGCAAATGCCAGCGCGATGCTCTCTCCGATGCCGCGACTACCTCCCGTCACTAATGCAACTTTTCCTTTTAGAGAGAACATCCCTTCAATCATGAACCTTGCCTCCTTGAGACCTTTGCAAAACGTCCCCTTTCGCCCAATCTCTGCGTTGCGTTCAGATTTTAATCCTCGAAATATTTAATATATTCCTGCGGTTAAAATCTTCACGCGCCTTGATCTTGAACGAAATTGAACATTTTTCAAAGGTCTCTCCTTATCAATGGATACCCCTCAATACACATAAATTTTAAACTACGGCCCACGCCTGTGTGAGGACTCTTTTGGCATTGGCGACTACAACCAAAGGAGACTGACCTTCCATAGGCTTTATTTCGAAACTCATTATTGGCCGTGACTTACCATCAAGGAAACCTATGTCGATCAGAGTTCGCAAGAACGCCGCCACCTCGGGCACGTCATTGGCGCTGCCCGGGGTTCCGAATGCGGGATGGTTGTCTCCATAGCCAGCAAAGTTGGGATCGATGACCGCGTTACCCAAATGAACCCCTACCAAATATTCCTTGACTGGATCCAGGGCCTGATGAGGTGATTCCTTCAAAAGCGGGATGTGGCTTAAGTCCACCAAAAGGCCAAAATTATCGTGCTGTTTCCTAATCTCCTCGGCAACCTCCTTCGCTAAGAGACTGGGTCCAAGCAGACAACATTTGTCCACCTCGCAATCGAAGGTTTCAGCCACAATCATAGGCCCCTCTCTGCTGGCCGAGTAGGCGCACAGTTCACTCAACGACTTTATCAAAGCTGTGATTGCCTGTGGCCGTTTTTCGGTCCCCGGATCTTTGCCTGAAAGGATGACAAAGCTTTCTGCACCCATGTATATAGCTTCGTCCATATGCTCCTTAAGGAGTATGCAGGCATGGACCCGCGTATCTTCTTCCAGGGAGTTGAGGTCAAGGCCTTGTCCAAGAATCGCCGGGTGTGCCCCGTACCCTACCGAGAGATGCGCCAATCTTATGAGGTCCCTCACTCGCTTCCGGACCTGCTGGTCCTCAATGTGGGTTATCTCGATAGCCGTGAAGAAATGATCCAGGGCGATGTGCCTCAGGGTTTCCTCCCAGGGGCCTGAGCCCGAGGCAAGCTCAGGAAAGGCCATATAGTGAACAATTCCCACTCTCAGGTACCTTTCAATAGGAGTGTCCATTTTGTCTCCTTCTTTAACATAAAATAATTGTACAATGTTTCATTTTTTCTCTGTAAATGATTATTCCCTTTGTCACCGCACATATCCTTTCTGGTGGAAGCCACAGGACTTCCGGAGTATCAGTTTGGGCTCCATAATAACCTGGTTCACCATATGAGAGCCCCCCCTTCAATTTTTCTTGTAAGTGTTTCCGTCCCTGTGGAGCCCATTTGATGGATATTCTGGGTGATCGTAGTGAGATCCACACCCATCAGAGATGTCATTTGGATATTGTCCACCCCTATCAATGCAACATCTTCTGGAATCCGCAGTTTTTCGCTAAGAATTGCTTCACGAACGCCAATGGCCATATTGTCGTCTTGGGCAAAAAAAGCGGTTGGGTGGTTTTTGTTTGTTATGAGTCTTTTTGTCGCCTTGTAGGCATTTTGACGCACATACCTACACTCCACCACCAGTTTGGGATCTTCATGCAGACCAAAATCCTTAATAGCTTTCATGGAGCCTTTGGTTCTCAAAAATGCGGTGGACACGTTCAAAGCCCCGGCAATAATGGCAATGCGGACATGCCCCAACCGATAAAAATGCTCTATGCCTTTATACCCGCAGGAGAAGTTGTCCAACACAACGTAATCCATTTTGTTTATGAGCGTTGGATCCAAAGAGAGCCGGTTTACCAAAACAAATGGAAACCGATCTTCTATGAGCGGTTTAATATTTGGATCATCGATAGTTGCCGTAGAAATAATGACACCGTCCACACCTCTGGCGCGCAGATTATCAATGCAGCCTTTTTCCTTTTCCTGGTTGCCCCCCGTGTTGTAAATCAGGACACTATAACCCAGTTCCGCAGCCCACTCTTCTATTCCCAGCGCCAACTCCGCATAAAACGGGTCCGCAATATTTTCGATGACCAGGGCGATCGTATTGCTTCGTTTCCCGATCAGAGTTTTTGCCACATAACTGGGATGGTATTTGAGCTTCTCCGCTATCTTAAGAACTCTTTTTCTTGTTTTTGCACTCACACCAGGGCGATTATTCAGAGCCATAGAGACAGCCGTTGGCGATAGTTTGGCTTTCAGAGCGATGTCTTTAATGGTTGCTTTGCGTATCATAACTGCCCCGAGGGTTTCCGGCAGGACCTGACAGCGTGTTATTTGCAAATGCTCGTCAGACCGTCCTCCATAATGGTCAGACCCTTTTCCAATTGATCGTCCGTGATCACAAACGGGATCAAGGTCCGGATGACATTGGCAAAGGTGCCGCAGCTGAGAATGATCAATCCGTTTTCATGGCAGTAGTTCACCAACTGCCCGGTTTCTTCCGCAGCAGGTTCACCTTTAGGCCCCTTGACGAGGGCAAACCCGAGCATGGCTCCAAGACCTCTGATTTCACCGATCAGATCAAATTTCTTCTGCCATTTCTCAAAACGATCACGCAGCTTTTTCCCCAAGGCTATGGATTTGCTCAGCATATTTTCTGATTCAAAAACCTCCATAAAGGCGAGGGCAGAAGCGCAGGCCACGGGGTTACCGCCGTAAGTTCCACCGAGCCCCCAGGGATGCACGCTATCCATAATTTCGGCCTTACCCACCACCGCGGACAGAGGCATGCCCGCAGCCAGGCTTTTGCCTACCGTAATAATGTCCGGCTCGACGTCCCAGTGCTCAATGGCAAACATCTTGCCGGTGCGGCCCAGACCGCTCTGGATTTCATCCGCCACGAATAGGATCCCGTTATCGTGACATATTTTCACCAGCCCTTGAAAATAGTCCGGGGGCGGAGCAATAAATCCGCCTTCCCCTTGAACCGGTTCAACCACCACCGCAGCTACCGCTTCCGGGTTCACGTACTTCACAAAGAAGTCATGCAATTTTTCAGGACCGGCAACATCACCGAAGGGCATGCGATATATTTCCGGCGCAAAGGGACCAAACCCAAATTTATAAGGCTTCATTTTGCTGGTCATGGTCATGGTAAGCAGCGTTCGCCCGTGGTAGGCATTGTCAAAAACGATTATTGCCGGCCGCTTGGTGTAGTATCGGGCGATTTTTACGGCGTTCTCCACAGCTTCGGCACCACTGTTAAACAAAGCGACCTTTTTCGAGAACTCTCCGGGGGTAATTTGGCATAACTTCTCCGCAAGTGCGATCGCAGGCGGATACTGGTTAATCATTATGCAGCAATGGGTCATTTTTTCGGCCTGGTTTTTTATGGCAGCCACGATTTTGGGGTGGCTGTGCCCTACACTCATGACACCGATTCCTCCTGCGAAATCTATGTATTTCCGTCCCTCTACATCACGTAAAACTGCGCCTTGCCCTGATTCGATAAATTTCGTCGAAATACAGCCTAAACCACTGGAAAAATACTGAGAACGAAGATCGCCAAGTTGTTCATTCGATAGTACCTTCATATTCCTCCCTCCATATGCTGCCGTAGAATTTCCATTTCCGTTAAGAAGAGGCACGACCATAATAAAATGCCATTTGTCAAAATAAAAACTTTATCGTTTTGCCCCTATTTTATACAATCCTTCAGAGTATTTAAATAGTGCTTGGCGATCATGTCAAGAAATTAATCCAAATATTCATACTTTTTTCTTTATCGCTTTTGTTTCAATTTTCGCTTAGGTGACATGAATGGCTTTAACGGCAGAAATTAATAGAATCGAAAATCGTCTGGGAAAATATCGTAATTTAACATTATACAAATATACATAGGAGGCTGTCCGAGAATGAGAGATTTTTTGCAAGGTCAAGGAAGGCGAAGATTTTAACCACAGGAATACATTGAGTATTTTGAGGATTAAAATCTGAGCCTGACGCAGAAATTGCTAAAAATAGCCATTCTCGTACAACCTCCTTGCAGGATAATCATGCCTGAATTAGAGCAACAGCTTGATATATCCCACTAAAGGATTCTTGATGTCCTGATTTTTTTCTTGACAACGATAAATTGCCAAGTTTAAAACTTTAACGTAAAAGTAAGCGGTGCAGAAATGGTGGGATGAAAGGCGCCTGAACGGGTCAATAATTTTGGAAGCGGAGACCAGCGTGTAATGGATAAACAAGACGGCCATCTCCCCGATTACGCCCTTGTGGAGCGCCAGGAGATGATTCGGGGTCTCGGTTACGGCGATGAAGCCATCAGGCGTTTGCAGATCGGTGTTGTAAGCAGTTGGGGAGAAGTGAATCCGGCGTCAATCCATGTGGACCGGGTATGTGCAGCCGTGAAGGCCGGCATATGGTCGGCCGGGGGTACACCACGTGAGTTCGTCATCAGTTCCATCTGCACAAGTATGGCGGGAAACGACAACTATCACCTTCCCCACAGGGACTTGGTGGCCGGTTACATCGAGACTGTAGCAAAAACGAATCTATTTGACGGAATGGTATTCGTGCCGGTTTGTGATGACGTTATCCCCGGACACCTCATGGCCGCCGCAAGGCTCGATCTTCCCGCCGTGGTCGTTACCGGTGGTTATATGAACCTAAATCGCTACAAGGGGGCAGTGTTGGACCCCCTTGCCGTGGCTCCCAAGTATGATAGACAATTCAAAGAAGGGATTATCGATGAGTACGAATTCAGCCAAATAAAGGACAGGGGCTGTCCGGGTATTGGGGCCTGTCCGGTTATGGGGACGGCCAACACCATGGCCGCCATGGTGGAGGCCCTGGGGATGGCGCTGCCCGGAAACACCACTACACCGGGATCTGATTCCCGATTGATGCGAATCGCCTTTAATGCTGGCCAACAAGTTGTCCGACTCCTCCATAAGGACATAAAACCTTCTCATATTATGACCTTTGACGCATTCAAGAATGCCATACGCGTTCTTATGGCGATCGCCGGTTCAACCAACGCCGTATTGCATCTGCAAGCCGTTGCATCCGAATTGGAGCTCGATATTCAACCGGAAACATTCAATTCCATGAGCGAAGAAACGCCGTTTATCTGCGATATTGCGCCGTCCGGGTCCAGCGAAAACCTCATGAGAGACTTTGATGAAGCCGGCGGACTCCAATCCGTTTTAAAAGAACTTGAACCTTTGCTTGCCGGACATGTGAAAACCGTAACAGGGCAGAGCCTCTCCGACAATTTGAAAGCAGTCCCGGTGGGTGATCGCAGGATCATCTACCCCCTCGATAAACCCCTGGCAAAGGAGGGCGGACTCATCTTCTTAAAAGGAACACTGGCCCCAAAGGGCGCGCTTATTAAGAAATCAGCGGTGCCGACGGAATTGCTCGCCCACAAAGGACCTGCAAGGATTTTTGCCAGTGAGGAGGCAGCATGCGAAGCGCTGATTGAGGATCAAATCGCCCCGGGAGAGGTGGTGATTGTGAGATATATGGGTCCCAAGGGAGATCCGGGGATGCGATTGCTGCAGAGATTCCTTTGGATTCTGTCTGCAAAAGGAATGCAGGACAAAGTGGCGTTTGTCACAGATGGCCGCTTTTCCGGAACGAACAAGGGTTGCGCCGCGGGGCATGTTACACCAGAAGCTGCTGCAGGGGGGCCTCTGGCTGTGGTCCAGGACGGCGATATGGTTGAAATCAACATCCCGGGCAAAGAGTTGAACATATTGATACCGACCAAAGAGCTTTCGGCAAGACTCTCAGCGTGGTCCCCGCCCCAAAAGAGGGTCCGGAAAGGTTACCTTTCTATTTACTCCAAGTTGGCAAAATCAGCGGAAGGAGGTGCCGCCCTGAATTATAAGCCTGAACTATAAGTAGTGCCTGAACGAAAACTGTCTTTTTCGCCCATATCTGCGTCAGACTCAAATTTTAATCCTCGAAATACCCAATGTATTCCTGCGGTTAAAATTTTCGCCTTCCTTGATCTGAACGAAAAATCCTAGTTCTCGTTCGGACACTAAGTAGTTGCGAAATCACGGCTATATGGAGTATGCTGTCTGTAAGATCAGCAGCGAAACAGTACAAGCGGGGGGATTGCCAGGGTAGTGGCATCCCTGCTTTCAAATAAGAATGAGATGATTCAAAGGTCACTGCAGCCAAATGCAGTTTCGACCGTAAGGAGGGCAACATGACCAAGGTAATAGATTTGAACTGTGACGGAGGAGAGAGCTTTGGCATTTACACGCTTGGAAACGATGAGGCTATGATGAAGCAGGTGACCTCCATCAGCATCGGATGCGGCTTCCATGGCGGTGATCCCCATGTGATGCGAAAGACGGTCGCTTTGGCCAAGGAGTATGGTGTAGCAATAGGTGCACATCCCGGGTTTCCGGATCCCATCGGGTTCGGCCGACGAAAAATGGAGATCACCCCGGAAGAAGGAAAGGACTATATTCTGTATCAGGTCGGTGCTCTCAAGATGTTCTGCGAAGCATATGATGTGCCCTTACAGCATGTGAAACCCCATGGACAGTTTTATAACATGGCGTGGACGGACGAAGATCTGGCCAGAAGCATTCTTGAGGCCATTCAGAGCATTAAGCCCGAACCTGTATTTCTGGCCCTTTATAATACGATGCCATATGAGCTCGCTGAATCCATGGGGGTCCGGGTAGCGGGGGAGTTCTATGCGGACTTGGACTATGCCCCGGATGGAACCACCTTCATCAAAAAGACACATGGAGAAATCGATATTGGGGCGACGGTGGACAAGGCAGTCAAGATGGTACTCGAAGAAAAAACGACGGCCTCAAATGGTGAGGAAATTGAAGTGCGGGGTACGAGTATTTGTTTTCACGGGGATAACCCGAAAGGTCCTGAGATTGTTCAAGCGGTGAAAGAAGCACTGATACAGAAAGGGGTAAAGGTCGTTCCTCTCGGGCAGCAGTTTGGATCATAAATTTTTTTGGCACGTTTTTCGATTTTTTGAGAAAGGAATGCTTCCGTGATTTACGAATCGATACGGTATCTTAATTCGGGGGACCAGTTTCTCACCATTGAAATAGGTGATGAAATGAGCCTTAAAGCGAATTTTAAAGTCATCGGGATTGACAAGGCCATCAAGCAAGCCGGGATCACAGGTGTCATCGAGACGCTGCCGGGCTGGCGTTCGATGCTCTTGCACTACGATTCATTGAAGATCCGTACCCATGATCTGATCTCAGAGATCAAGGAAGCGGTAGAGCAGTTTCCCGACGTTGCAGAGGTTCCTTCCAGACTAATAGAGTTGCCGGTCAAGTATGGGGGGAAGTGGGGCTCCGATATGGGGTTCATTGCGGAGCAGCATGGGCTAACTGAGGACGAGGTGGTGAGAACCCACTCCGAGACGCTTCATTGGGTAGGAATGGTGGGATTTACCCCGGGCTCCCCCCAACTCATGCAACTTGACCCGGCTCAATTGCTCTCCGTCCCCAAGTATAAGTCCCCGAGACTCTATACCCCTCAGGGTACCATCGCATTAGGAGGAAGCCTCACGGCCATCTATCCTGTTGTGAGCCCGGGCGGATACCAGATGATGGGTTTATGCCCCGTCCCAGTCTATGATCGATTTCAAACCCTTGAAGCATTTGAGGAGTCCCCTGTGCTGTTGAGGATTGGAGACAGAATCAGATTTACTCCGGTGGATATGGAGGAATTTGATTTCATACGTCAGCAGATTTGGGAGTGCAACTATAGATTCAAGATTGAGGAAGGGATGTATTCCTTATAGGAGGGCTTCAGTGGGAGTAGAAATTTTCGAGATTATCCAGCCAGGCATATTCACTACCGTTCAGGATCTTGGGAGAAAGGGGTATCTGGCGAGCGGCATCCCCCCTTCTGGAGCAATGGACCGGTTTTCTCTGAAAATGGGCAATCTATTATTAAAGAATTCTTTAGGGGAGGCGGGCATCGAAATGACCGCCGCAGGAGCAACGATTAGGGTTCTTCAGGATACCATCATTGCTTTCACAGGCGGTGTCTTTGATATCAAAAAGAATGGAAAACCGATCCCGCAGTGGGAGGCTGTTGCAGTCCAAAAAGGAGATATTCTCGCAGCCGGGAGGGCAAAAAATGGCTGGAGAGGGTATCTGTGTATGGCAGGCGGTGTCGATGTGCCCGTAATCCTGGGCTCTAAATCAACCTACACAATGGGGGCCCTTGGGGGCTTTCGAGGCCGGCCCATAAAGAAGGAAGATATTATCCTGTCGGGGCCATCTCCGGAAGCTTCGAGTCTGCTCCAGGGCAGGAGGGCGAAAAAGGATATCCTGCCCGATCTGGATGATGCAAAAACGCTGAGGGTCGTCATGGGACCACAGGATGACTATGTAGCCGAAGAGAGTATTGAGAAGTTCCTGACTTCCTCTTATAAGGTATCGTCCAAGGCAAATCGGGTGGGTTACCGCTTTGAAGGACCGCAGTTTAAATTTAAGGAGTTAGAGAAAGCTAAAGATGCCGGGTCGGACCCTTCCAATATCGTAGACGACGGAAATGCAATAGGCGCCATACAGATACCCGGAGGCGTAGAGCCCATCTGCTTGGCCGTGGATGGTGTCTCAATGGGGGGGTACGTCAAGATCGCCTGCCTCATTGCGGCGGATATGGACAGAATGGCGCAGCTAAAGATCGGCGATAGCATGAGATTTGAAAGTGTGACTGTTGACCAGGCTCGCAATATTCTTCAACAAGCAGAGGAGAGGGTTTCTGAGGAAAATATTGAGTAGGCTCATGAGGCTGGTGCATTATCCCTTATGGAAAAACAGAAGCTTTGTTATTTTTGAGAGAGGAAAGGCATATGAGACTGAAGGAAAAAGTAGCGATTGTAACCGGTGCCGGTTCTGGAATAGGAGCTGAAACTGCGTTGGAGTTTGGACGGGAAGGCGCAAAAGTATGCTGTGCGGGTCGAAGTCTGGGCGGAGTAAAGGCCACTGCCGAGAAGATCAATAATGAGGCTGGGGCAGATAACGCAATGGCAGTGAAAGTAGATGTGACACAGGGTGCCGAGGTGGAGTCGGCGGTTCAACAAGTACACCAGCAATGGGGCAAGATCGATATCCTGGCCAATATTGCAGGCATCCTTTACATGAAAGATTTCCTTGATCACTCCGAAGAGATCTGGGATGACACCATGGCGGTCAATGTCAAAGGTCATTTCCTCTGCGCGAAAGCAGTTGTACCACACATGATGAAGCAAAAGAACGGCAGGATTATCAATGTCGGTTCGATCTTTGGACATAATGGGGTACCCGGTTGTCTGGCATACGGGGTGTCCAAAATGGCCATCCACGGTTTTACGCGAATGCTTGCGGTGGAATTGGCGCCGCATAACATCAAGGTAAACGCAGTGGCTCCCGGGAACATCGTCACCCCCATCAACATACCGCTGTATGAATCCATGTCGCCAACAGGCGATGTGGAGGAAGGAAAGCGAATTCTTGCTGAAAAGCTCTATCCGATCGGAAGACTTGGGGATGTACTTGACATTGCGCGGGGCATTGTTTATTTAGCATCGGACGAGTCTGATTTCGTCACTGGACATATCCTCTTTATAGATGGAGGGTATTCTGCTCCATAATAACCGTTTACGCAAGCCATTGCCACTGATATAAATCAATCATATTGGAGTTGCGTTCAGGTAAGGCGGTCTGTATTGTTATTTTAAACTCGCACAACGGAGGTGAACATATGGGGTTAAAAGGTGAAATCATCGATCTTTCACAGGAAATTTACCAGGGAATGCCGGTCTATCCTGGCCATCTGAAAACAGTCATCTGGACCCATGCCTCCCACGAAGAGGTAAAACGACAACTTGGAACGGGCTTTTCTTACGAAACACGTGGCATCATGTTCTGCGACCACGGGCCAACCCACATCGATTCAGTGAGCCATCTTTCCACTGATCCTGATGCTCCCCCAGTGGATAAAATTCCCCTTGAACACTGTGTTACATCAGCAATCTGCCTGGATGTCAGTGATGTAGCCCGCAAAACCCAATTCGGTCGGGCCAAGATTGAAGAACAATTAGAAAAATGGAATCTCGCCATCCGCCAGGGAGACACCATACTCTTCTATACGGCCCATTATGAGCGCTTTTATGGTAAACCGGAGTATATGACTGACTACCCGGGCCTGGATCGGGAGGCAACCGAGTTCATCATTGATCAGGGATGTATCAATTTCGGCATGGACTCGGCGAGCCCGGACATGTGGTATGACAAGACCTACCCTTGTCATAGTGTCTGCGCTGAGCGGAGAGTGACCCATATCGAAAACCTTTGCAATCTGGATAAGATCGTGGGGCAGCGTTTCACCTTCATCGCACTTCCTTTGAAAATCCGGGAGGGGACTGGCTCCCCACTGCGGGCAGTCGCAATTCTCACCGAAGGCGAAGACATAGATTGGGATCTGCGTTCCTGACAATGTTTAAGGAGTTCTGGTGTTAGTATGTCCTGAGGTTGCCCGCCTCAGGATATTCGTATCTCATCAATACAGGGAGTGTCACTGCATTTCGCACCATACCCATTTTGATTGTCTTTAGTTGGAAGCAGAGGCATTTAAACAGCCTCTTCTTTTTCTTGCTTTGCAGCCACCGTTTC
>SDBS01004533.1_pt1 | contig 13568 bp, 10 predicted proteins | sample 2277091 | NCBI WGS metagenome assembly SDBS01 (sample SAMN10404972, study PRJNA504765) | marine sediment metagenome | isolation source: marine sediment core GS10_PC15, 163 cmbsf | place: Arctic Ocean: Southern Knipovich Ridge | collected 2010
CTTCGAGAACCACGCTTCTGCCAAACATTTTTACGAGGTCCCTGACGACAATAATCCCGTCATCTTTGTCCACGTATTTTGCCACCGCCTGCCCTCTCAAAGAAGCGACTGAGTCGACCAGAACGTGCTGTATATCGCCTTGGCCACCACGGCAAATACGAAGTTCAGCACCAGAATCGAAATGAAACTGCCCACAAACGCCTCCGTGCAGGCCTGACCAACACCTTGGGCGCCCTCCTTACACGTAAAGCCTTTATAACAACTGATTGTCGCGATTGCGCCGCCGAAGAAGAATCCTTTGACAATACCCGTGCCCAGGTCCCACAGTCCCACACTCTGTGCACTGTAATCCCAGTAGGCGGCACTGTTGATCTTCAATTGGATCACGCTGACGAAATATCCCCCCAGAATACCTAACAGGTCGGCATAGACAATCAGAAGCGGCGTCAGGACAAGACACGCCACCACACGCGGCGCTACAAGATATTTTATCGGATCGGTCCCCATGCTCTGGACAGCCGAAATCTGCTCGGTAACGTTCATAGTACCCAATTCGGCCGTTAGCGCTCCCCCCACGCGCCCGGCTAACATCACCGCGGCAAGAACCGGGCCCAATTCCTTTACGACCGAGATGTTGATCAGCACACCCAGCCGCTCTTCCAGACCCATCCCGGCAAGTTGATCGTAGGCCTGGATCGCAAGAACCATGCCCACAAAAGCACCCGTTACCATAACAACAGGGACGCTGCGCACGCCGATAATATACATCTGCGTCCAGATCAGGGCATGACTTTTCGGCTGGCAGCAAGCGACAAGAGACTGGTTGACGGCACGTCCAAAGAACCGCGCGAATCGGCCCAGATTGACTATGCTTTCAATAGCTTTTCCACCGACAACTTCGATCATAAAGGAAACCTTACTCTGTGTTCGTAATACAAACGGACCACCGATTATCCATATCGGCCTATTAGGGGCATCGTTTCAACAAAAGACGAGCACGCAAAATAATCATGGCATACCACACGCCGCACAACGGAGCGCATACCACACACTTGCGTCTAACCGGTGATCAGGTTCGCCACAAAGGGTTTTTACCGGGCTTGCCAGACCTGTTGAATGACCGGCATCACTTGCAAATGGCAAAACAATGTTCGTATACCAGAAAAATCTCCCCCATGGCCCCCAACTTGCCTATTTTCACTCAAGTTTCTGCGACGTGCTTCCCGATACCATATTATCGTAATTGCCTATCTTGCCCGTCTTAACAGACGGCAGTCTTGAGACAGCGGAAAAAGGCATCTGGTTGGTAAAATAGGAAGAACGTTTAATAAAACAGGAAAGCTCCCATGGGAAACAGATATGTACTCGAGCGGTATCTCTCTAAACTCCTCAAAGGTGACAGGGCAGGCTGCCGAGCGATCATTGAGGAAACACTTAAAAGCGGCATGCCGGCCAACAGTGTGTACATGGATGTGATCTGGCCTATCATGATAGAGGTCGACCGCCTCTATTGCCATGATATCATAGATTCGGCCCAGGAGGCCTTTGCGACAAGAATCAATCGCACAATCGTCGACCAGTTACAGAATAAGCTGCCCCGCAGGGCCGAAAGAGCCCAGAAGATCATCGTTTGCAGTACCTCAAGTGAGCAGGGCGAACTCGGGGCACAGATGATCACCGACCTTTTCGAGAGCGACGGCTGGGAAGCCAGATTCCTGGGCAACAGCGTAAACAACGATGACATCCTGGCATTCATGCAAAATTATCGCCCGGATATCCTTCTGCTCTATGGGGTCACCGCCAAGGAAACACCCGGTGTGCGGAATCTGGTCGACAAGATCAAAGCCGTAAATGCCTGCCCCGACATGAAGATCATGCTTTCCGGCGGCATCTTCAACCGCGCCGAAGGTCTCTGGGAGGAAATCGGCGCAGACATGTACGCCTCAACTGCCGCCGAAGCCGTTAAGATAGCCGCCACTGACGAAAGCGAACGTCCAAAGCCCAGAAGAACGATAAAACGTCGAAAAAAGATTGGGCCGGAGACCCCCCCAGTCGACCAACTGCAGACCGCTGTCGGCTGAAAAGGCCTGTGATGCGCTGCAGCGGGCGCGACTTTCTAAAAACATCGCGAAATATACTCTTGCATTCTCAAAACGTTTACACTATCATAAAGGATTCGTGTATTAATGCGTTTGCAGCCTTTTGTATTTGGCAAATTGTATGATCCTGACACAAATTCTGCACCCGACCTGTGTGAAGGCTCCTCTTGAGAGCAAGGACAAGGACTCGGCGATTACGGAACTGGTTGACCTGTTGGCCGAAAACGGCTCCCTCCTCGACCGCGACAATGTGCTCGAGGCGGTGCTGCTTCGTGAGCAGACTCGCAGTACGGGCATCGGCTCGGGCATTGCGATTCCTCACGGCAAATGCAGCGGCGTCAAAGAACTCGTTATGGCAATCGGTATCGCCGCCGATCCGATCGATTTTGAAAGCATAGACAAAAGGCCCGTCAAGATTGTTGTCCTGCTGGCCTCACCGATTGATCGGACCGGACCGCACATACAGGCCCTTGCAAGAATAAGCAGACTCATGCTGGACGAGGTATTCAAGACCAGGCTTGAAAACGCAGCCTCCCCCGAAGAGGTCTATGAACTGATCAGCACCAAAGAGCACGAATAAACCGCCCGGATTACAGCCTTCCATGCCGGGAAAGTCAAATCCATTTCAGGACCGTGCAAAGCCCCGGACGCCGCAGCCTGTCAGACATTGTTGGTCGATTCCCAAAGGATCATCCCCGGCTCATAAGGCCCCAGGAGGTCGGCGTGTTTGGGCATGACGCGAATGGCGAATCCGTGCTGGCCGGATATCCGACACGGAATGGCGCCGTTAAACGTGCAGACATGATCCGTTTCATCGCAGGAGACAAATTCCATTCGAACGACCTCACCGCTGGTGATTTCACCGGCCGAATCCACCTTGCCATGGTAAATCTCCACCGCAATATCATCCGGACAGAGTCGCCCCATCTTCACTTCGGCTGCAACCTGAAGTTGTGATCCGACCTCCAGTTGAGGCTCGCGAATGTTCAACTCGCTGACCTTCTTGTCGTCGGCAATCTGCACGTCGACCTTCTTGATCACAAGATCCGACCATGCGTTCTTAACCGTCGCCTTCCACATCGACAGCGCTCTGACCCGCGCCATGGCTTCGGCCGTCAGATACCGCCATCTCGCTGCAGCCGGATTGTAGAATTTACGCGTGTATTCGGCAACCATCCGGTTGGTGTTGAATCGCGGAGCACACCACTTGATCGTGTTCTTCATCCGCTGGATCCAGCGTCGCGGCAGGCGGTCGCGCGACCGCGAATAGAACAGCGGCACGACCTCATTCTCCAGCAGGTTGAAAATGGCCTGCGATTCGACCTCATCCTGGTACTCGAAATCATCATACGTTTCGCCCGCACCGATGATCCAGCCGCCTTCAGGCGTATAGCCTTCGCACCACCAGCCATCCAGAATGCTCATATTGAGCACGCCGTTCAGTGCGGCCTTCATACCGCTCGTGCCGCTTGCCTCCATAGGTCTCCGCGGGTTGTTCAGCCAAACATCGACGCCCTGGACCAGATAACGGGCGACATCTATATTGTAGTCCTCCAGGAATACGATCCGGCGTCGGACATGCTGCTGCTTGGCGAAATGGACGATCTGCCTGATGATCTCCTTGCCGGCGTTGTCCTTGGGGTGGGCCTTGCCGGCGAAAATAAACTGCACGGGCTTTTCAGTATCGGTCAGCAGCTTGATCAGCCGTTCGGTATCTTTGAGCAGCAGATTGCCGCGCTTGTACATTGCAAAGCGTCTGGCAAAGCCGATTGTCAGCGCCTCGGGATCGAGAACTTCTTCGGCCCAGCCCAATTCGGTATGGAAGGCGCCGCGACGCTGCATCTGCATCTTCAATCGTTTCCGCGCAAAGCCCACCAGACGCTCTTTGCACCGCTGATGAATCCGCCAAAGCTCCTCATCGGGAATCTGGTCGATGTGGTGCCATATTGATTTGTCCACCACCTCGTCGCTCCATCTGGAACCCAGGTACCGCTCAAAGAGTGAGTTTATCTCGGCGCTTAGCCAACTCTTCGCATGGACGCCGTTTGTAATCGACTTAATGGGTATCTCTTCTCTTGGCAGGTCCGGCCAAAGTTCCGACCATATCTCCCGCGACACCTCCCCGTGCAGAAGGCTGACACCGTTTCGATACGAACTCATCCGAATCGCAAGCACCGGCATCTTGAACGCCTCCTTGTCGTCATCCGGGTTTACCCGTCCCATCGCCAGAAACTCCTTCCGGTTGATTCCGAGCTTGCCGTAGTAATGGCCGAAGTACTTGTCGATCAGTTCCGGCTTGAACTCGTCGCTGCCCGCCGCAACGGGCGTATGCACGGTAAAAACATTACTTGACCTGGCGGCTTCGGCGGCTTCGTCGAATGTCATGCCTTTGCCGCTGCGAAGCCTTCGGATGCGCTCCAGTGCCATGAAAGCAGCGTGTCCTTCGTTCATATGACAGACCGTCGGCTCGATACCCATCGCCAGAAGCGCCTTCATGCCCCCTATGCCAAGGATGATTTCCTGGCAGATACGCATTTCGACGTCCCCGCCGTACAGAACCTGCGTAATGATGCGATCTTCAGGTGAATTCTTCGGCAGATTCGTGTCGAGCAGGTACAGCGACGTTCGTCCGATCGTCGCCTTCCATATCTGTGCAAGGACATTCCTGCCCGGAAACTGCACACTTATCGTCAGGGGACGTCTGCCCTTCTTCCGCACTAATTCGACCGGCATGTTGTGGAAATCGTTGTCGATATAATGTCCCTGCTGCCAGCCGTCGCTATTGAGATACTGCCTGAAATACCCCTTCTGATAGAGAAGCCCGATGCCAATTAACGGCACACCGAGGTCGGAGGTACTTTTCAGATGGTCGCCCGCCAGGATTCCCAGCCCGCCTGAATAGACGGCAAGACACTCATGAATACCGAATTCGGCACTGAAATAAGCGATCACCGGCTTGGTTGTTTTTGCATAAACCTTGTCGTACCAGGTGGGCGATTCCAGGCATTCGTTGAGCTTTCCCATCGCCTGCTGCAGTTGATACAGAAAGCCTTCATTGCCCGCAAGATCCTCCAGTCTCGCCTGAGACACACTTCCCAACAGTTTGACGGGGTTGTGAGCGCATTCCTGCCACAGATTGCCGTCGATACGCCTGAAAAGGTCCACGAACTCGCTGTTCCAACACCAAAAAAGGTTATTGGCAAGGACCTTGAGATCTTCCAGGGGTTTCGGTAGTGTGGGCTTGACAACGAAGGTTCTGACCGTTCGCATTTACAATCTTCCTTAAATTTCAGATGTCCCTTGACCGTTGATAGACTCTCAGACTCAATATATGTTTAATCGGTAAATCTTGTGCGGGTCTTAATACTAAAACATGCTTCGGGGGCGTCTGAATCGGGGTCAATTCGGCTTATCGGGCCGTCCTGTAATCCCTGCACAATATCGCTGCGCATAAACATTTTACAGGACTTCCGCGTCTTGGACCCCCTGTCGAAGTGTCCCGCTCCCCCGCAATCCGCCGCGGCGGACCCGGCCCGCACCGGCTGCTAATACCGGCCGGAACGTCGGTTGTTTGACCGATTGTTACCGTAGTTGCCGTAACCGCCCGAGTTGCCCAAGCCATAGCCACCGCTGCCATAGCCGCCCTGGCCATAACCGCCCTGGCCATAGCCGCCCTGGCCATAGCCGCCCTGGCCATAGCCGCCCTGGCCGTAGCCGCCTCCGCCAAACATGCCGCCGGGAACCGCCAGAAGCTCGGATGCATCGTAGATGTGGGTGTAGCGCCTTTTGCCAAGCCCCAGGGCCTTGGTGGCGACCGTGATGACACCCCCCTCGACAACATATTCCAGATCGGCACCCTCGGCACCTGCCGCGACCAGCACAAGTTTCAGCGCCTGGGCCAAAGACGCATTATTGCCAAGCCCCTCAATACCTATCGGCATCGTCCGCTCGATATAACCGTTCTCCTCGAGGTCGCGCCACATTATCACTAACGGAAGCGGGGGATTGACGGCAGTTCGAATAATCTTCAGCGCCTCCTCGAAAGTCGTATCCGACGTAATGTTCGACAGGTTGCTCGTTGATGTCCTTGCCAACCCCACGGACGGATTTATCGGTCTTCTGACAGGCTCCCGCTTACTCGCTTCCCTGGGCGGGCTGGACGTAGGCAACGAGCCCATCGACGGAGATGTCTCTTTTGGTTTTGTCGATAGTGCGATCTTTTTTGCAGGTAGCGCTATGCGCTTTGCAAGACCATTAGCCACGAGCGCATCGGCAAGCGATTTACCGTCGACCTCAACGTCGGCTTCGGCACGGAAATAATTCCGCATGCGGATATTCTTCAGGATAACCCTGCCCTCGCCCAGACCCCTGGCGACAAACCGGCGCGTCTCTTCACCCTTGCCGTCGGCGCCAACGCGCTCAAGTCCGCGGATCCGAATACGCAGCGGGAGCGAACCAACGTCGGCCAGCCCCTTGACCTTGCACGTAAAATCGCCCCCGTCATAAGAGTTGAGAACCTTGAGAACCTGGCAGTCTTTGGGTGTATTATCGGATGTAGAAGCCCCCAGCCCAGCCATTAGACATACGACATAAATCGCACCAGCCGATACCATGATTCCGTCCTTTCAACTATAGCGATTGTAACGACTATTACTTGTCTAAGTGAAATACTACGCCACGATGGACCAAAAGTCAAGTACTTTTTTCATTTTTGTCAAATATTTTTTGCCAAATTTCGGGCTAAACACATACTCGAAAAACAACCCTCTACCTGCTTGTCGTCGCCGGCAGGGCCGATTATTCAGCCTTTTCCAGTTCCACCTCAAAAACACTCGGCCAGAGCTTGCCCGTTACAAAAAGCCGCTTTTTTTCGGCATCGTATGCGATACCGTTGGGCATTTTCTCATCCGCGGCGAATCCCACAGGTTCGTACAGGCCGCCCAGGTCGATCCAGCCGACAACTTCACCTGTCGCCGGAGCGATAATCGCTGCCCTGTCGGTGGGCCAGACATTGGCATAGATCCGCCCGTCCACCCACTCTAATTCGTTGAGATCGGCAACGGGCCCATTGTCGTCGTGCACGTCAACACCGCCGACCTCCTCGAACGTCTCCGGATCGAGAAACCGCAGCCGCGCCGTCCCGTCGCTCATAATCAAACGCGACCCGTCAAAGGCAAGCCCCCACCCCTCGCCCGCATACGTAAATTCCTTGATCAGCCCAAACGTCACCTTATTATAAACAAACCCCACCCCGGATTTCCACGTAAGCTGAACGATCCTGTCTCCGACAATCGCAATCCCCTCGCCGAAATATTCATCCGCAAGCTTACGACTCTGCACAACCGCACCCGTAGTCAGCCCAACCTTGCGAACCGTCGAATACCCATATCCCCCCGTCCCCTCATAAAGAAAACCACCCTCAAAAACAAGCCCCTGCGTAAAAGCCCCAACATCATGACGATAACGCCCAACAACCCGACACCCATAAACAGGCTCGGACGCCACAGGCACATCCTCACGACACCCACCAACAAACACGAAACCCATAAAAAAAAGAACGCACGCAAAGCGTGCCTCCACCACAGTTAACCCCCATGGAAGTGGGGGAGCCACCAAAATAAACCGCACCAATACCGCCTTCATTCGTTGTCCACCTATTTGCCTCACAGCTACAATCAAACGCAACTGCTCGTGTCACCGTTCCCAAAACTGCCAATCGCTGAGGCGATCATCTGCATACAACGCAAGCGGCCCTTTGTCCCGAGTATGGCCCATATATTTTTCCTCCGTTCCATAACGGTCATAACGGTCTATATCGTACTTGATTCTCACTGGAGCACCTTCTTGCGCACCAGCACGGACTCTCGCCGTTAACCCAGGGGGAGATACTCGACTCTGCCACTCGATACGCCAACTAATGCGATCACCCTCCTTGTCAGTCGGATTTCCCAATATCCCAATTGCCTCTTTCAAAGACATACCGTCCTTAAGCACTTCGCTGTCCACAAGGTATCTCCACGCAACAGGTGAAGCCTGCCTTGGCCGGGCAAGTCTCAATGCCAAAGCACCCAGCTTATACTTCACGTCTCGCAGGTCTTGATACCTCGGGTTCAGGTAGTCGTCCGGCAAATTCGGCTCATAATCTAAGTCTTCGAGGTGTTCAACGGCATAACGCAGCACGTCTTCGTCAGCAAGCCACACGCCTGTACGTTCGGGCCAGCCGATATCAAAACGTGCTTTCTCACCCGACTGAAGCCCCTCAGATTCGACTTCCGGTATCTGCTTGACCATCTTGCCGGCCTTGAAGATGACGCGCTCGGGCCGCTTGTTCTTTTCACGCCGTGACCGAACGAAGGTATAACGTGGAGCCGTTTCATGGGAATTGTTTCTAAGGAACCTGGTCGAGAAATCGCCCTCCCATGGTTTTCCATCCCGCATCTCATTATATAGAACCTTGCCCGTGTGCCACGCCGGAAAAGTCCCATCCCAGGCTTTACGATTCTGGTATCCTCCGTCCGCGACGATCTTGAGCTTCTCGTAATAGATTTGCCGTATCATCTCCCCCTTCTCTTCAATGCGTATGAATTTCATGTCTCCGTTACTGTCGAAGTATGTCCACGCCCCGTGCATCTTCCCATCATAGTACATCCCGTGACGCCTCAATTGCCCCTCACTGGTCCACTCATAGTGCATCCCATGAAGCTTCCCATTCACGAACTCGGCTTGAATGTACTTCTCGCCCTTAGGATGATGTGTGGTCCATGTCCCTGTAAAACCGGGAGGCGGTTTTCCTTTTGATTGCAATGTCTCCCCAACAACGTTCATCACTGAAAAACACATCAACCAGACTAACACTAACAGGCAATAAGAACTCAACCGTCCTTGTTGCCAAGGTCCAATAGATATTATTTTAAAGCTCATGGTCCATATCCTCTTCAAATGATTCTCCGCGACTCAAAATTACACATTTGCCACTTCGTTCTCTTGGTCAGATTAGTTAAGAACATCAGACCCCTTTCACCTCACCCACTTAGCCTGACCTCTTTTTCCACCACCCCATCTTCGGGCGGCCCATCCACCGCAGGCGGTTACCTCTTTCCTTGTCCACCTACGCTGCACTTGAAGAGTCTCATACTCCATTGCCTCCACTGCAAACGCTCAAACTCAGCAACGCGCGATAGCGCGTCCGGAGCAGCCAGTTGTTACATATCCTCCATTATTTTCTCGGTGGGCCGGTCCACTTCTTCCTGAATCTTGTCTTGATCTCCGTTCCTGAGCAACTCTAAGAAAGTTTCGACCTCTTCTGTTGATGCTGTCAAAAGAAACCGTTCCTGCAACTCCGCAGGAAAGCCCATGACTGCCGGTGCCCTGCCGTGGCGCCTTGCTGTTGCCACCCCGAATAGACTGCAACTCGTTCCTTGCGTTCGCACCCAGTTACGCTCGATCTGTCGGTTATTATCCGCAAGCCATCTCTCAATCGGGGACGCTTGATGCCAATCCGACACTGTAAGGTAACCCAACCAGATAACGCTTCCTTTCCCGCTTCCAGTCAAAGCGCAGTTCCATCTATTCACTTTTTTAACCGGCACAACTGCCCCGAGCATCAATATTCCACCCGCGAAGATGCCCACGGCAACCATCGCCCATACACTTTCTTTCTTATTCATATAGAACCCACTATCCCAAAACCATCTCTCCCCGTCCTGACCCTGTCGAAAGGTCGCATCCTCCACGAAATCCGCCGCAGGCGAACCCCAAAACAGTAACTCGTAAATCGCAATTTGTCAATCAAAAATCCCCCTGTACGGGCACGGCATGCCGTGCCCCTTCGTATCTTCGTGGTCAAAAACCCTCTTGTGTCTTTTGTGCCTTTTTGCGGCAAGAAAATATCTGTGAATTAGTGTCAATTCGTGAAGATTCGTGGCTAATCCTCACTATTCACCAAAATGTAATCTGCTTGTGTGGCGATGGGGGTTTCTGGTATACTTCTTTGCGTTGGTCTTCCACGAGCAGTGGGGCGTTTTTGTGATTTTGAAGGGTAATGGTTTGAAACGGGTAGTTCTAATAGTTGTAATTGCTGTGGGCCTCTTAGGATGTCGCGGCAAAGATGCCGACCCCGGGGATTCCGCGGGCAAGGAACTGGTTTTTTATTGTGCGGCGGGGATTCGGCCGCCCGTAGCCGACATTATTGACGCGTTCCAGCAAAGCCACGATACCAGGATCATCACGGATTACGCCGGCAGTGAGGTGCTCCTCTCGAAGATCAAACTAATCCAAAGCGGCGATCTCTATATGCCCGGCGACAAGCACTATATCGCCCAGGCCGATGACGCCGGCATGATCGAGACGTCCGTGCCGGTTTTCTACTGGGTCCCGACGATACTTGTCAGGAAGGGCAATCCGAAGAAGATCGCGGGCTTGCACGATCTGCTGGGCGACGGTCTGAAGGTGGGCCTGGGCGACCCAAAGGCCTGTGCAATCGGCAGAAAAACAAAGCAACTCCTCGAAAAAAACGGCATAAGCTGGTCCGACATTGAAAAGAACCTCAAGTTCCAGTCGCAAACGGTCAACGAATTAGGCATGCAGATACACGCAGGCGCACTCGATGCAGTAATCGTCTGGGACGCCATCGCGCGATATTACCACGAGCAAGGCGACCTGGTGCCCATCCCCGCAGAGCGGAATATCATTTCGTCGGTGGATATCGGAATATTGAAATTCTCAAAGAAAAACGCCGAAGCGCAGACCTTTATCGATTTCATAACTTCCAGCACAGCCCGGGTCATTTTCGAAAAACACAATTACACAACAAAGCCAACCGAATAGCCGCGGATGTAAGTTACGCCGTCGTCCAACTGTTGCCGGCAGATCAGCGTACGTTTAACTGACTGTCGATCACATAATTTCTACCGGCCTGAGTATCGATTTCGATTACTTTTTCGGCGTAGCGAATCTTGCATTTGTTGCCTAACAGCGAGCGGATCACGGCTGTTTGGAGTTTGCCTTCCTTCCAGGCGATATCCACCTCGAAACCGCCGCGGGCGCGGAGCCCTTTTACACTGCCGGTTCGCAGTTTGCCCGGCAGGGCGCCCAGGATGTGTAGTTCGCCGGCGTGGCTTTGCAGCAGCATCTCTGCGATGCCCGATGTCGCGCCGAAGTTGCCGTCGATCTGGAACGGCGGATGCGTATCGAACATATTGGGCAAAGTACGCTGCGGCGTCAACTGGTTTGAAAGCATCGTATAGGCATGGTCGCCGTCCTCGAACCTCGCCCAGAAGTTAATCTTCCACGCCATCGACCAGCCCGTGCCCCCGTCGCCGCGGAACTCGAGCGATTTCTTCGCCGCCTCGAACAGATCGGGCGTTCCGCGTTTGGTAATCTGGCTGCTCGGATGCAGGCCGTAAAGATGCGAGACATGGCGGTGTTTGTTCCCGGGATTGTCCTTGTCCTCCAGCCACTCCTGGAGCTGGCCGTGTTGGCCGATCTGCATCGGGGCGATCCGGTCGCGTTTTTCGATGAGCACCTTGCGGAAGTCGGCGTCGACGCCCAGAACTTCGCTTGCCTTGATGCAGTTACTGAACAGGTCCCGGATGATCTGATGATCCATCGTCGGACCCATCACCAGGCCGCCGTTTTCAGGCGAGTTCGACGGGCCGGATATAAGCCAGCCCTTGTCGTTGCGCGGATCTTCGATGAGATAGTCGACAAAGAACTCCGCGGCGCCCTTCATGAGGGGATAGCCCCGTTTCTTCAGGAATTCGCGATCTCCGGTAAACTCGTAATGATACCACAGATGCTGCGTCAGCCCCGCCCCGCCCGTCGGCCAGATACCGTGATTGGAAGCGTTGATCGGCGCAGTCCCCCGCCAGATATCGGTATTGTGATGCAGCACCCAGCCGCGACAGTTATAGTGTTCTTTGGCGATCTCTTTGCCCGTCTCGGAGACGTCGGCGATCATTTCAAACAGGGCTTCATGACATTCCGAAAGATTCGTCGGCTCCGTAAGCCAGTAGTTCATCGGAGTGTTGATGTTGACCGTCCACTTGCTGTCCCACGCAGGCGTCAGGCTCTCGTTCCATATCCCCTGCAGAGTCGCCGGCTGACAACCCGGACGCGAACTTGCGATCAGGAGATAACGCCCATACTGAAAAAACAGCGCCGCCAACTGCGGATCGTCCCCGCCCTTGAACGCCTTGATTCGTTCATCGGTAGGAAGCTTCATTGCATCGGTCCGTCCAAGGTCAATCGAGACCCTGCGAAACAGCTTGCGATGGTCCGCTGTGTGTGCGTTATACAACAGCTTCGTGCTCTTTGACGCCGCTTTGCCAAGCGTCTCGGCGCACGCCTTGGCCGGGTCCCTGCTGACATCGTTGTATTTCTTATAGCTCGTCGCGCCGGCAAGAAGCAAGGTAGCGCTGTCGGCGCCTTCGACCTTGATTCCGCCATCGCTTACGGTTGCCTTGCCTCCCGCTGTCTTGACAAGAAGCCGTGCCTCGAACTTCAACACACTCTCGCGCGTCTCCTTAGTACGATTGTTGAAAGAGTCCTTGACTTTGCCTCGCAGGGCGATGGTCGCGTCGTCAATTCGCACAACTTCCTTAATCTCATGGACGCTGTCCAACGTTGCATCGAACGAAAGTGCACCCGCCTTGTCGCACGAAAGCTCAATCACAATCACCTGATCGACCGCGCTTGAAAAAACTTTGCGCGTATAGTTCACCCCGCCGGCACGATAAGTCACCGACGCAACCCCCGAATCGATATCCAACTGACGCCTGTAATTGCTTACATCGTCATGGCCGGCAAAATCGATATAAATATCGCCAAACGGCTGATACCGTTCCTGACGCAGTGGAACACTCATGAATTTCTCGCCCGCCAACCGCTCGGCATCCCGCTGCTTGCCGTCGAACAAAAGCTGTCGGATCTCGCCGAGGTACTTGTGAGCGTCCCGATGCGCATAACTCCGCGGCTTACCCGCCCACAGCGTATCGTCATTGAACTGCAAATGCTCGCGTTTGGCGCCGCCATAAACCATCGCCCCCAACCTGCCGTTACCGACGGGCAGGGCCTCGACCCATTTTTCGGCGGGCTTATCGTACCACAGCACCATCTCATTGGCCCCAAAACCCACGGAACCACACGCCCAAGCAAAGATAATAAGACCCGTTACGATACTGGTGTGTACGGATGTTCTTGAAATCATGACCTCTCCTTCCTCAAAAACGCCTCTTATTACTGTCTCAGGCCTCAGCAGCCGACCGAAACCCATGCAATTACCCGAAATTATTTGAAAAAACACCAATTTCACGTAAGATAAAACGCGATAACATTATAACCACTGAATTTTTCTTAACAAGGAGAAATTATGTCCATCATAGGATTCATCGGCAGCGGCAACATGGCCGAAGCCCTCTTGCGGGGTATCATCTCCGCCAAACTATATGCGCCCCGGGATGTGCTCATCAG
>SDBS01004536.1_pt1 | contig 13567 bp, 11 predicted proteins | sample 2277091 | NCBI WGS metagenome assembly SDBS01 (sample SAMN10404972, study PRJNA504765) | marine sediment metagenome | isolation source: marine sediment core GS10_PC15, 163 cmbsf | place: Arctic Ocean: Southern Knipovich Ridge | collected 2010
ACCAGATATTGTTTTGCAGGGAGGACACGGGTGTATTTCGTATGTTAGGAATCCCATCAGGTTCAACTTCATCAGGTTTCCCTTCTATTAACCGGGTAGCTTCCTCCAGGTCAGTTATCGCATCATCAAACTTACGCAAACTTATGTACCTGTGTCCACGGTGTCTGTACATCCTGGCATCATCAGGAAATTTTTCTATTCCTTCTGTGAAGATTTCGATAGCTCGTTTATAATCCCCCAGGTATGCCATCCTCCTGCCAAACCAGATAAGGGCATCGGCATCATCCGGATTATCAATACTTTGGTTTTTAGCTATCAGGTAGTTTGAAATTCGAAGCGAGTCTGTTGCCATAACAAGCTTCTTAATTGCTAATTCTTTTCCAAGGAGAGATATTCCCTGAAGGGTATCAACTTTTATGAGGCCTGTATTTGTATTCCTGGTTTTCCCGGTGCAGCCTGTTAACAGAACAATGGAGATTATGATGGAAGAAAGGGTTTTCATTTTTCTTGGTTTAGGTATGGTAAGATTAACAAATTTATTAATTATCGGGCAAAGATTGGATTAAACTTAAAGGAGTGAATATATGAGTGAGCTGCGGTTATTGGAATTTGGGTTCACCTTTTCTGGTATTATGAAAACAAGGTCGCTCCCGGAGGATCTGTTACCTTTGGCGCACACAATACCCAGCATATCACAGCAAATCGTAAAGCCTATGCTATGTGGTATATCCTGGCCAGGATAGCAGGATGGGATGGTAATTGATATTATTCCCATATTGTGCGACCAGGGACCTAAAATAAATTACCAAAAATAGCACCAAGCTTTAGCTTGGTGTTCATAGTAGATAATTTGTTAGAAATAGTGCGCTTTAGCGTACTTTTACAAGGATATTACTCACCATTCAATCATCATGAGTGATATTTTGTCTTTTTCCAGAGATTCAATCCATACATTTTTTCCCTTAAAATCTTAATCTTTTCATCGCCAATATAATCATCGTATTCCATAAGCTTATCAATAATACCGTTTGGAGTAAGCTCAATAACCCTGTTACAAACGGATTGAATAAACTCATGGTCGTGAGACGACATAAAGATATTTCCAGGATACTTTACCAGGTTACTATTGAATGCCTGTATAGTCTCCAGGTCGAGATGATTTGTGGGTGTATCCAATACCAATACATTGCTATCGGTGAGCATCATTTTTGATATCATGCAACGCATTTTCTCTCCACCCGATAAAACATTAACCCTTTTATAGATTTCATCCCCGGCAAATAACATTTTTCCTAAATAGCCTCGAATATAGAATTCTGTGGTGTCGTTGGTAAACTGGCAGAGCCAGTCGTACAGATTCATTTTCCCTTTAAAAAATTCAGAATTGCCCAGTGGCAAATATGCAGATGTAATAGTTTGACCCCACTCAAATGTTCCAGAATCAGGAGCCTGGTGACCGTTTATTATCTCAAAAAATGCCTGTCATGTGAAACAACAAGAACGGTATTTTCATAGTTGGCAAGGTAATTTTCCAGCCACATTACTGTATCAAGGTCGAGGTCGTTTGTGGGCTCATCAAGAAGCAGGTTATCAGGTTTACCAAAAAGAGCCTGGGCCAGCAAAACCCTTACTTTCTGTTTCCCGCTCAAATCTTTCATCAGGGTATTATGAAATTCCTCCTTTATTCCCAGGTCACTTAGCAGTGTTGCAGCATCACTTTCTGCACTCCATCCATTCATATCTGCAAATTTTTCTTCGAGAGCAGCTGATTTTATTCCATCTTGCTCAGAAAAATCGGGCTTGGCGTATATTGCATTTTTCTCCTGCATTATATCCCATAGTTGTGAATGCCCCTTCATAACAGCATTAAGAACACTATCTTCGTCAAAGGCGAAATGATCCTGGCTTAAAACAGAAAGTCTTTCACCGGGTCCCAGGCTAATATGCCCGGCGGTTCTATCAGTATCTTCCGATATTGCCTTTAAAAATGTTGATTTTCCTGCACCGTTTGCTCCAATCACTCCATAGCAGTTTCCTGCAGTAAATTTCATGTTTACATCCTGAAACAACACCCTCTTTCCAAATTGAATTCTTAATCCTGCAACAGTAATCATCTGAATTTTTAATTAATGTTTGTTTTGCTATTAAAAAGTTCGCGAAGATAGTGCAAATTATGGTGTGACAAAAAAACAAAAACCCCTCCTTGGGGTGTAGTTTGCAATGTACTCTGGATTAGCTGCCAGGGACAGGTATTCGTTCTTCCCTGGCGGTAAGGGCTCATGTTCCCTTTGCTCCGGTGTTGCAAATAAAAAACGAATCCACCACTTCGTGGTGTATGTTCTTGTTTTTCATCAATTATATTGCCTTCGACAATATTTGATTTATTATTAAACCATCACTTTAGGTAAACGAGCACTCATATGCATTAGCACATCATATACTGATACTCCTGTTATCAATGAAAGATGACTGGGATGAATTTCAGGATGATCGGGTCCAACCAGTGTTGCAATATCGCCTACCTTAACAGCTGGATACTCACCAATCTCTAGAATAGTATGGCTTGCACTGACAGCTCCAATTACGGGATAGAGATTCCCATTGACCAGGACTTTGGCCCCATCCACTGCGCTTCGTAAATACCCATCTGCATGACCAACAGGTATTGTGGCGATCCAGACTGGTTTTTTAGCAACATATTTATGTCCATAGCTGACACCATCACCGATACGTAATTGTTCAACTCTTACAACCCTGGCATTGAGCCTGTATGCCACTTTTAATTCTGCAATTTTCTTTTCTTTTTCAGGGAAAGTCGGATAAGCTCCATAAAGACCTATCCCTGGTCTCACCATATCAAGGGCTGATTCGGGGAAGTGAAAAATTGCATTAGATGAAGCTGCATGAAGAATTCCCATATTCACTTTTCTTGTGACAGCTTTTGTATTCAGGTCTTTGAATCTTTTCAGCTGTTCCTTATCGAACTCGGGATCTTCAGTGAAGCCCATAAATGATCCTTGAATATCGATTTTCTGACTTCTGGAAATATTCTCCATCCAGGGCATTGCATGGTGATAAGGAATACCCATTCGACTCATTCCAGTATCAATATACAAGTGAACCTTGACAGCTCTGCCAATTTTGTCAGAAATAGAATCCAGGAGTTGTGGCATTCGTTGATCGTAAATGGATAATTGTATATCATTTGCTGCCAGGTCAAAAAAATCTTGATCAGAGGCCATGCCAAGATGTAGTATAGGCTTTTTAATCCCTGATTCTTTTATTGAGATGCAAGAATTTGTTTTTACAGCTGCAAAGCCTACCACTTCAGGTACTTCATCTAATATCTTTGCTATGTTCACATCACCCAGGCCATACCCATTATTTTTGATAACTGCAAGAACTGGTTTTTTACCCGACAAATTATACAAAACTTTTGCATTGTATTTTATTGCTTCCGGGAATACCTCGATCCAGGGATCAAACCTCTCTTTTAATATTTGTGAAGTGGAAGGCTGCTTGATGAATGCGAGTGAAGGTAATGCACATGAAGTTGCCAGGGCAGCACTTGCACTAATGAACTTTCTTCGAGAAGTTTTCATTACACATATAGTTTACAAATGTTGGTACCAAATTTTTATACTCTTTGAAATTTTCGCCAATGTTTTCATAATTCTCTCCATAAGCCAATTAGAAATTTTAATTAAACTTACTAACTTTCTATCAATAGGGCTAATGTTCACGTACCATAAATAAGAAGTTGCAATATACACTATCCTGGTAGTTGAACTGCTGATAGTAGAATAGTAACTACGAAATTAATGTAGATAATTGTGGATTGATATTCCAAACATACTTGATAATACTGGATTTAAAAGCTTCTTTTTGTTTTTCAAAAACCTTATGAAAACAAGTTTATTGAATGCCGGGGACAGGTATTCTCCTACGCAAACTTTGTTTGCTTCGGCGAACGAAGCTCGTCCTTCCCTGGCAGTCAGGACTCATGCTCCCCTTACTTCAGTTTTGCAAATTTTTCAATTATTAAATGAAGCGCTTTTTCATAAAGGCACGTCCGGAGCCTGACTTTAAATACTTTTCGAACTCAAAGGCTTTGTATTTTAACAAAGGTTTTTTGAATAGCATTTGATTTATCATCGCTCACACCTATTTTTTCGGCATATTTATTCCAATTCTGTACAATCGCATTTATCTGATCAATTATGTCTGCAGCTTTCTTTATGTTCATTTGCTTGGCTACTGATAAAAAGTCTTCACGATTGATATTCCGTCTTTTTCCATTAACACTAAGTGATTGCTGGCTAACCCATGGACTTCCAGGTTTATATGAATGACAAACATCAAAAGCAGGTGAAAGTTTCCAAATTCCATCATTCTCCATAATGAATGCAAAGTTTTTAGTGTGATCATCGCAATTGCTTGAAATTACATTAAATACCATCCGGCGGAATAATTGCTCCGCTTGAGGATATGGTAATTCAAGTATTCTAAGGGTCTCAAAAAGTTGTTCATAGCTATATGAGGTTACATCATCAAAATCGTAATGTTGCATAGCGCAAAAACTTTGTACATGGATCTTCCCTTCAGTTGTATCACGGTCAAATCTACGTGTCATAAAATGCGCTCTTCCGTTTTCTTCGTATAACTTACATTTAGTCATTTCAATTCCTGAATCTATTGCCATAAGGTGATAAGCCATTTCTACACGGCCATAACCATGAGTAGCTCCGAATTGAGTGTCCTCAATTCCATCAAATTTGATGATCCAATGATCAAAACCCCTAGGTGCATCGGCTTGCCCACTTCGAACCTCTTTAGTTAAGGGATTGAAAGTAATTAAAGCTTTTGCTCTTGCCCCGCCTGTTGAAGTCCCAATTTTTAATATGTCTACCATTGCTTTCTCCTCGGTGTCTGTAAGATTAGTTGAGAAATCCATACGACCTGTAAGTATATCATTCGCTATTTTGACAAGATCACTAACTTCAATTTTGGTTGCTCTATTTGTGTCTTTCGGAATAGGTGGTTCAAATTCTAATGCTCCCATACCTCTTTTCCCAATGAAACAAAGCGTTTCAACAGGATTCATACTACCTGATGGACGACCCCTGCGAGCAAGCCATGCATCGATAAGAGCATTACCGTATTTATCAGGTAAAGTATCTGCTATTAGCCCAGGTAAACCTCTAAAAGAATTGATGTCTCTTAACTCTCTAAACTCAAATATTTTTCCCAAAGCATCTTCTATGGGCATCTTTAATGGGGCAAGATCCCAATTATTATTTAAAAATGATGGAATGAATTCAAATGAACCTACACCTGTTGAATCATCCCATGCAATAGCACCGATACGGTGATTCCAAATATTTGCATATGCTGTGGTTATCATTACCAATCAGATTTAGGTTTCGATTTTGATTTATCTGTTAGCCTTGCTCTTGACTTCTTTAATTGCTCAATTTTGGCTAATAGAATAGGACTAATTTGTTGTTTAACCTGAAATTCCTTCAAAAGTTCCAGGAGTTTAAGTGTGCGTAAAAGTTGAATAAATGTAATTAAACTGGTGTTTTCTCCTTTTTCAAATAAACTTAAGGTTGAACGAGCAATTCCAGCTTCATTGGCCAATTGATTTTGTGTCTTGTTTTGTTGCAAGCGATGATGCCTTATGAATGATCCAATAACTTGTAGAAAAGCTGCATCACTGGTGGCTACCCATTTTATGTCCGATATTTCAGTCATAAAGTTCAATTATTGTTGTTAATGCATGATATTTCATACAAATATAATAAAAATAGATGAAAAAAGTATTTTCAATTTGCATTATTATACTAATCAACATCAGGAATTATTTTTTTATCTCTAAAAGAATATTTCGGATCATTGATACATCGCCAACTGTACCATGGTAAGAGCCCCACTCCTGACCGTGGACTGCTTCATGGTCAAGTAACAACATATTCCTGTGCTGCTACTCATAATGTAAGTTTTTTTATAATAATATATTTGGTTAATATTTGTTTTAAAAGTTAGAGATATGATGATAATTTAAGATAAGAGAAATAATAATGTGACGTTTTTACCGGCAAAAACGTCACATTTTATATATTTGTATAAATTTATTGATGCAATGAAAGTATCTGATATAGTCATAAATAAGATTAATCGTTTTAAGACAGGATATGTTTTCACCTATGATGAATTTGATATACCGGTGAAAAGCATGAGCGCCCTCAAGATGGCATTAAATCGTTTGGTAAATTCTGGTAAGATTATTCGTTTGTCTAAAGGCCAATATTATAAACCTGAAATTACTGAATTCGGAGTTCTTAGACCCCCAGAATATCAGATTGTAAAGGATATTCTTGAAGATAATGGAAAAATAATTGGCTATCTGACAGGAGTTAGTGCATTCAATAAGCTTGGCCTTACAACTCAGGTATCTAACACTATACAAATAGGCACTAACATTGAAAGAAAGCCAAAGAAAAGAGGGAAATACAATATATGGTTCATAAGGCAGAAGAATACCATCACAAAAGGCATTATATATTTTCTGCAGATTCTTGATTCAATCAGGTTTATTAAAAAGATTCCGGATTCTAATATTACAAGTTCATATATTAAAATCCAGACCTTGATAAAAAACTTGCCTGAAAATGAAAAAGGGATAATTGCTAAACTGGCTCATAAATACAATCCGGGAACCAGAGCCTTAACTGGTAGTATATTGGATCAGGTTGCTGAGTCGGAAATAACTGATCAATTACTGGACTCACTTAATCCGGTATCAGTCTTTTCTTATAATATCAAAGATGAGGTATTACTGAATAAAGAGAAATGGAGAATCGTATAAATTTTCACAAAGAAAAAAATATCAGAGAAATTCAAGGAGATTATAGAAATATTTAGATAGAACAGTGTCCTGTTAGATATTGAACGGGGGTATCGAATTTTGTTAGAAAATAGAATTTGATTAGCTACATTTGTTTTCCAGCAATCTATTATTGATGACACTGTCTGAAGCTCAAACCCGAAAAGAAATAATTGACAAGCGTCTTGCTAAAGCAGGCTGGGATGTGAATGATCCATCACTGGTCACTGAAGAACTTGACATTATATCGGATATTAACAGGGCGGCTGATCCTCAGGATAAATATTCAGGTCATTTGTTTTCTGATTATGCATTATTAGGTAAAGACGGATATCCCCTGGCAGTTGTTGAGGCCAAGAAAGCATCCAGAAATGCGGAAGAGGGGAAACTACAGGCTGTGGAATATGCAACTAATATTCAAAAGAATAATCCGGGAAAAGATCTGCCTTTTGTTCTTTACACCAACGGACATGAGATTCATTTCTGGGATACTGAGCGATATCCTCCTAGAAAGGTTTATGGATTTCCCACAAAGGACGATTTGGAACGACTCAGGTTTCTAAGAAATAATTCCGGAACATTGAGCGAGGAACTGATAAACACCGATATATCAGGCAGACCCTATCAGATTAAAGCAATTAGATCGGTTTTAGAATCCATACATCTCAAAAAAAGGAATTTCTTGCTTGTGATGGCGACCGGTACAGGAAAAACAAGGGTCTGTGTATCATTGCTGGATGTCCTTATGAGGACTAATTGGGCTCAACGTGTCCTTTTTCTTGTGGATAGGTTGGCCTTGCGAGATCAGGCCCTGGATGCTTTTAAAGAACATCTTCCGAATGCACCGGTTTGGCCCAAACGTGAGGGTTACTATGTGGAGAAAGAGTTTGCAACTGATAGAAGAGTTTATGTAAGTACTTATCCTACCATGCTGAATGAGATTGAAGATGACGACTGTAAATTCTCACCTCATTTCTTTGATATCATTGTAGCTGATGAAAGTCACCGTTCCATCTATAATGTTTATAAGAACATTTTCGATTATTTTGATTCCATCCATCTTGGACTTACTGCTACTCCAACAGAACAAATTGACCATAACACTTTCAAACTTTTCGATTGTGAAGATCAGATACCGACTTTCAATTACTCCTATGAGGAGGCTGTGAATAATATCCCTCCATATTTATCCGATTTTGAGGTATTGAAAATTCGTAGCAGGTTTATGGAGGAAGGGATCAGCAAACGTACCATGAGTCCTGCAGATGCAAAGAAACTCCTGGCTGAAGGTAAAGATCCCGATACAATTGATTATGAAGGTTCTGATCTTGAAAAAAAGGTGACAAACAAGGGAACCAATGCACTTATTGTACGTGAATTTATGGAGGAGTGCATTAAAAGTCCTGACGGGGTTTTACCTGGGAAAACCATCTTTTTTGCCATAAGTAAGAAACATGCCTATAGATTGGTTGAAACCTTTGACCGGCTTTTCCCTGAATACAAAGGACAAATAGCTGAGGTGTTAATTTCAGGTATAAAAGGTGTCTATGGCAAAGGAGGATTGCTTGATAAATTCAAGACTTCAAATATGCCACGTATTGCTGTTAGTGTGGATATGCTGGATACCGGCATTGATGTTTTGGAAATTGTAAACCTTGTTTTTGCTAAACCCGTCTATTCATACACTAAATTCTGGCAGATGATTGGTAGAGGGACAAGAATCCTGGATGAAAACAAATTGAAACCATGGTGTCTCGAAAAAGACAGATTTCTAATTATTGATATGTGGGAAAATTTCGAGTATTTCAAAGAAGCACCTAAAGGCAGAGAACCCAAAAGTCAGAAAGCTCTGCCAGTTCGTTTGTTTGAAGCCCGGCTTGATGAGCTATCTGCTACCATGGAAGTAAATAACGAAGAGCTTAAAGCCATAGTCATTGCCTACCTGAAACTTGAAATAGCTGAATTACCTCAAAATTCTGTTATCGTTTTGGAAGCTCAATCTGACCTTGACCCTTTGAAGGAAGATGACTATTGGCGGAATATGACAGAAGAGAAAATCGATGATTTACGCAGGCTTATTGCTCCGGTCATGCGAGCAAAATCTCAGGGTGATTTTAAAGCTATCAGATTTGAGATTAATGTGGTTGATATGATTACTGCTCATCTCCTTCATGAGCTTGAGAAGTATGAAACAATCAGGGATGCAGTGATAGAACAAATCAATGAATTGCCTCTCTCGATAAATATCGTTAGAAAAGAAAAGGAATATATTGAAACCGTAATTCAACCAGGCTGGTGGCATCGTTTTGAATATACTGATCTTGATGAACTCATTACCAGGCTTGGGCCCTTAATGAGATTTAAGGGAGATGATATTCCGAAACCCGGTGAGGAGAAACTGGATCTCAAAGATGAACTGGCAGAGAAGAAATATGTGGAGTTTGGGCCTGAGCATGAAAGAATGACTGTGAAAAAATATAGGGATAAGCTTGAAGAAATAATTAACAATATGGTAGGGTCAGATTTTGTTTTGCAGAAGCTCCAAAAGGGTCAGGAGATTACTGAACAAGAGGTCGAACAACTGGCAACTATTCTTGAAAAGAGGGATCCTTGAGTTACTGAGGAATTATTACAGAAAGTATATGATAATAAACGAGCAAAATTCACACAATTCATAAAGTCTATTTTAGGATTAGAGGAACTAAAATCATTTACTGAAGAAGTTACTGAAGCATTTGACTCCTTTATCGCTGAGCACAATACCTATAGTGAACAACAAATTCAGTTCATCCTGACGCTTAGAACATTTCTGTTAAGAAAAGGAACCCTCGATAAAAAAGACCTGGTTCACGAACCATTTACAGAATTAAGTCCGGATGGTATTTTAGGAATATTCAAAACTTCGGAAATAGAAGAGATCATTAGATTCACAAAACAATTAGTCGCATAAAATATGTTATCATCAAGTATTAAATCAGAAATAAAGAAACTCTGGGATAAATTCTGGAGCGGGGGAATCAGTAATCCCTTAACGGCTATTGAGCAGATCAGCTATCTTCTGTTTATACGTCGACTTGATGAGCTTGACCTGAATAATATCAAAAAGGCTGAGTTCTCCGGGGAGAAATATCAGTCCATCTTTAAAGGGCTCTTTCAGGTACCAAACATAAATGAAGATGTAAATAAAAAAACTCTTAGGTGGAGCCATTTCAAGCAGATGGAAGGTGGAGAGATGTTGGCTCATGTTCAAAGTAAAGTTTTTCCATTCATTAAACAATTAAACGGCGGAGAAACCACTTTTGGCAGGCATATGAGGGATGCTGTTTTTATTATTCCTAAGCCTTCCTTGCTTGTTGAGTCCATAAATTTGATAGATAATATTTACCTGGAAATTGAGAAGGAAAGTGAGTCAGGTCAAACCTTCCAGGATACCCAGGGAGATATGTATGAACTTCTTCTTTCTGAGATTGCCACTGCAGGGAAGAATGGCCAGTTCAGAACCCCAAGGCATATTATCCAGATGATGGTGGAATTGGTGAATCCAAGGTTAGGAGAAATTGTCTGTGATCCTGCTTGTGGAACAGGTGGTTTTTTACTTGGGGCCTATCAGCATATATTAACTCAATATACCTCAGAGGATAGAAGATTTAAAGATGAAAATGGATTTGAGAAAGGAACTTTTGGTGATAAGCTGACAAATGAGAAACTATGGATCCAACTAAAGGAAAAAACCTTCTTTGGTTATGATTTTGACAATACAATGGTCAGGGTGGGATTGATGAACCTGATGTTACATGGTATTACCCAACCCAATATTGACCTGGTTGATACTTTGAGCAAGAAATACAATGAAGATAACAGGTACGATGTGATTCTTGCCAATCCGCCTTTTAAGGGAAGTATTGATAAAGGGGATATTAATGAAGGATTCAGGTTAAGTACAACCAAAACGGAACTGTTATTTATAAACCGGATTGTAAATTCCCTGAAGATGGGTGGACGTTCTTCGGTAATTGTACCTGATGGGGTATTATTTGGATCAAGTAAAGCCCACAAGCAAGCCCGGGAACTGCTGATAGACGAGTGTGAGTTGCAGGGTGTGATTTCCATGCCAAGCGGTGTGTTTAAACCCTATGCTGGAGTAAGTACTGCTGTGTTAGTATTTGTAAAAGGAGGACAAACAGAGAGAGTCTGGTTCTATGATATGGAAGCCGATGGATACTCCCTGGATGATAAACGGGATAAAATTGAGAAGAATGATATACCGGATATTCTAAAGAGTTGGACTAAAAGAGAAAAAGTAAAGGAGGACGACCGGAAAGCAAAGCACTTTTTTGTTCCTGTGAAAGAGATTAAGGATAATGGATATGACTTGAGCATAAATAGATACAAGGAGATCGTATATGAGGAGATTGAATATGATTCACCCAGGATTATAATAGAAGAGATCAAATCTATTAATAGCAAACGTTTAGAGTGTTTATCTGAGCTTGAGAAATTAATACAATAATGAAGACTGTAAAACTTAGTTCGCTGGTAGAAATTACAAACGGTTATGCTTTCAAAAGCTCGAATTATGTTGAAGATGGTGTTAGGGTTATACGCATTACAAATGTTCAGAAAGGAGTAATAGAAGATGATAATCCTAAATTCTATTCATTAAGAACTTCAGACCAACTAAGGAAATACCTAATTAATAAAAATGATATATTAATGTCTCTTACTGGCAATGTTGGCAGGGTTGGAATTTTCCCTTCTGATTTATTACCAGCTTATATTAATCAACGAATATGTAGAATAAAACCTAAAAATAATAGCTTACATTATAAGTACTTATTTTATATTCTTAATAGTGACAGCTTTGAGTTTGATGCAATGAATAATTCTTCTGGCATTGCTCAACTTAACCTATCTACGAAATGGGTTGAAGATTATCATATCCCTCTTCCTCCCCTTGAAACCCAGAAAAAAATTGCTACCATATTAGACAAGGCAGATGAGTTACGCTGCAATGACCAGAATATCCTTGAGAAATACAATCAACTTGCCCAAAGTGTGTTTTTGGAGATGTTTGGGAATCCGGTAACTAATCCGAAGGGATATAACATAGTAAAATTGGATGATATTTCATCAAAAGTCACTGATGGAGTCCATGCAAAACCAGAATATACTGAAAGGGGTATTCCATTTATCTCAGTTAAAGATATTACAACAGGCAAATTGATATTTGATAATTGTAAGTTTATTTCTCAAGTAAATCATAATAAATATATAAAAAGGTGTAAGCCTGAGTATTTAGACATACTTTATACGAAAGTTGGAGCAACGTATGGAAGGCCAGCGATAATTGATATAGAAAAAGAATTTAGTATTTATGTAAGTGTTGCGTTAATTAAACCAAAGAAGGAAATTATAAATCCATATTATTTAAAAGAAGCTCTGGCTAATCCAGCTTTAAAGAGACAAGCAGATAAGTCTATTAAAGGAATAGGAGTTCCTGATCTTCATTTAAATATGATAAAAGAATTTATATTACCGCTACCTAAAATGGAACTCCAAAACCGCTTTGCAAAAATTATTAAACATATAGAAACCCCAAAACGACTCACACAACAAAGTCTTCAGAAGAGTGAGGAGCTTTTTCAGAGTTTATTGCAGAGGGCGTTTAAGGGGGAGTTGGGATGAAAAATGATTATATTTTATTAGGTTTTAAAGCATTTTAAGCTACTACATAAAACACTACATACAATGGAAAATCCATTCAATCTTACTCAGGAAAAACTGTCGGAGATAATGGCAAGTTTTGTCTCATGGTTAAATTCAAATCCACAGGAAGCAAAGTATCCCGTTGAGTTTAGGGCTCAAGCTGAAAATATCAGGAATGAATTTCTTAATAATGAAGTCATCACAAATATGTCGGATGAAGACTTTTACAATAAAATATATAAATATTCCAGATCATTAGAGGGCCCGGCTTATATTAGGCTTGGCGAACCAAGAATTAGGGCTAATCTTGACAATCTCCGGCGTAATTTGAAGTACATTATTTCTTCGGATGATTCCCCCTTTATAATCGCTCAAAACATTCTTGCCGGAGAGTATCAAATTGAGATCTTTGCGAAAGCATTCTGGAGCCCAATTCTTCACGCAAGATTCCCGGGAATTCTGCCAAATTGGAATAATAAGACTGAAAAATTTCTGAAGAAGGTAGGAGTAAATATCTCAACATCAAAAATATCTATATCTGAAAAATATGAACATATTTCAAAATCATTCAAGTATTTAAAATCTATTAAAGAGGATCAGGACTTTTTTCACATAAATCATCTGATGCACTATGGAACTGTGATTGAAGAGGGGATTGAGCTTATTGACAGAATGTTAAATATAAATAGAGATCCTTTACGAATTATTATTAAATCCTATAAGGAGCATATAAAGAAGACCAGACTGGAACATGAGATATATAAATGGGAACTGGTGAAGAAATATCAAGGGAAGCTTGATCCAATAGAACCCAATTTCATTGAAGAGCTAAAAACGATTGACTTTAAAAATTTGATTTATCCTATAGGAATTGCTGTAAGAAACCATATTGCCAACGAAATGCCCAATGAATATCGGGATTGTTTTATAAGATTATTTAATGAGGAAGAAGATTTTGGTAAGCGGGTACAGAGT
>SDBS01004537.1_pt1 | contig 13567 bp, 19 predicted proteins | sample 2277091 | NCBI WGS metagenome assembly SDBS01 (sample SAMN10404972, study PRJNA504765) | marine sediment metagenome | isolation source: marine sediment core GS10_PC15, 163 cmbsf | place: Arctic Ocean: Southern Knipovich Ridge | collected 2010
ATATTAACGAATCGACAAAAATTAAAATGACAAATTGGAAAACTTTATATCATCAATCTGAATTTGATAATGAAAAATATTGTAATCCAGAATCTAATTATTTAATGATTATAAAACGACCTGGACATAAAAATTTACTTGATATAATGAAAGATAAGAAAATTGCTTTAATAACAGCAAAACCAGAAGTAGGTAGTTTGTTTCAAGATTATTCTGTTGATATTATAAAAATTGTCGGTCATTATGAAAATCAATATAAAAATTCATTTCATAAAGTAATGGATCTAATAAGATATACAGCTACTAACTATGATTTTTGGATGGTTGCGGCTGGGGAACTTGGTCGTATATATACAGGTTCAATAAAAGAATGTGGTGGAAGAGCAATTGATATTGGTTTTGTTGTTGAATTTTGGTGTGGTGAAAAGTTACACCCAAGACTACAACCTTATTTATCAAATAGTATTGATAATAGATTTGAATTGCGGCTTACATCCGAGGGAATAAAATATGCCAAATATATCTAAAATTGATATAACCATGACAGCTACTTTAAGACCAGATATTTTAGTAAAGACATTAAGGGGTATAGTAAGAAATATAGTAACTGATAAACATGAATTTAGACTTATAATCAACATAGATCCTGTTGGTGAAAATATTAGGTCAAAGATAATATTAAAAGTAGTCAAAAAATACTTTGATAATGTAGTGTATAATTATGCTAAACAACCTTCCTTTACAAAAGCAGTAAAATGGGTTTGGAAAACTTCGGATGCTCCATATATTTTTCATATTGAAGATGATTGGAGTATTAATAGAAAGATTGATGTAACTAAAATGATTGGTATATTAGATAGACATGAGAATTTATCTTCATTAAGGTTATACAAACTTTCTACACCTAAAAAGAAAGTGATCTCTACATTTGCTTGTAAATGGAGATATAATAAAGAAGGATTTTATGTAGCAGATGGGTGGCAAAAACAGTTTGGTTTAAACCCAATATTAATTAAACGCCAATTTATAGATGAAGCTTTACCTAAAATGAGGGATGATGTAAACCCAGAAAAGCAATTTAGGGCTTCTCAAAAATGGATGGCACCGATTATTAAGAAATGGAAATATGGATTATTTACTTCACCAGGCGACAAACCTTCAGTTTCAGATATTGGTTTAACCTGGAGGAATAAAAATAAATTTGTAAAACCTAGAAAAGTTCCATTTATAACATGGGAGAAAAATAAATGAAAAGAACTTTTAAGTCTATATCAAAACATGGAACTTATAATTATCTTAAAGATCGGTATAAAAAAGGAAATAGGATTGTTGTTTCGAGATATGGTGATGGTGAATATCTAATTATGTTAGGAACGAAAAAAAAGAAAGGAATTGCAGGACAAAAGGTAACAGAAGAATTAACTAGATTATTAAATGAATCTATAAAAAAGAAAAATCAGCTTATTTGTATACCCAATAAAATAAGAATAACACAAGATACTTTATATATTAATGAGGATAATGAAAGACTTTCTAATAAAATTGGACGTTATATAATTAGTAATTCTAACCATAGTTTGTATGGTCAAGTTCAATGGAGAGATATAGATTTAATACGTTATAATAGTGAATTTGTAACTGAATTTTTTATTGGAAAAACTTTAGTGATTACTGGTCATAAAGAAGTTTGTGAAAAAGCATTTTATAATAGAAAAAAAGTTAGAGTTGATGTTTATAAAATACCGATGAAAAATGCTGCTGGTGATTATGAGAAGATAAAAAGTGATCTTATTTCTATTTCTAAAGAATATAAAAATATAGTTTTTGCTGCCGGTCCAATTGCTAAAGTTTTAATTGCTGATTTGATTGATGAATGTGAAGCTCATTTGATAGATATAGGTAGTAGTATTGGAGTTATAATTAATCCATATTCTATTACTTATCAGTTTGTAAGATATTGGCCTAATACTTTAAGAAAGAAAGATCCAAAAGTTGTAAAGATTTATTCAGATAAATTTTTTAAAACACTAAATAAAAAAATCTAAGGAGAGTTAAAATATTGAAAAAACCTGAGTTAATTATTTTATATGGAGATATCTTAGATAAAAAACAGGCAAAACACCAACTTATGATTGATGGTAAAGTTACATGTGGGTATAGAGAATATGCAAGAGAATTCGGTTGTATAATTTATATGACTAAACAAAATATTAGATTACCATGGGAATATGTCATGGTTCAGCCAAAAAATATTATAAATTTTATAAATAAACATCCAGATGCAGTAGTGTGGTCTGTAAAACATTCTCCCAAAAAAGATGGACAAATTTTATCAAAAATAAAGAACAAAAAAATATATTATTCATGTAATGCAAAAAATATATATAATCTTAAATGTAATGCGAGTTTAGTTGATACTCCAAAACGAGTTAAACAAAATGGTAAATTATGGTTTAAAGGTAAAGACCCTGATTATTGGTTACCGTTAGAGGAAAAACAAAAAGAATATGATTATTTATTGGTCGGTTTAAGAGGTGATAAAAATGAGAGATATTTTATTAAAAAATTAAATGAGATAAAAGAAAAGAGAAAAGTTTTATGGATAGGGGGATATAGATTTAAAAGGAAAATTCCTAAAACTCACCATGAAGTTCATTTAACAAAAAAGTTAGGGCAAAATGAAGTTAGAAATAATATTCCTAAAGCAAAAGTTGGAGTATTGTTTACCGAATTAAGAGTAGAAGGATTTCCTCAAGGTTTTTTAGAGATGACTATGTGTGGTGTGCCAGTGGTTTATAATATAAAAGCACCAAGAAATCAATTTTATTTTTATAAATATAATTCATTACTTTGTTTAAAAAAAAATATAATAAAAAGCGCTGAAACTTTATTAAAAAATAGAGATCAAGTTAAGTGTAGAAAGGTGGCTATTGAAAATTATAGTTTAGAAAAATCTTATGAAAGGATACAAGAATGTTTAAAATAATAACTTTAAGCGATTCAAATTATTTCGATTCTGGTAAATTATTTTTACAAACCAGAGATGTTGTTAAGGATATGGATATTGTTTTATATGGTCCTGATTTAAATAAACAACAATTAAAACAATTAGACAAACATAATATTTCATATGAGAAACTTGATAAAAAAACATGGGATACACAAATGCAGTTTTTGAAGTTTGATATGATTCTTAATGAATTAGATAAAGATGTAAATCGAAAATATGAAGGTTTTCTTTTAATAGATTGGGATATCTTTTTGGTGAATGATTGGTCGCATATATATAACTACGATTTTGATTTATGTATTATTGGTAGACCAGATGAAATAAAAAGAAGAATAATAAGAGCATATGGTTGTGGTGGAGGATTCTTTTTTAAACATAGCGCAAAGAAATTATTTGAATATGGGAAAAAAGTAATTCTCAATGGTGGGGATGAAGTAAACCCAGAATATAATAGAATTTGGAAGACATTAGAAAGTGGAAGACCAGCTCATAAAACACATTATAGAACCACATTAAGATGGTGGGTTGATCAAATTTTTATATCATCTATTGCTTTAAGATTTATGGAAAAAACAAACTATAAACAGAAACTTGGGTTAGACCCAGTCTTTACAGAGTTTAATGATTTTAAGATAGCTTTTGTAAGTGAAAAATATTATAACGTATTAAATTCAAATCCAGTAATTAGAAAAGAAAAAAGTAATATATTTATCAGACATTTAAAAGAATCAGGTAGGATAAAATTAGTGGGACCAAAGAAGGGAAGAATAAAGGAGAAGCTAGATGCCAGTGCTGCTTACAAAACTATCAAATAAATATAAATGTGACAAATCTGATAAAAACCACAAATACACAATCAGATATCATAATTATTTTGAAAAAGATAGACATAGAAAATTTAACTTATTAGAGTTGGGATTCGGGACAGGAAGTTCAGTTAAAATGTGGATGGAATATTTTACAAAAGCTAATTTAATTGTTGTGGATAATATGAAAGAATTACCAAAAGATCCTTTAATTGAGAAACATCTTAATTCCAAAAGATTTAAATTTGTTAGTTCAGATCAAACAGATATGCACAAGATGATGAATATTTTTGAAAATGGTAGAGGGTTTTATATTATTATAGATGATGCCTCACATATTGCAGAAGACCAACAATATTCATTTTATCATTTATTTCACTTTGTTGAACTTGGTGGGTGGTATGTTATTGAAGATTTAAAATGCAAGAGAAACCATAATAAAAACTTTTCAATTCAAGCAGATAAAACTTTAAAAGTGTTAAATAAATATATAGAAACTGGTAAATTTAACAGTAAAATTTTAACTTCAAAACAGAATTTAGATTTAAATGATCTTATAGAAAGTGTGAAAATTTATGATAAAATTGCATTTATAAAGAAGCGAGGTTAATTATGGATATTGATTTTATAACTTTTATAGGGCCAAATTCTGCTGACTATGCAGAGTATTTAAAATATACATGTGAAACTTTTGCAAGCGGAAAACATAATATATATTGGAAAGCTGTAGAGTCAGTGGGTGTTGATAGAATGCCAAAAGGATATCAATATTTATTTAAAGCTCCAAATACAAAACATAATTCATTAAATCATGGAACTGCAATGAATATGGCACTTGAACATATAGAGTCTGATTATGTTGTTTTTATTGATGCTGATATGGCAATTGTTTATAAAAATTGGGATGATGTAATTGTAAATGAATTAAATAAAAATGATTGTTTTGGAGTGAGTTATGCACATTCAAAAAAATATAGAGACTTTCCAACTGTTTATTTATTTGCATTTAGATCATATATTTTAGATAAAGCAAAATTAGATTTCAGACCAAAAATAAAAAATGGAGTTGACTCTCCCATACGATATAAAATTAATAAAAATGAAGCAAAAATGTTTGGGATGAAACCAGGGGCGATAATTAAATGTGATACAGGGTGGGAACTTCCTTTGATTGTTAAGGATGCTGGGTTTACTAGCAAATCAATGCCTATGGTTATGATGACTTCTGAAAAAGCTCAATTACCATTTGAAAATTATAAACATAAAAAAATATGTATGAGGAAACCGGGACATATGTATGAATGGCATTATAAGGGAAAGGTTTTTACTACACATAAACAAGCAAGTAGAGTGCATCCTTTAAAAGAAACCTGGGGTGATGCTTGGAAAAAGAGAATAGATTTATATATTAAAGGAGAGAAATAAGTGAAAATAGATTTCTTTACATTTTTGGGACCAAACTCCGCTGACTATGCGGAATATTTAAAATACACATGTGAAAAATTTCTTAGTGGTAGACATGAAATAAACTGGAAATGTGTTAACTCAATTGGATGTGATAGAATACCTAAAGGGTATAAGTTAGTAGCTAATTCTGAAGATATGGGACAGGTTTCTATGAACCATGGTAGAGCTTTAAATTTAGCTCAAAAATATATAGAAAGTGAATATGTTATATTTATTGATGCTGATATGGCCATTTTATATAAAAATTGGGATCAGGTAATAATTGATGAATTGAATAAATATGATTGTTTTGGTGGGGCGTTTGGAAATGGATTAAGAAAATATAGAAATTTTCCATCAGTTTATTTGTTTACTTTTAGATCTTATATTTTAGATAAAGTTAAATTAAATTTTTTACCCAAACTTCGAGAAAATAAAAAACATATTTATAGACTTAAATTGAATGAAAAAGAAGCTGATTATTATGGAATGCAACCAGGAAAATCTATTCATTGTGATACGGGTTGGAATATTCCTTTTATAATTAAAAAAGCTGGACTTGCTTATAATGTAATGAGTTCTGTACCAATAACATCTAGATATATTCAATTACATTTTGAAAATGTGAAACAGGAGGAATTATGTAAGCGAAAACCTAAACATATGAGTGAATGGCATTATAATGGAAAATTATTTGCTACCCACAAACATGCAAGTGGGGCAGCTGCTTTAGATTCAGAATTGGGTAATGCCTGGAAAAGAAGAGTTGATTTATACATTAAAAATTATAAGGAGTAAATAAGATGGCTCATAGAACACAAATAGCATGGTGTTTAAAAGTTAAGGAAAAATACCCTCAGTATTTTATAAAGAAAAGAATTTTAGAAATTGGTTCTTTAGATATAAATGGAAATAATAAAGGATTATTTGAAAATTGTGATTATATAGGTTTAGATGTTATTAAAGGAAAAAATGTTGATGTTGTATCTATTGCACATGAGTATAATTCTGATATACCATTTGATGTGATTTTATCTACAAATGCTTTTGAACATGATATGTATTTTGAACTCACATTAAAAAAAATGGTTGAATTACTTAAACCATCGGGTTTAATGTTTTTTTCTGCTTGTTCTAATCATAAAGTACATGGAACAGAAAAAACTAGTCCTTGGGCTTCTGGAACAGCACAAATAAACAATAAAAAATGGGCGAATTATTATAAACATATGAGAATAGAAGATATTACTAATATTTTAAATCTCAAAGAGATATTTAGTAAATTTAGTTTAAAAGATGAGGAAAAAGATGTACGATTTTCAGGAATAAAAAAACTGCTGTAGAGATTATACCCCTATTTTTAGAACATAATTTAAATATGGTTAAATTATGTTCTAAAAATAGGGGTATCTAAGTTATGAAATATACAAACCATGAATATATAACACATCAATCTAAATTAATTTTTAAAACACCCACAGTTGAAAAGCAATACCTATCAGATCTTGAAAAAAATAAATTATCATCGGTTAAAAATGAGATGTGTTGTTTACGAAAATTTTCTATTGATAATGTTTATGCACCTGAAATTATGGAAGTTAATAAAGTATCTTATATTATGAAAAGGTATGACTTCAGTTTAGGTAATACAAAAAGGATTTCTGAGAGGAATATTAGGAGGTTATTATTTTCATGTTCTTTAAAAGAGATTTTTAGACAACTTGATGAAATTGAAAAGATTTTAAAAGAGAGAAAAATTATACATAAAGACATCAATCCAGGAAATATTCTTTTTTGTGAAGAAGATTTAAAATTGAAATTAATAGATTTTTATTGGGCATCAACGGACAATATTAATCTAGATTTTGTACGAGGAATTAATGGGATTTATGGAGAAGATTCTAAAGCCTTTTCTACAATCAAAAAACAAATAGCTAATATAAATAAGAAAGTGATAAAAGAAGTAGAAATGTCAAAAAAAGATATATTACCCCAATTAGGTAAAGTATATTATGATGGTTCTGCTAAACATAAGGGAAAAACATACCACCCAATAGATATTCATTATTATAAAGATAATTTATATCATAAGGATATTGATTATGAATTTAACAACATAATGAAAAATATAAAAAATTCAATTGAATCGGTTATAGATGTTGGCTGTGCTGCGGGTTATTATTCATTTAATCTTATTAGGATGTATAAAATACAAAGAGTTATGGGATATGAAGCTGATCCTATTATGCTTTCTTTTTTAAAAACAGCGAAAAAGATTTTTTGTTTAGATGAACTTGTATTAAATAGTGGAATTAGCACCAAGACTAAATTTCAAGATGTTGACTTAGTAATATGTATGAATGTTCATATGTGGTTAGAAAAACAATTAGGAAAGAAAGTTGATGATATTATATCTAATTTAATTAAACATTCTAAAGAAATGTTTTTTCAAACTGCCCATGCAGAAAGCTCTGGAATATATAAAGTTAATAGATTAAAATCTAAAGCAGACATCCAAAAATATTTGGAAAAGTTGGGTGGTAAAAAAGTTACTTTTATTGATAGTTCTAAACGTGGTGGAAAGAGATATTTGTTTAAAATAGGAGATATTTAATTATGAATGATCATCCAATAAATGGTGAACTTTATAACTTTATATATACGAAGATTTCTAATAAATTAGTTTTTGATATTGGAGCACATGTAGGGAAACTTACTAAAAATTTTATAGATGTAGGTGCTCATGTAGTAGCGGTAGAACCTCAAACTGATTTAACAATGAATAAGAATTTTGATGATGCATTATCTATAGAAAATATATGTATTTCAAATGAGATTGGTAAAATTAAATTCTATCAGTGTAGTAGATCAAGCTTATCCACTTGTGATACTTCTTGGAAAGATTGTCATAATGGTGAATGGAATGAAGTAATAGTTCCTGTTTATACTTTAGATTATCTTATAGAGAACTATGGAATACCAATATATATAAAGATAGATGTGGAAACTTTTGAAGAATATGTTTTAAAAGGATTAACTTATAATATTGATTATATAAGTCTTGAATATACTAGAAGTTTTAGAGAAACATTTATAAACTGTTTAGAAGAAATAGAAAGATTGGAGTATTCAAAATTAATTCCTTATAGGAAAAGAAAACGAAACAATTCTAAAGATGGTGAATTTAATAATACAATTGAGTTGTTAAAATATTTTGATAAATTACATAAAGATTCTCAAGGAGATTTACTAATTATAAAATGAAAAAAGTAGTCTATACAACAGTTCTTGGAAAGTATAATCTTAAAGAACCAACATATATTAATAAAGATTGGGAACATATATGTTTTACGGATCGAAAACTTAAAAGTAACATCTGGTCAATGATTCATATTAAAGGGGGTAATGACTTAAGAAAAAAAGCTCGAGAAATAAAAATTAGATATGATAAATATTTAGATTTTAATTTATTATTTTATATTGATTCTAAGTTTACTATTACTTGTAATCTTGATAAATTAATAGAGAAATATCTTAAATATGATCTCTGTTTATTTAGTAATCATAAAAGAGATTGTGCTCATTTAGAAGCTGAATTTTGTATTAAAAAAGGTGTAGGAAATAAAGAAGATATTATTAATCAAATAAATTTTTATAAAAAGGAAGGATTTCCAAAAGGATTGGGTAAGTGTGCAACAGGTATTTTAATTAGAAGAAATACACCTGAACTTCTTAATTTTATGAAGTTGTGGTATGATCAAGTTGCTAAATATAGTAATAGAGATCAGATAAGTTTTCCATATATTATGTGGAAGAATCCAATTAAATTTACCATATTACCATTTAAAGAAACTTATAGGAAATTTATGATATGAAATTTACCCAATTAGTTCGAACAGTTGATACAAATAATTATTATGAAAAGATGATCGATCCAAAGATTTTGAAAGCACAATACAACCCTGAGAGATTTCATTTATGGAAATCATTACATAAAGATCTTGATAAAGAAGCATTGAATATGTTGTATTCTCCACACTATAGATTTTTAAAATATATAAATAATAGGGCTTACTACCAATTACAAAGGTTATATGGTAGGAATGATAAATGGATTGAAGAAAAAATTAAGAAATTTCTTGAGGTATTTCATAGTATACGGGATGAAGGATTTAAAGAAAGTTTGATGATACTTGAGAAACCATTAGTTAAAAATAAATATAATGATGGATTTGAAATATATGAAGGTCACCATAGAGTTGCTTGTGCACTATTTTTAAACATTAAAGAAATTCCTTGTCAAATAATAAGGAGAAACTGAAATATGATTGACTCAACTAATAGTATTGGTATTATATTAAGAGGAGAATCAATTGAGAGGTTGCCATCTATAATTGATAAGTTTGAAACATGCTTTATAGTAAATTGGCATAAAGCAGAATTTGATTTATTAGAAGATTGTATACTAGGAAAGAATGTTATACAATATACTAATTTGAAACATAACGCAATGTTTTCTGAAGAAGTGTATAGAAAATTTAATATTACTGAAGTTGTAGTCCCTTATTGTAAAAGTATGTTAGATGCAAAAAAGATAAACGAGTTTTTTGAGCAACAAACAATATATGGTGTAAGAAAGCTTGATTTTTTACCTGAAGAATACATTGAAGAACTTGATCCACGTCCTAGAAATAGTGGATTAACTTGTATATTTTATTCTAGTCAAGTTCTTAAAGCTAAAGAAATATGGATAATTGGTCTTGATTTTTATTCTACGAATTATATAGGAAAAAGCACTGGAAAAAAAGATCTTAAAATACAAGAAGAAAGAATGATGAAAAGATTTGTGAAATATATAGAAAAATTTTCACATATTCAATATAATATTTTATCATATAATGAAAAAATACTTAAATTTGATAATTTAAATATTATAGGGAGAAAATAATGAAAACAATTGAAAGTTTGATTAACAAACATAAAGGAAGACGAGTATTGATAATTGCCGCTGGTTCGTCTGTAAAAGTATATGAAAATAAAATAAATAATTTTATTTTAGAAGAGAAACCGATTGTAATAGGTATTAATAATATTACAAAATTTTTTATGCCTGATTATCATCTTTGGACAAATACTCAGAGATTTAGAACTTTTGGTAAGAATATTTTTCTTGATGTAGAGCTTTTACTTGGAGCGGGTATACACTTGAAAACTATAAGAGAGGTAATTGGTAATATGGAATATACTTTAATAAACTTTAATGACATGAAAGAAGGAGCTCCAGTAGGATATAAAAAGGGAAAAATTCTGGGTTATTTTAGAACTGCAGGATGTTTATCAATTATGATTGCTCACTTAATGGGAGCCAAGAATATTTCTATTGTGGGTATGGATGGATATTCATATTACAAAAAAGATGAATTATTATCTGGTAAAGAATCCCACCATTGTTATGGAAGTGGTTTTACAGATACTGCATCATGGGAAACTTGTATTGAAAAAGACAGACTTATTAATAATGCTTTAAAGGGTTTAAAAGATTATGGGATAGAATTTAAAATTTTAACTCCAACTAAATATGAAGAATTTTATAATGGTTCTATTTTTGGAGGAAAATAAATGAGTTTAATTGCCTTGGATTGTACAATACGTGATGGGGGTTATTACCCAGAGTGGGACTTTGACTTAAAATTAGTTAACAAATATCTTAAGGTTATGGAAGAATCAAAAATCAATGCTATAGAAATAGGGTTTAGATCATCTTCAAAACAAAATTTTGCTAATATAACTGATAATTTTATTGAAAATAATTTATATATTCCAAATGTTGAATATTTTGGAGTTATGATAAACTCAAGTGAATATGATTATCATTTAGTGAGAAAATTATTTTGTTATGCTGACGAATCTCCTATTAATTTAGTTAGGGTAGCTGTTCATTTTCATAAACTTGATGAAGTGGAAATTATTTTAAAACAGTTAAAATCAATGGGATATACTGTTACACTGAATTTGATGCAAGCTGCTAATAAGAGTTACGATGAAATAAGAGATGCTGCTAAAAAAATAAATAAATGGAATTCTGTAGATGTTTTATATTTGGCTGATTCATTAGGAGGAATGAATCACGATTCTGTAAATTATTCATTTAAAGCATTAAGAGAAGGATGGGATGGGTTACTTGGTTTTCATGGTCATAATAATAAAGGACAATCCTTAAGTAATAGTTTAGAAGCTGTTGATATAGGGGTTGATTGGATTGATTCAACAATTCTTGGTATGGGGCGTGGACCAGGTAATACAGAAACTGAATATTTATTAGGAGAGTTAAATAAAAGAGGATTTGGGGAATATAAATTAGAAGATATATATAAGTTAGTTTTGGAAGAATTTTTACCATTACAAAAATGGTATGGATGGGGGCCTTCTTTATTATACTATCTATCAGCAGAATATAATATACATCCCACTTATATTCAAAAAATGATATTATATTGTTCTATGGATGAAATTTTAAACTCTATATATTATCTTAGAGATAAAGAATCTATGTTTTTTAATATAGAATTACTTAAAGAGTCATTAAAATGAATGAGGTGATAATAATTCCAGCAAGGTGGCAGAGTTCTCGCTTTCCAGGAAAACCATTAGCTAATATTTTAGGAAAAAGTTTAATTCAAAGAGTTTGGATTAAATGTGCTATAGTAGTTGATCCTAAAAGAGTATATGTTGCTACAGATGATGAAAGAATCAGACAACATTGTGTAGATAATAATATGCAATATATTATGACACATGATTGTGCAACAGGGACAGATAGGGTTTCTCAAGCTTATAAAAAACTTGGAGAAAAATATGATACTATAATTAATGTTCAAGGAGATGAACCTCTTATTGATCCTGAAGATATTTTAAAAGTTATTGAAGCTTCTTCTGGAGTTAATTCTACTACTATATGTTGTGGGGTTTGTAAAATTAGATCTAAAAAAGAATTTAAAAATCCCAATATTATTAAAATAATTACAGATTCTGAAAATTATCTTTTATATGCAAGTAGAGCAGGAATACCAACAAATAAGAAACTGGGTTTTGAATGGGCATATAAACAAGTTTGTATTTATGTTTTTTCACCAACAGCACTTTCAGTTTTTGATAGCAGTAATAATAGAACTTCATTAGAATTAATTGAAGATATTGAATTTTTAAGATTTTTAGAGTGGGGATATAGGATAAAAATGATAGAAGTTTCAGAATCCTCTATGGCAGTTGATATTCCAGAGGATATTGAGAAAGTTGAAAATATATTAAAAAGGAGAAATAAATATTGAAAGAATTTTTAAAAATAATAGACTCAGGAGAATTAACTTTAGCAATAGATTTTGATGGAGTGATACATAAAAATTCAAAAGGTTTTCATGATGGAACAATGTATGATGAACCTATATCAGGAACAAAAGAAGCATTAAAAACTTTATCTAAAACATATACTTTAGTAATTTACACTTGTAAAGCTATTCCTGAGAGACCTCTAATAAATGGAAAAACTGGTATTGAGTTAATTTGGGAATGGTTAAAGAAATATAATATGGATAAATATATTAGTGAAATAACAGGAGTTAAACCAATAGCACTATTCTATATTGATGATAAAGCAATCAGGTTTAATAATTGGGAAGAGACAATGAGTGAAATCGAAAAAATAAGACATTATAAATAGGAATAAAATTATGTTGAAATTTATTAAGATGTTAATAAATTTTGTATTTAGGTTTATAATGTTTGTGTATGCTACATTATTGGTATTGTTATTAACAGTTTATATTTTATTTGTTCATTTTCTAAAAGATGATCCATCAGAATAGATTTTAACCTAGAACAAAATATAAAAGTAATATTATGATAATTTTCAGAGTGTATGTTTGTAAACATGGACATGTAAAATATTCAGAATATGAACCTGATGTTTGTAATATTTGTGGTAATACATCATTTAAGTTAATTCGTGGTATAACTATTGAAGTGGGGGACAGGTATGGGATATCCAGAGAATCCGAAGACAATCATAGTTAAGAATTCATTCTATCCAAGTGGGCTAACTGAATTAGATGTTTGGACTTATTATGATAAAAATAGAGGTCGGTTTTTACAAACAACTAAAAATAGAGATTTAACTGCTCTCATTATGGTTGATACGAATAAACCGATCTTACGAAGAAAGAATGTCAGTGGAAAAACAATTAAATTGGCTCAACAAAATTATGATAAAATAATAACAGGAAGAACTATAGTGTGTTATTCAGCTATG
>SDBS01004538.1_pt1 | contig 13567 bp, 10 predicted proteins | sample 2277091 | NCBI WGS metagenome assembly SDBS01 (sample SAMN10404972, study PRJNA504765) | marine sediment metagenome | isolation source: marine sediment core GS10_PC15, 163 cmbsf | place: Arctic Ocean: Southern Knipovich Ridge | collected 2010
GGTTTCATCTTCTGGTGTTCGGGAATGGGCATATAAGTTGGCATTGGAGCAAATCCCTTGTTCTTTAAAAGGTTGGAATAAAGCTCAAATTTCCCCGATTTGTTGACTTTGTCCGGAGGAAATCCACGGTAAACCTTGTCTCCGATTTTCTGTCCGACATATTTCTTGTAGGCGTCTTTAGTGGATGAATAATCTTCTCCTTCTTTCCCGTTCCAATAGACACCAGTTGCCTTATCGAGAATCGTGCTCTTTAAATCTTCTGGTTTAATTTCCTCTGCAAAGGAACGATACCGGGGTTTAGCCTTCGGGTCGACCCAGGCTCCATGCTTTTTCATGTATTCAAAACCGCCGGCTTCTTTGACTCCAGGAGTTTTTTCACACGCATCTTTTACAAACTCCTCAGCAGAATTAAACCCTAAATCCCGTCCCATTTTTTTTGCCATCTGACAGCAAACATCTTTGAAATCCCTAGACTGCCCAAGAGGAGGCACAGCAGGCTGACGGATGTAGAATTCAGGAATCTGGTCGTAGGAAACCATATCTTCCCAATCCCATCTCTCAAGATAAGTCGCATCGGGAAGTATCAAATCAGCCAGTTCTGAGGACTCTGAAACAGCCACATCGACTGCCACCAGGTAAGGAATCATGTTTTCATCTTTAAGTATGTCGATATTTTCCTGACATTCACCATTAACGTAAACTGGATTGTAGCAGTAAGTTATATAAATTTTGGGCCTTCCATGAGAACCATCTTTAATCATTTTCAGAACTTTATGGCTCATGTGATGAGTAGGATAGGCTGCTTCATTGGGAAATCCATCCAATATTTTCAATTTTTTTGTCGACGTCGTCGGCTTCGGGAAAGAATTCTTCCATCCAGCTCCAACAGCCTTGCACGTTCCTCCTTTGACATCGATATAACCACAGATAGCATCCAACATTTTCATGGCTCTCTCGTTTTCGTTTCCGTTGTAATGAGCCACAGCTCCCCTGTAAGAAACACAAGTTCCGGGTTTTGCATTAGCAAATTCAATGGCTAAAGATTCAATTTTTTTTGCAGGAACACCGCTTATTTTTTCTGCCCAATTCGGAGTATAACTCTTTAAATGTTTCTTCAGTTGGCTTGGAGTCACATTGGTCCACGTGTCGATGAATTCTTTATCATACAATCCTTTGTTCATAATCACATTACACATCGCAAAGGCTACAGCACCGTCCGTGCCAGGCTTGATAGGAATCCACTCAGCTGATTTTGCTGCCGTATTCGATAGCCGAACATCAAAGGTGACCATTTTAACTCCCCGGTCAACTACGGACTTAATAACTCTTTGGGCAAATGGAATATGGGACGTGTGGGCTTCAAGCATATTACAGCCGAAATTGAGAATCATGTTGGTATGAGTTACATCGTTGACATCGTAGTGCGCTCCCCAAACGAGCTCCTGTGAAGACCACTTTCCTCCTTCACATATTGCTGTGTGATTTCCGATTGTCCCGGTTCCAAGAGCAGTGAAAAAATAATCTTTGATTATTTTACTCGAGCTCGCTTTCATGCGGCCATAATGAAACATAATCTCTTCAGGATGGCCGGCTTCTATAACTTCACTTAGCTTCCCAGTCAATTCATTAATGGCTTCTTCCCAAGAAATCCTCTTCCACAACCCCTCACCACGCTTTCCAACCCTCTTCAAGGGATAGAGAAGACGATCGGGATTGTATACTTGGTTGATCCCTGCTTGACCTCTTGAACACAACTTCCCATTCGTTCGTGGTAATTTGGGATTGCCTTCAATCTTCACCAGACGACAGTCTTCAACATAACAAATGATGCCATCACGAGAGACACATTGCCAGCAAGCCGACGGGATTGCTTCCCTTTTTTTGCCGGTCTCAGGGGAAAAATCACCTATTTTGACTTGCCCTTCTAATTTTGATGACCGCGACAAAGAATTCATCCCTAGAAGACTCCCGCTGATCATTCCTAATTTAACAAAATCTCTTCTATTTAATTTCATCGATCCATCTCCCTCCTTTCTCATAGATTCCTTCTTCAAAGGAAATATAAAACACATGAGGATTTGTATTTTCTTCCGGAAATAGGACTTGGGTTTTGTGCTCTTTTAAAAGCCTGGAAACTTTACTCGAAGGATCATTTATATCCCCAAAAATACGCGCTTCGGCAGGGCAAGTGTTCACACAAGAAGGAGCAACACTCTGATCGACTCGATGAAAACAGGCAACACATTTCCCAACGGTGTGATTATCAGGTTCACCGCCTGCTAATTTGATAGGATCTTCATATCGAGCATTATAAGGACAGGCATCAACACATGCCAGGCAGCCAACACACCGCTCATAATCCACCAAAACGAGCCCATCAGGCCTCTGGTATGTCGCTTTTTTATCATACTCCACTGTTGTCCCATTGTGCTTATAGACACCTTTCACTGGATCAACAGGACAGTCCTCTACACATGTAGGATTAGCGCAATGATTACACAAGCGGGGTTGGAAAAACCTCTTAACCCCTGGAAAGCTTTCTTTCTCTTTCTGTTCGACAACCGTCCGGAACACACCTAGAGGGACCTGAAATTCACTCTTACAGGCTACTGTACAGGCACGGCAGCCATAGCATTTTCGCAAATCGATAACCATGGCATACCGAGGCACACCTTTTTCTTGTGCACTAAGGCCAGGGATTTTTAGATGAGCAGCTAGACCAACAGAAGATGCAGCAGCTACAGTCCCTGCCTTTTTTATAAAATCCCTGCGAGAGTGCTTGACCTTCTCAATGTCTTTCATAAGATTTTACCTCCTTTTTAATTTAAAACTCTATTTGAAAACGACCAAAGATCTCATAAATCCCCTTTTGTATTTCTTCGCCGAAGAAATCCCCTAGTTGGGCATATGAAACTCCGAAATCGAAAGCGAGAAATTGGTCGATAAATAGCGTAAATTCTCCTCCTACTTCTATACCCATAGATTTTGATTGATTCCTTTCCTTATCAGAGAAAAATATTCCTCCAGATAACTTGAAATCCAGGTTTTTTAATATTTTTGTAAATTTTAATTTCGCCTGTGAAGTAAACAGGCCGGCTCCATTATTTCCTATTTCCAGACCAAAGTCATTCACATCAGAAGGGCCTTGCGGTGTGAAAATATGGGTATACGCCCAGTAGCCTCCTGAACCTAATATTCCTAAAGGAGTTAAAAAAGATCCTTTTCCCAGACCATCTTCACTTCCCGTCGTGTATACAGCAAGGAGAGAAAAATCAGTTTTGGCGAAAGAAAATATTCCCTCTCCTTTGAGAGCCAATCCGGTGTGGGAAACGCCGTCATATTTGCCATTATTAATCATAACAAAAGCATTCAAATTTGCTTTATTTATATCAAAAGCAGAGGTTAAAGCATACCAACCTTCCCTTATTTCACTTCCTAAAAGGCCAGGCAAATCCGTGACTTTGTTCTTGTTGAAAAAGTAGACATGGGCTCCAATTTTTGAATGAAGAAAATCCAGAATGAAGAACTCCCCCTCACGATCTACTCCTGAGCTTAAAGTATCCACCAGCCTTAAATACCCTAACCGGTAGTCACTCCCATTGAGCTTGCCCTCTAGGGAAATTCCTCCGACATTAAAATCCCAATCGGCACTGAAAAGTGTATCTCCGACTTTGTCAGAAATTGGTAGAATTCCAGTACTCAATTTATGTCCTTTCCCAAGAAAGGCATAGACATATCCATACCGGACACCACGAGCACTCAAACGATTAAAGGCAACAGCCTGTGATATCCCTCCGCGGGGATCAGAGATATCAGGGCCGACTCCCCATCCTCCTCTGTATTCCAACTGTACAAATCCCCCCACTTTTTTCGTGGGCTGAACATCCAGGGATATGCGGAAACGCTGCCGGAAAAAATCATAATCCTTTAATTCCGAGAAAGTAGAGCCTCCGGCACCAGGCAGGTTACTGCGATTATGCATCACTCTATACTGTATGGAAAGATCAAATTTATTCAAGTTATCTAGTAATTCGGCCCGAAGTGCGCTTCCGGTCAAAAAGTACAAACAAAAAATCAAGAAAAACATAAAACGTATCACAATTCTTTTTTCTCCATTATAATTTCTCATGATTTCCTCCTTAAATCCTCTGTTAAACCTTAATATTTCAGTTCAAAAGTCAATAGTGCGATGACATCAGTGTTCCTGTCATCAGCATAGCTCTTAAACCTGATGTTAGGCATCACGTGAACTAATTTGTGTGGGAAATAATCCAATCCAACAATGATGTAATTTATTTCATCATCTACTATTCCCTCTACACCTATAAAAGGGTCATATAAATCATATCGAGCAAAAATCTTCATATTATCAGTAATTAGATAATTCCCGAATACTGAAAAACCTCCCCTTTTCAGGACATTTTTATTGTCCGTATATTGAAATATTTCGCTGCCAAGGCCAATTTTGCCTTTTTTAAAAATCAGATCGCCTTTGTAAGTGTAGTTTGTTGCATCTGTGTCCTGTTTTTCTGTATCTATCAGGAAAGCAATCGTTAGGCCTTCGACAGGAAGCAGTTGTAATTGGGCAGCAAATTTTTTGTATTTATCCCTCTCAGGATGGGAATATCCCGCTCCGTTGGAAAACATGACATAATATTGAAGCTGCTTGATAATTTTCCCTTTCAAAGCCAATCCCATATCAGCACTTGAAAAGTCGATGCTTTGGCCGGTCTGGTCTTTGTAAGCATCCATTATGGTTTTTTCCACGCCTCGGTATCCCCACAGCCCTTCGGATAATTCTTTGGTCGGGGTAGCTGACAACCCTATATATAATTTCGATTCTGGAATGAGATTTGTCCACTCTAAATAAACATGTTTCATAAATACTCTGGACTTATCATCGACTTTTCGATCGGCATCGGTTCTGAATCGGAATTTAAAGGTGTCGCTTATTTTATGTTCTAATGTAAAGTAAGCTCTCCGAAATTGAAAAGCGTTCCAACCCTCTCCATATTTTTCAGCCAAAGGGCCTTCTGAGCTGAGTAAATAGATGTTGTCGAAATAGGCTTTTCCTTTGATGGTAAATCCTGCAAGAGGATTTTTTTCTTGAGCCAACACATAGGAAAAACTGGACAAAAATAAAACTAAAGTTAAAGTACACAGGATTTTAAAATATTTCATAATTCCTCCAAGATAATATTAAATTCACACTGTATATATATAAAAAATATTTATAACCCTTTATCGAATAGAGCTTTTTCTCAAATATTCACATGAATTCTTGTACATTAAGTTAATTGAACAGCAAGAAAAGTGCCAACATGCAAATATTAGCATAACTTGTTGTAAAAATATAAGATAGAGAAAATACGATATCTTTAAATGGAAGAAATAAAGGCAATTTTTCGCCAAAAAAAACGAATTTTCGTTAGCGATTGAATTTTTCGATTTTGCTTCTTAAAGTAGATGACTTTAACTTTAACAACTTCGCAGCCTTAGCCTTGTTTCCTCCTGCCGTTATTATGGCATGTTTAATAAGATTATATTCATAATCTGCCATTATTTCATTAAAGGAATCTCCTTTTATACTTAACTCTTTTGAATAACTCTCGCTGCAAGTTATCTCTGATGGGAGATGAGCGCATGCAATACTCTTTCCAGGCATCATGAGTGATAATCTCTCAACCAAGTTCTCCAATTCTCTCACATTTCCAGGCCAGTTATGATCTAAAAGACAATTCATTGCCGAATTTGATATCGTAAAGGTCCTGCCTGAGGAATATCTTTCGAGAAAAGAATCAATCAACAAGGGAATGTCTTCCTTCCTCTCTCTTAAAGGAGGTAAATGAATGGGGATAACGTTCAGTCTGTAATACAAATCTTCTCTAAATTCCCCTTTTTTACTTTTTTCAAGGAGATTCACTTTTGAAGTCGCGATGATCCTAAGATCGGCCTTGATCGTTCTTGTCCCACCGACTCTTTCAAATTCACTATTCTGTAAGACTCTCAAGAGTTTAACCTGAATTTCAAAGGGAATATCATCCACCTCATCCAAAAAAAGTGTCCCTTTGTCTGCTAATTCAAACCTCCCCTTTTTTTCACGTACAGCTCCAGTGAATGCTCCCATCTCATGCCCAAAAAGTTCGCTTTCCAGAACATCTTTGGAAAACATTGCACAGCTCACTTTTATGTAAGGATTATCCTGTCTTGCTCCCATGAAGTGAATGGCATCAGCAACCATTTCTTTTCCGGTACCAGTTTCCCCTATAATCAGGACAGAACTGTTCGAATCGGCTACAGTCGCAAGCAAATCATAAATCTGCTGCATGGGTTTACTTTTACCGATGAGTTTATGAAAACCGTGCCTGTCCTTCAACTGTTCTCTGAGCTTAATATTTTCTCGTTTTAAAGACTGGACTTCTGCAATCCTTTTAAAAATCAATATGAGTTCTTCATTGGAAAATGGCTTTGTAATATAGTCCTGGGCTCCAAGTTTCATGGCCTTAACAGCCATCTGGATTGTTCCAAAAGCAGTCATAACAATAACAGAACATTCAGGCCGCATCTTTTTGATTCTTTTTAACAATTCGATGCCATTCATCTCAGGCATTTTATAATCCACTAAAACTATTTCAAACATTTCTTTCTCTAAAAGATTCAAGGCCAGTGAAGGGCTTTTGCTCAAAGATACATCATAGCCTTTCTCTTTTAGATCATCCCCGATGGAGATACGGAGAATGTCTTCATCATCGACAACCAGTATTTTCATTTTCTACTCTCTTAAGGGGATAGCTATTGTAAATTTTGTCCCCCCATTGACTTCGCTCTCTACTGAAATATTCCCCCCATGCTCTTTGATTATATTGTAAGACACTGAAAGGCCTAATCCCGTCCCCTTTCCGGGTTCTTTTGTTGTAAAAAAAGGATCAAAAATCTTATCAATATTCTCAGGAGAAATACCCTCTCCCGTGTCTTTAATTTCAACAATAGCCGAGGAGTTCTTCAATGATGTCGAAATTTTGAGCAGCCCCCCTCGAGGCATCGCATCAATTGCATTCAAAACAAGATTGATAATGACCTGTTCTATATGCTGGCTGTCTCCCATACATTGTTTTATCCTCTCATCAAATTTCTTCTTAACATCAATACCTTTCTTTTCAAAATTGTATCCTACCAAAGATAGAGCCTTGTTTATTGAAACATGCAGATCGAATGGTTTGAAATGGTAATCATCACGGCGGGAAAAATCTAGAAGCCCTGCAACCACTTTTTCGATTTTTTGGATGGCATTCATCATCAAGCCAAAATATCTGATTATCTGTTCTTCCTGAGGATTCTTTTTGATGCGAATCAGACAATTTTTTAAACCGGCTAGAGGACTGCTAATCTCGTGGGTCAATCCTGATGCTAGTGTACCTACAGAAGCCAATTTTTCTGTTCGGATAAGGCTCCTCTGGGCTTCTTTTAAATCTAAATGAGTTTTCTGGAGGCGAAAAGTCATTTCAGTGAATTTATTAGCTAAAATATTAATTTCATCCTTTGTATTGATATTTAGAGGTTCAAACTCTTCGTTAAGGTTTATCGTTTCAAATGCTCTTGTTATCTTTGATATGGGATTCGTTATCCAGTAGGCAAAAAAGACTGCGCCAAGGAGGCCTATTATGAGAAAAACAATAACCATTCCTGTTAAAATAATCACAACTTTGTTCACAGAGGCAATTAGGTTCTCCTCCATCATCCCAAGCCTGAGAAAACCCAGCTTCCCATCCATTATTGGAACTATAATATCTCGAAAAAGATTATTTTGTTCATTTGATATGAGCTGTAAATGAAAGGATTGTGCTTCTCCCATGCTATTAGCATTTAAAAGCTCTATCGGAAAAACTGAATTGAATGTATGGACCAGTACATTATTCTTGTCATCGACTACAAAGCAATAATAAACATCGGCATCGCTTACCTTGACCTGGTCAATCATCTCTTGAAGAGAAATAATATCCTCATATAAGAGATATTTTGCGCTCCTCTGTGCCAGGCTTCGAGCCAAAAAAAGACTCCTGTTATCGATTTCTCGGTGCAGGGCTCTGAGAGTGGTCCTTCGGTTGAAAAGAATGTTTAAAGATCCAAAGATTGCGACTACAATAATTATGGCAACAATAAATTTCGTGCGGAGTTTAAAGGAGGGAATCTTAGTCTTCATTTCCCTTTTCTTCGAGAAAAGCTTTCATTTTTTGAATTGATTCATAGTCTTCATCCTTCCCCAGGACAAATCGATCGATGCTTAAATGATCCAATATCTCTCTACCCTGAGGATCATCACTCATCTCGAGGAAAATTGTTTTAAGATTTTTTTTAAGAGAGGATTCGATCCCGGGATGAATAACTACTGGAGGCATCCCAAAAGGCTCTGATCTGTCTATTATCTTCAATCTGTCGACTTTATGAGGTCTATTCGTTTGAAAATAATCAAATATGATACTGTCCACACTCGCTGCATCTGTTAGCCGGCTGTCGACAGCCTGAATTGAATAATCATGAGCGTGTGTGAAAATCACTCGAGAAAAAAAATTGTCTTCTACGAAATTCATCTTCTTCACGAGAAATCGGGGATAAATACATCCTGTATTTGACAAAGGATCAGTAAAAGCAAAGCTAGAACCATTTAAATCCCCGAATTTCTCACACTCCGAGTCATCTCTAACAATAATATAGGCACGATAAGATGTTTTTCCGTCTATTTGAGGAATGACTAATAATTCAGCACCAAAATCCTCTTTCGCTTCCACATACGCACCCGAACAAATAAATGCAAAATCCAGTTCTCTCGATCTCAATAATGTATTTACTTCACTGTACGTTTTTCTCTGCTTAAAAACGATTTCTCTATTCAGCCGCTGGGATAAATAATCAAATATTTTTGTATAATAATAAAAATTCTCTTCCGGAGAAATCATGGCAGAAACAGCTACCCTCAGAGGGATGTTGGATTCATCCATTAGAGATAAGACCTCATCGTTGTGTGAAAAGTCCACTTTGACTATCTTCTCATTGCTCTTGTCCTGGCATGATACCAGAAGCGTGACAATGATAAATATAATCACATATAATGTGAAATATTGTTTTGATCGGATCTTCATTGTTCTGTTTTCGAACCAAAATTGTACTAAACATGTTAGACTAGAGTCAATCAAACAAAGAAAATCACTGAAATTCCTTCGTGAAATAAACTTTTGTGAGGAAAAATGTCTGATTTTGAAACGTTCTGGAAGAGAGGAAAAGATTTCCTGGGAGTACAAATCCCTATCATCGCCGGTGCCATGACATGGATTTCAGACAGCCGGTTTGTCGCGGATGTGAGCAATGCCGGCGCGTTTGGATGTCTGGCAGCAGGCAATATGGAACCTGAGATGCTGGATTCAGAAATAAAAAAGACCAGGAAACTCACCAAAAATCCAATGGCCGTCAATCTGATCACAATCGCCCCTCATTATAAGAACCACTTGAGAGTGGCCGCAGAGAACGGCGTTCCTTATATCGTCTTCGCCGGCAGTTTCCCGAGGCAGCCCGAGATAAAAATAGCCAAAGCCAGCGGAGCCAAAGTATTGAGCTTTGCATCGACAGAGTCCATGGCCAAACGCCTCATAGATATGGGTGTGGATGCCCTCATCCTGGAAGGGAGCGAAGCCGGAGGCCATGTCGGGCATGTTTCTCTGGGAATACTGCTCCAGCAGGTGTTGTTTAAGGTCAATGAAGTCCCCATTTTTGTCGCTGGAGGCATTGCATCGGGAAAGTATATCGCCCATCTTCTCCTTATGGGAGCTGCTGGGGTCCAATTGGGAACTTATTTTGTTCTGACTGAAGAATGCCGGGCCCACCCTAATTTTAAACAGTCGTTTATCAGAGCCAAAGCCCGCAGTGCCATCTCCACGCCACAAATCGGTTCCGAGCTCAGGATAGTGGCCGTACGGGCTCTTAAAAATAAGGGTTATGATGAATTTTTAGATCTCCAAATGGATCTCATCCAGAAGCGGAGGAAAGACGAAATATCCCACGCAGAGGCCCAGTATGAAGTCGAAAAATTCTGGATGGGGGCCCTTAGAAAGGCTGTTAAAGACGGGGATGTGGAGTTTGGGTCTGTGATGGCCGGGCAGAGCGTAGGGCTTGTGGACAAAATCCGTCCGCTCAAAGAGGCACTCGATCTGCTGATCGAAGAGGCCGAATTGGAATTGGGCAGTATGCACAAAAAATACCGTTTTTATGAATAATTCAGGATAAAGGGTGAAACAATGATTATAGCCGAACTATCCATTTTTCCAACAAGTGAAGGTGCGTCCGTGTCTTCCTACGTCAAACAGGCCATTCAGATCATAGAAAGCTCGGGCCTGAAAAGTGTGACGGGAGGGATGTCGACGGTCATAGAATCCCCGGATCTCAAAATCCTTTTCTCGCTCATCGAAAAAACTCATCAGGCAATGGTCGAAAGGGACGTAAAAAGAATCCATATCGATCTGCGCATTGATCACAGGTTGGATAAAGAGGCCTCGGTGGATTCAAAACTCAAATCCATCGGAAAAATCTAGGCTTCAAACTCGGCTCTGAATAGAGGTCTCGTCAGGCATGTGGGACCTCCGGCTCCTTTGGCTGAGATCTCCTCGCCTCTGTATTCCAAAACTTCAACGCCTTCATCCAGAAGTTTTTGTCTAGTTTGAGGATTGCCCTCAATCATGATGCATCGTCTTGGTGCAAGAGCCAGAACATTACATCCCATGGATTCAAATTCGGAATCCGGCACTTCAATGAGCTTAACAGACCGCCGGATTAACCAGTTTCGGAAAGGAATAGGCAGAAGACGGGAATAGACCACAGCCAAGTCATAATCGATGGGGCTGATCAATGACATCAGGTGCAGCACATCCCCTGGGCCCTTCCAGTGTGGAAGAGGAACCTCAACAAATTCTTTTATGTCACCTTTTGTGATTTCCCGGAGCTGGCGGACTCCCTCTTCATTTGTCCTGTACCCCAAACCGACAAGAATAGTCCCCTTGTCCCAAAGGATAACATCGCCCCCTTCCAACCGTCCTCCTCCGGAAATGGAGCCGATAATGGGAACACTCAATCCAGCCATAAACTCACCTACGGCCCCTGGTTCTCCCGCTCTTTCTTTTTTTCCCATGTTCGTAAGGATCAAACCATTTTTTGTCATGATAGAGGAATCATGTACATAGATGGAATCCAAACCTGTATTTTTGTGTTCAGGAAGAAAGGATATGTCCGGTACAAGGTTTTTTAAAAGATGGACCAAATCATCGTACTCATCGAGAGATTTCTCGAAATCCGGAGGATCTAAATAATTCAATCCTTGCCACTGGCTTTGAATGTTTTCCGGTCCTAGGAATGCAGACCGGGGATGCTTGAGCAAAAGACGCTTGATTAGCCCAACTTCTGAAACACAGCCATATTTCATTATGTTATCCTAGTGAGTCAATAATGCCGCCACCGACGACGGTCTCTCCATCATAAAAAACCACTGCCTGTCCGGGAGTGATGGCTCTCTGTGGAGATTTAAACATTACCCTCACTAAATCTTTTTTCTCGGGGAGGACATGCGCATCCGCCTCAGGGTGTTTGTACCGAATTTTTGCCTTGAGCGTCAGGCTCTCATTCAATCCGGGCTCTGATATAAAATTTAAGTGTGAGGCCGTAAATTCATCCTCATAGAGCATCTTATCAGGTCCGGCCACAATAGTGTTAGCCTGCGTATCGATGGCGACAACATAGAGAGAATGAGCAGCGGCAATCCCCATCCCCTTTCGCTGACCGATCGTAAAATGGGGTGTCCCCTCGTGCTGTCCCAAAGTTTTTCCCTCACTATCGATGATCGGGCCAGGACGGAACGCCTGCGGAATTTGTTTCCTGAGAAAATGAGGATAGTTATTGTCAGGGACAAAACAAATCTCCTGGCTCTCCGGACGCTGTGCTGCAGGAAGGTTCAATTCTTCAGCTTTTTTCCGGATATCCTTTTTTGTAAAATGACCAACAGGCATCAGAGTGCGGGCCAGCTGATCCTGTGTCAAGGTGTAGAGGAAATAGGACTGATCCTTGTCTCTATCCATTCCCTTTTTGAGAAGGTATCTGTTCTTTTTTTTGTCATATTCAACGCGGACATGATGACCTGTGGATAAATAGTCAGCATCCATAGTCTTTATACTTCTCTCGAGAAGGTCATCAAACTTGATGAACTCATTGCATCTTATACAGGGATTGGGCGTACGTCCCAAGTTATATTCAGCACAGAAATCCGCAATCACTTTCTTTTCAAATTCTTTGCGCATATCGATGACATAATGAGGAATCCCCAAAGTCAAAGCCACCTGATGGGCATCCTCGGCCGCACCCCATCCGCAGCAGCTCTTGACATTTTCATCCCTGCAGTACTTTTTTGGAAGAGAGAATAAATTCATCGTGACACCGACAACGTCATACTCCTGCTCCAGAAGCAGGGCAGCAGCAACAGAGGAATCCACCCCTCCGCTCATGGCTACGACAACTCGTTTTTTTTTCACTTTTTAAATAATTTTTTATAGATCTCCTGTAGTTTCCCCGATTTGATTTCATTTTTCAGATCTACAGTAGGCCTGCTTAACCATGAATGCATAGGATCTGTCGTGAGTAATTTCTCAATGAATGCATTGACTTCGGAGTTTTTGTATTCAAGGGCTTCAGGAATAAATTTGAAGTAGAAATTTTTTGCTACTTCGTAAATTCCATGCCACCATGTATAATCCGGCCCCATCATTGCGGCTCCATGACGTGCCCTTCGACCTTCATGATGCCATAATTCCCAGAATGTCCATTCGATTTTGTTTGAAAAACTGGCGGGATTTTTCAGCAATTTCTTATTTCTGATTATTGTCATGATTTCAAGTGCTGGTTTGGCAAATTTTTCATTGTAAAGGTTCACCAGCGCATCGAACTGGTAGAAATGCCCCTCGGCAAATGAGGACGTATGGCAGGCACTGCATACTTCTAGCATATTCTCTCTCTTTTGTTCCCAATTGTCTTTTTTAATAGAAACAATTGGCCGCAATGTCCAAGAAATTCTTTGGCCAACATCATGAGTTACAGCTTGTTTTTTAGTCGCTGACATATGACATGTTGCACAAGTTGGAGCCGAATAGTAATCTTCACCAACGATCCAGAAGAAGGATCCAAGGTTCATCGCACCAATATTGGTATAATAGGCGTTTCCGTGTTTTGATGCTTCATAGACTTCTTTTTGAGGATGATCAGGTCCCAGGTGGCACTTTGAACATGCTTCGGGCTGGCGGGCTTGGCTTCTGGAAAAAATATGACGTGTGTGGCATGCCGAACATGTTCCCTTGGAACCATCTGGATTTATTCGACCAATACCCGAATTCGGCCATGTCTCGACCGCCAATTTGTTTGGCATACTCGGATCAATCTTCACCTTAGCGCCATGGCAGCTTTCACATCCTGCAATTACAGCAGGACTTCCTCCTGCAACATAGGCCAGATAGGCATCTTGAGAATTTAAGATCTCTCCAGC